>Ga0169931_10001980_pt1 | contig 33688 bp, 26 predicted proteins | sample Kivu_15m_20L_FD_129675 | JGI IMG/M metagenome (GOLD analysis project Ga0169931, IMG submission 129675) | Freshwater microbial communities from Lake Kivu, Western Province, Rwanda to study Microbial Dark Matter (Phase II) - Kivu_15m_20L... | ecosystem: Environmental > Aquatic > Freshwater > Lake...
AACCGAATTGAGTCGCACACCGTCCTCAACAATCTGAATTCGCATCGCCGACACCTTTCATAAACCAGTCGTATTCACTCCGATACACAACAGCCAAAAATCACCAGTGCTTCAGTCCACATCATCCGCTCGCAGCATTCCAGAACGACAATGGTCGGCTGTCGCACAGCCACTGCGACCACCCTCCCGTAATGTCAGCATCAGCAGTTCCATCCGCTGAGCTCCCCGAGTCGACGTGGCGGCCTCAAGTGCACGCCGACGATATGACAGCTTCTGCAGCAATGGCTCAGCTGCCACACTCAACTCATCCGCAAACGGCACACCCCTCAGCACTCAACTGCACCAGCTGGAACTGTCTCTGGGACAAAAACTGTTTCGTCGCAGCGGCAGGCGTCTCGAACTGACCGAAGCCGGACGCACGGTTTTTCGATATGCCGAACAGATTTTTTCACTCGGTCGCGAGATGACGGATGTGCTCAAAAGCGGCGAAGTCGCCACCGGCTCCAAATTTGTCGTCGGTGTAGCCGATGCCATGCCAAAACTGATGGTTCGCAGGCTGCTGGAGCCTGCTTTGCAGCTGTCATCCGATCTGCGTCTGGTGTGTGTCGAACATGACCTCGGAACATTGCTGACGGACCTCGGCCGACAGTCACTGGATCTCGTGCTGGCAGACTCACCGCTGATACGTGGTGAATTTGATGACAAGGCACTGCTGAAGGCCTTTGGCCAGACTGGCGAAGGGCTGTTTCCAGGAACGCTGGCCATCGCAGATGAAATCTGCCGACAGTATGAGGTAGAGCTGGCCGGAGAACTTGAGGGCGTTGTCGAGCACTTCTACGCGATCTCCGTGGAACGTCGCATTCGCCATCCGGCCGTGCTGGCGATCTCCAGTTCGGCCAAATCGACCATCTTTGTCTGATCTTTTGCAGATCCGTCTGTTTTGCCGCCACAGTGTTGCCAGCAGCCGAATTTGCAGGGACAATGCACAGAGATATGCTCGCAAAAATTGGCCTCTGACTCAGGCAATCCAGATAAGGCACAACGATGGCCCGTGAACATCACCACTGCGTCGGTCAGCTCAGGCACTCCCGCCGAACTCTGCTTAACAGAGCTGCCTGCGGCTTTGGCTCGGTCGCCGCTGCTCATATGCTGGCCACTGCCTGCTCTGCACAAACACCGGACAACAGGCAGCAGTCCGATGCGGGCTCTCACCTTTCAGCCCGCGCTGTCAGCGTTATTTTCCTCTACATGGACGGCGGTGTCTCACAGGTAGACTCGTTCGACCCAAAACCAGAACTCGAACGTCGCAACGGACAACCGTTTCCCGCAAAGATTGAACCCACACAGTTCAACAATATCGGTAACACTCTTGCCAGCCCCTGGAAGTTCAAAAACTACGGTCAAAGCGGCATTCCGGTCAGCGACCTGTTTCCCGAAATTGCCAGGCATGTCGACGACATGGCCATCGTCCGTTCCATGACTTCGGGCTTCCCCGAACACACTAATGCCAATTACTTCCTGCACACCGGATCAGGGCTTCAGGGTCGTCCATCCATGGGTGCATGGTTCGGCTACGGCCTCGGTTCAGAATGTCAGGACCTGCCCCACTTCGTGATCCTGAACGGCGGATTGATCCCACCAGGCGGGCTCGACAACTTCGGCAGCGGCTTCCTGCCCGCCAGCTTCCAGGGCTCCGTGTTCGGACTTGGTGACCTGCCGGTGTCCGATATCCGCCCGCAGGAAACGGCCAGCGGACTGCAGCGACGGAAACTGGACCTGATCAGAACACTGGATCTGGCTTCCGTCGATCGCTACGGCCACGATGATCAGGTGGAATCCGCAATCCGCAATTACGAACTGGCCGCCCGCATGCAGCTGGCAGTCCCGGAACTTATGGATCTCAGCAATGAAACCAAAGAAACCCAGGAACTCTATGGCATGTCTGATGAGTTCCCCAATACCCGCACGTTTGCCAAAGAGTGTCTGCTGGCACGGCGGCTGGTCGAGCGAGGCGTCCGCTTTATCGAACTGACCTGCCCGGCCGGTAACGGGGACCGCTGGGATCAGCACAGCAACCTTGTCGATGGACACACAAAAAATGCCCGTTCCGTTGATAAACCGATCGCTGCTTTGCTGACCGATCTCAAACAACGCGGACTGCTCAATCAAACTCTCGTTGTCTGGTCCGGAGAATTCGGCAGAACGCCGTTCGCACAAGGCAGTGACGGCCGTGATCACAACCAGTTCGGCTTTTCGCTGTGGATGGCTGGCGCCGGCATCAAAGGGGGCACCATCTACGGCGCTACCGATGAATTCGGCTACAAAGCGGTCCAGGATCGCGCCGAAATTCACGACCTGCATGCCACAATGCTGCACCTCATGGGCACCGACCACGAAAAACTTACCTATCGTTTCGGCGGACGAGACATGCGACTCACGGATGTCCACGGAACCGTGCTCCGTGAAATTCTCAGCTGAGGACTTCACACATGGCTGAATCTGAATCCGGCAGACTGGGCACTCAGGGCGAACGGGCAGCAGTGCAGTTTCTGCGTGAAAAGGGCCTGAAAATACTTGCCACAAGGCATCGCAACAGTTTCGGAGAAATCGACGTCATCGCCGAAGACGCAGATACCACGGTCTTTGTGGAAGTCAAAACAAGGTCATCCGAACATGCTGGTCAGCCATTTGAGGCCGTTGACCGCAAACGACAGAATCGCATGTCCCGCGCTGCACTGGCATGGCTCAAACAAAATCGCCGACTCGAACAACGATGTCGACTCGACGTGATCTCCATCATCTGGCCCAAAGATCAGCAGCAGCCGCAGATTACCCACTACCCCGCAGCTTTTGAGCCCGGTGGACATGGCCAGCTGTACTGAATACCCCCCCTAAAGCCCGCCCGCGACACACTTTGAGCCACATTCGCACACTCCACCCGCATCGCAGGTACCATGCCCGCAAACGCACCTTTCCCAATTCGTCCGATTGCTGATCCTGCCGACTCCCAACACTGGCAAACCGCATCGGCAAGCAAAGCGGGAAAAAACTGGCATTCGACTTCCTGCCGATCCGTGCCTATAAATTCAGTGAATAACAGCGTTGTGGTACGGTTTGTTTCACTCTGGATGCAGGTTCGGTCCTGCAGAAACAGACCCACTCCGCTGAAAAGACCGCTCAGGTCAAATCTTGGGAAAAAACCATGAAAAAGGTTCTGCTGTCGGCGATTCTGTCCGCCATTCCGTTCACTGCAGCCATCGCAGACGACTGGGGCACAGTCACTGGACAGGTGCTGGTATCCGGTAATGTTCCGGCCGCTGAACTTCTGCACAAACAAAATGCTGACATTAAGGATAAGGAAGTCTGCGCTGTGGCTGACACCTACAAGGATGATCTTGTCATCAACGCATCCAACAAGGGACTGGCGAATGTTTTCGTCTACCTGTCAAAGGCTCCGAAGACTATCCACCCGGATCTGAAAACTGCTGATCCGGCAACAGTTGTGTTCGACCAAAAGAACTGCGTTTTCATTCCGCACGCTCTGATCGCTCGAACCGGCCAGACTGTCGAAGTTCTTTCCGGTGATGCAGTCGCTCACAACACACACACCTACCCGCTGAAGAACGCCGGCACCAACGTGCTGATTGCTCCCGCTACCGCCAAAGGCAGCGGTCAGAAAATCGCCATCAAGGCCGCTGAAATTCTGCCGTTCAAGGTCGCATGCGACTTTCACCCATGGATGACTGCCTACTGGCTCGCTGTCGATCATCCTTACGCAGCAGTAACTGATGCAGATGGCAAATTCACCATCCCAAATCTGCCGGCCGGCGATCATGAATTCCGTATCTGGCACGAGAAAGTCGGTTACATCAACCGCAAGTACACCGTGAAAGTGAAAGCCGGTGACAACCCCCAGAAACCAGTTGACGTCAGTGGTGATGCGCTGAAGAAGGGATCACTCAAATAAGTCCAGGGAAGTGTTCAGCCAAATTGCCTAAAGAGCCCGCGACATGTCGCGGGCTCTTTCCGTTCAATCGTCTCCAATGCAGCCCTGCAACCGTTGTAACACCGCTGCCGGCGTCATCCCGGCCAGCAACAGATCCTTCTGCCGACTCGTCTGACCCCGCAGCAGCGTGATCTTCGATACTGGCAACTGCAACTGATCAGCCAGCAGCCTCCGCACAGCCTCAGTCGCACGGCCCTTTTCCGGTGGCTCCGACACAGCAACCCGAATGCGGTCTCCATGCAGCCCGCAAATTGCACACCTGCGCGCTCCCGGCTGAACATGCAGCCTGACAACTGTGCCCTGCGCATGCTCCGAAACAGCCCTGCTGAGCTCGTCGCCTCCTGAACTCATCAGTTTAGTCGCCGTCAGGCAGCCTTTCGCAGTCGCCCAACAAGCCTCTCAAAGTCATCGTTTCCCCGGAAGTGAATCACAATCTGGCCGATGTCGTTCTTCTTCAGCCGGATTTCAATCTTTGCTCCCAGCACATCGCGCAATGCCGTCTGCAGCGAAAGCACATGATTCGAGAGCTCGGGCGGCACGACTGCAGCGGGCTCATCGGCAGCAACACTCTCTGCTGCTGCTTCCGGCTGGTTAAGCAGCTCGCGCACAAGCTCCTCCACACGACGCACGGACAACTGTTCCTTCTCAATCTGCTCAGCTAACAGCACCTGCTGAACTGCAGACAGCGGCAGAATCGCGCGAGCATGACCGGCACTCAGCCGATCCGATCGAACCAGCTGCTGCACCGGCTCAGGCAGCTCCAAAAGACGCATGATATTGCTGACATTGGCACGACTCATACTCAGCTGACGAGCCAGATCCTCGATCGTTCCGCCAAATCGATCCAGATACTCACGAAAGGCCAGTGCCTTCTCCAGCACATTCAGATCTTCACGCTTCAGATTCTCCTCCAAAGCCGCCTCTGAAGCCTGCCGATCAGAAAACTGAATCACGCGACACGGAACACGCTCCAGACCGATCTGCTGAGCCGCTCTCCAGCGCCGCTCACCGGCAATCAGCTGAAAACCCGGTTCACCATTCTCTCGCTTCCTCACAATCAGGGGCTGCAGCATTCCATGACGCCGAATACTGTCGGCCAGCTCATCAATCGCTGCCTGATCAAAATCACGTCGTGGCTGCGAAGGGCTGCGTTCGATCTGATCCAGAGCAATGTCGTCTGCCCCCGGTGCCGGAGCCGCCGAGGGCTGATGCATTGGGATGACACCAGGCCCTTCCTGACCTTCGGATTCACCATTGCCACCCAGCAGGGCACTTAACCCTCGACCCAGACGTCGACGAACTTGAGAAGAACCAACATTGCTCTCAAACGAATGCGCTTCCATGACGTACTTCCCTGACTCAGCCGACTGCCAGTTTCAAACAACATCCGGCACCCTGAGATGCCTGCGACAGTTTAACCAACCCGTACAGCCGATGGTCTTGATCCTGTGGCTGGAATCGATACAGTCGCATCGCGAAGCACCCCTTGCTCCGCGTCAAACGGCAAAATCAGCCGCAAATGCAGAATTACAGCCACCAGAATCGGCAGATTCTGCCGTTCACACTGATCACATGCACTCTCAGCAACTCACCCGCACAAACTGACCACGGAGCCCCGCCACATGAGTAAACTCGCCGCCTGCTTCCTGCTGCTCCTGCTCACCAGCATCCCAGACAGACTCAATGCCGATGACTGGCGCACAATCCGTCCGGATGTCATCTACAGCCACAAAGCCGGGATGGCACTGACCTATGATGTGGTCCGCCCCACCCGCAACCCCAACGGGGCAGCCGTACTGTTTATGGTCAGCGGCGGCTGGGTTTCCATCTGGGCACCACCAGAAACCGTCGTTCGAACCCAACAGCGCAACCTGAACCTGTTCGAAAAAATCGTAGATCGTGGCTACACGCTGTTCCTCGTTCGCCACGGAAGCAGCCCATGGTTCAAAGTCCCGGAAGCCGTCGCTGACGTCCGACTGGCAATTCGACACATCCGCAAAAATGCTGCCGAATACCAAATTGACCCGGAACGCATCGGTGTTTGCGGGGGCAGTGCCGGTGGACACCTCGCACTCGCACTTGGAACCATGGGCGATGATGGTGACCCCGATGCTGCCGTGGAACTGGAAAAGACGTCCAGCCGAGTCCAGGCGGTCGTGGCGTGGTTCCCACCCACGGACCTGCGAGTCTACGTCAACCATGAAACTCTCAGCAAATCATTCCCGGCACTCATGTTCCCCGACGATCAGGCACCGGACGCTTCCCCCCTGCTCTCCGTTTCCCGCCGCACACCGCCGACACTGCTTGTGCACGGCGACAAAGATGAACTTGTCCCGCTGTTCCACAGCGAAAAATTTCACGAAGCGATGCAGAAAGTTTCAGCAAAGTGCGAACTGATCGTCATGAAGGGAGCTGCACACGGTTTCCCCGGAGATCAGGGACAACAGGCAGAAAAAGCACTCGTCGACTGGTTCGACACCCACCTGCCAACACCTGCACCGCAGAAAAACACTCCCTGAACTAAGACGCCAGACTGGAAATCTGTCGCTCCAAATGCTCAATCAACTCAGACATCGACCTGCACGATGTCAATGTTGGCAGCGCGGGAGCATCGTTGGAGTCAATCAGTCCCGCCACCCGCTTCTCAGCCGCGACAACCGTACTGTGGTCCCGGCCCCCAAACCACGCACCAATCTCACGGTAGGCAGACTTCGTCAGCTTCCGCGATAAAAACATCGCAATTGCACGCGGCACAGCCAAAGCTTTACGGCGGGATGCTGAACGCAGATCCGTTGCCAATACGCCAAAAGCATCGCACACCGCCTTCTCAACATCACCGATGCGAATCAGCCGGCGACACTCCTCTTGCAGCCCGCCAAGCATTTCACGAACCGCGCTCTCAGTCACCCGACGACCGGTCAGCTGCGAGAATGTCTGCAGCTGATTCACTGCCCCCTGCAGCTCACGCACACCCCGACCGCCACGACGCACCAGCAAATCCACCACGCCCGCTGAAAAAGACACTGCACTTCCCACCAGCAGCGACTGCACCAGCCGACGACGAGTTTCCTCGTCCGGATCCTCCATGCGACACACCAGACCACTAAGAAATCGCGTGGTCAGCTCCTCGCGATGCTTCGTCAGCATCTTCGGATGCCGATCCGAAGAAATTACAACCTGACCTCCATGCTCTATCACCTGCACCACAGTATGCAGAAACTCCTCCTGTGTGGCTCGCTTGTTGTCCAGAAATTCAATGTTGTCCACGATCAATACGTCAACATTGCGAAACTTCTGCCGGAATGATGCCACCGTGCGGCCCGCAAGTGCCGCGGTAAAATAATTGGTAAAGGCCTCGCTGGTCAGATACATGGTCCGCAACTTCGGATGATCAGCCCGCATCTGAGAATAAATCGCCTCAAGCAGATGCGTCTTCCCAGTCCCCGTCGAACCATAAATAAAGAGCGGATTGAATTTCTGACCCGGGTTCAAACAGATCTGCCGCCCCGCAAGCACAGCCAGACTGTTGCACTCGCCAGCCACAAATGACGAAAAATCCCGGAAACGACGCCGGCCAGCTGTGTCAGATGATACGGATTCAGCCTGCGCCCCCACCCGCCGAATCGCCACTCCAGCCTCAGCAACTGCCAGCACAGCAGGCTGGTCCACAGATGCCCTGGACGATACGCTACGGTCAGCACTTCGCGCAACAGCACCCGCAGCAACACCCGCCACCTCGTCCGGAACTGCAACCGGGACCGCAACCGCCGACAAAGCAGCGTCAACCTCAAAATGACAGACTCCGGAAGGCCCCAGCAACCGCTGAGCAGCCAAGAACAATTCCGTCCTGAATCGCTTCAGCATCCAGTTCAAAATGAACGGATTCGCGACACAGATCACCAGACGGTCGCCATTTACCTGCAGACGACAACTACGGCAAAACCAGTGCTGGTAATTTTGCTCGCCGACAGCACTGCGAACAGCTTCGGATAAGGCAGCCGGTGCAGACGCCAGTGCACTTGATGCAGACGCACTGATCCGACTGGCAGCTTTTGCACCTTTCGACGGGCGCACAACTGCAGCATCTGACGCAGCGCGGTCAGACACAGCGACTGTAACAGGCGGATCTGCAATACGAGATTTGCGACGAGATCGAACGGTGTCGTCGTGACGTACGGGCTGCGTCATGCGCCCCCTCCATTAAACCGGCGCGCACCCTGCCACACCTGCAACAATGAACAGATTCCACGCAGACAGGAATCCGTCACCGTGCAGAAGAGCCGACGAAGGGATCGTCTTCAGGCACTGACCGGGGAACTGACAGGATAGGTGCCGAACGAAGCCGCAGATGCCACGCTCGACATGCTCACTCAACGTCGCCGATGTTACCCTTTGACAACCGAGTGTCAAATGACTGTCAGTGATTTCTGCCCCACGCCCAACTGAGCTTTTCGCAAAGCTTTGCCTGCATAAGAGATGAGCAGGTTTTGGACTGTTTTTGGAGCTTTCTGAAAAAGTTTTGCTCGCTGCAGTTGACAGAGCATCCCGAGCAGAAACGTCACTCGGAAACACTCGCCGTCGCCCTCAGCACTTCAACAAATGTGTCATAAAAACCACTCCCGCCACCCCAGTCTGTGGGTTCTTCCGGAGTCAGATTGTTGACATGCCGCGACACGCCCAACGCATCCTGCAACCCCCCAAATGGCATCCAGACCACACCCCGCTGCACAGACCTCGAACTGCGGCAGACGGCCACAATCTCACCCAATGAACTGCAGACCCGCACATACTCACCATCACACAACCCCCGCGATTCCAGGTCATCGCGGTGCATCTCAATCTGCAAAACACCTTCCCGCCTGCGATGCGGCTCCTGATGCGAATAACCCGTGTTCAGGAAATGCAGCGTCTTTCCCGAAATCAACTGCAGCGTGCCCGGTGCACCCCGGCGAATCTCACCCGCAGACGGCAACGGATCCAGCCCAACACTCTGCAGCTTCCCAGACCACAGCTCCGCACGACCGCTGGAAGTCGGAAATCCTCCTGCTGCAAACGGTCGCCAGTCCTCCTCATGATTCAAATGCAGCCAGCCACACTGCCGCAAACGATCAAATGTGATCCCCCGCATCATCGGATGGTCCGTTTGTAACGCCGTACGCAGCAACTCCTCGTCACTCTCGTACAAACACGGTTCATCACGATTCAGCGCCCGAGCCAGTCGACGGAAAAGCTCCGTATTCGCAACGCTTTCCCCCGAAGGTTGAATTGCCGGCTGATTCAGCGACACGTAGTGATGACCCCACGATGGCACCAGATCCAGATGCTCAAGCTGACTTGTCGCCGGCAGTACCAGATCCGCAAATTTCGCAGTCTCTGTAACAAACAAATCATGCACAACAGTAAACAAATCTTCGCGCTCAAGACCAGCCCTCACAAGCTGCTGATTCGGCAGACTGACCGCAGGATTACTATTGTAAACCAGCAGCGAACGAATCTGCGGCGACAGAGCTGTACTGCACAAATCACGCCCCAGATCACGCATATTCAGAGACCTGGCAAGCCGCTGACTCAACCACGGCTGCAACAAACCCTCCATATTCAGCATCGAATACTGAAATGCTCCCGTCGAACGAGCCAGCCCGCCACCTCGGTGTCGCCACGCCCCCGTCAATACCGGCAAACAGGCAAGTACCCTGAACATCATCGCTCCATTCCGATGATGCTCAAGCCCAATCAGAGGCCTCAGCAGCGAAGGCCCAACGCCCGAATACTCCAAAGCAAACTTCTCGATGTCCGCAGCACTGACCCCCGTCACCTCAGTCACAGATTCCGGCGCATACTGCGACACCCGCTCGGACAACTGCTCAAAACCCGTTGCAAACCGCGAGACGTAGTCGTGATCAACTCGACCCTCGCGAATAATCACATGCATCATCGCCAGCGCCAGCGCCGTATCAGACCCCGGACGCACCGCAATATGCCAGTCAGCTGCCGCAGCAGTCCTTGTCCGAATCGGATCAACAACAACGATCTTCGCGCCACGCCGCCTGGCTTCCTCAATGACCGGCCACAGATGCAGGTTCGTCACCATCGTGTTCGTTCCCCAAAGCACGATGTACCTGCTATGAACCAAATCTTCCGGGTTGACCCCAACCCCGCTGCCCTGCGTGGCACAAAGCCCCTCATGAGCCACCGCACCACAGATATTCCGCTCCAGACGACTGACCCCCAGCAGAGAAAACAGCCGCTGATCCAGGGAGGAATGCTGGATCAATCCCTGATTGCCCGCAGAACTAAAGGGCAAAATTGATTCAGCACCATACTCAGAAATGGCCCGCCCCCAGCGTGCCGAAATCTCCTGCAACGCTGACTCCCAGCTGATCCGCTGAAACTGGCCCGAACCCTTTGGTCCACAGCGACGCAACGGATACAATAACCTTTCCGGATGATAGACACGCTCGAGATAGTGATTCACCTTCGCACACAAAACACCGCGAGTAAACGGGTGGTCCGGGTCACCATACAGCCGCACAGCAACCCCATCCTGTGTTTCGGCAATCCAGGCACAGGTGTCCGGACAGTCGTGCCCACAGGCTCCCCGAACAATCTGCAGCAGTCCTGAATTCGACATCAGAGCCTCCCATGATCACTGCAGCTGCCAAACAATCGTCAGCACACCCACAGTGCCACAATACCAGGCAAACCAGTGCAAACGATCGGCAGCCAGCAGCCGAATCAACGACCGCAAACTGAAAACGCCCACCACATAACTAACCGCCATTCCCGCAACCATCGGCAGAAATTCCGGAGCTGTACTTTCACCATGCTTCAGCAGATCGAGCAGCTCCAGCAAAGATGCGCCGCCAATCGCTGGCACAGCCAGAAAGAATGAAAACTTCGCAGCATCCTGCGGTCGCAGACCAAACATCAGTCCCGCCCCTACCGTACTGCCGGCTCGCGAAATCCCAGGCAAAATCGCCACCGCCTGAAACAGTCCGATGGTCAAAGCTGACCCCATCGACAATTCAGACAAATTGCGATTCACACCCTGCAGCCTCTTCGCTGTCAGCAATACCCCGGCCGTTACCAGCAGACAAAAACCCGCCGCCAAAGCATTCTGAAACAATGCATCCAGCTGATCCTTGAACAACAGACCCGCCACACCCGCAGGAACTGACGAAATCACAATCAGCAGCAACACTCGCACCTGCCTCAGCAATCCCAGCAGGTCACGGAAATAAATCGTCGCAATCGAAAGCAACGTTCCGAAATGCAATGCCACATTCATCGTCATACCCTGCAGCCATTCGGGCAGTCCACGACCGGAAAGACTGGTCAGCAGCTCACCAACAATCACCAGATGACCCGATGAGCTGATCGGCAGAAATTCCGCAACACCCTGCACTGCCCCCAGGATCACCGCATAAATCAGATTCATCGTTCTTCCTGACGGAACAACTCCCGATGCCCCCGCTCACAGCTCACCGCTGCAAACAGACCACACTCGGAACCGCTGCTCGAAAATTGCACCAGCCGATCTTCATCGCCCGGGAAAAGCTCGGAAAATACACATCCACCTGACCACCTGCGGCCAGATCGGCGATCCCCGTCCCGCAGGGATCGCACGATTTCCCCAAAATTACAGAATCCACACCAATCGCCCCAGCCACGATTGCAGCAATCGAATCACTCGTTGCATCCCACGATGCCGGAATCCGAGCAGCCACCGAACGCCCCCCACTCAGCAACCACCTGGCCGGGTCCAGAACCAAAGGACGACCCTCCGGCCAGAGACCCGGACTCTGCTCCAGTCCATCAGATGCACACAGCCCGGACACCGTCCTCATCAGCAGACCCGCGTTGAAACTCATGGCCTGAATTGCCATCCAGTGCGACTGATCAGACCGCAGACCACAACACGCATCCAGCCGACGCACCGTGTCAGCCGCAGCACCGCCACCCGTCACAATCAGCACGCGACGCCCATGACAAAATGCCCGCAGAAGATTGCCGAGATTCCAAATATCCAGCAGACTGCCCCCCAGTTTCAGGACCGTCGGCTGTGGGCTGTCCCATTCATGAAATTCCACCACCCCAGCCGCCCCCAAAACCTGCCGATTCACATGAACGAAAGTCCCATCCGCACCTGTTATACTGCCCGTCACCCGCCTCGGACAAACTCAAATCCCTCGAATCCACCACAGGACTGCCATTCGTGGAACATCTGAACGTCAATCAAAGAGCCTGGAACAGCCTCGCAGACTCCGGCAGCCTGTTCGCTCGGACCGCCACCGATGAAGAATGCCAGAATCCCCTCAAAACACTGGACGGACGCGGCTGGCTGCCCGAAAACGTGGCGGGCCTGCGAGTGCTGTGCCTGGCAGCAGGAGGTGGCTGGCAGTCCATCCTGTATGCCGCCGCCGGAGCCATCGTCACGGTCGTCGACCTCAGTGATTCCATGCTGGAACTGGATCAGCGGGAAAGCAGTCGCCGCGGCTATCAGGTGCAAACCATCCAGACCTCGATGGAAGACCTGTCCATGCTCGCAGACCAGTCTTTCGACATCGTGCACCAGCCCGTCAGCACCTGCTACATCCCCGATCTCCAGCCGGTTTACCGGGAAATCAGCCGAATCCTGAAGGACCAGGGACTGTACATCTCACAGCACAAACAGCCCATCAGCCTGCAAATCAGTCACCGCAATGAACGTCAGCAGTTCGTGATCGGACTGGAATACTACCACCAGGGACCACTGCCCGCAGTCAACGACAAATCCTACCGAGAAGATGGCACCACCGAATATCTGCACCGCCTGGAAGATCTGGTCGGAGGACTCTGCACACACGGATTTGTGATTGAAGATCTGCGCGAACCGCGGCGAGCAGACTACACTGTGGACGTGGCCCACTTCGGATACCGCGGACGATTCATTCCGCCATACCTCCGTATCAAGGCACGCCGAAAAGCTCGCTCCGCCGACGAACACACCGCAACCGTCACGCCCGCCGGACTCTGGTTGCCTCGCTGAATTCCGCAAAGACCATCAGAAACCGCCCTGCCCTCCGCCATTGCTCTGACCTGAATTCCGGATGTTTCGAAACCGAGCATAATCCTGCTCTGCTTCCATCGAATTCAAACCATTCCCATACGGCTGCGAAACAAAGGTCCGCCGCTCGGCATCGGAATTCCCCAAATCCGTCAATACCCGCACCACAACCTCACGGCGAATCTGATCCAGTTCAGGGTCCGCATTATTCATACCCCGCTGCACCAGAACCGGAAATGGTGCGGATGGCATCCGCGCCGCAATCTCCGCAATGTGGTCACGACCATAGGGAGTCAGCTCAGATGAATTATCCACAAACTCATTGCGGTAAATCACAAAGTCCGCCGACTCGCCATTCGTCTCCATCACATGCCAGTGGGAACGCACGATCGAACCCAGTGGCATCACATCAGGAATCGGATAACGGCTGGGTGGATAATAGTTTCGGCTCCACGGCCACCAGCTGTTGCTCTGCCCGGACGCGCGACACGGATCACAGGAACCTGTGTTGCACATCGGCTGACCGTACATGTCACACTCAGAACTGACGTAACAGTCCTTCGTCGACGTGCAGCCGGCAGCAAATATGCTGCTGAACGCCAATGCGGCGATCTCACGAAGAGGAAGTTGTCGATTAGCCATGACCCGTCCTTCCAGACATCAACGATTTGCATTCCAGCCGGCAGGTCGCACCGAAGTACCCGCAGCCGGACGTGTCTCACGATTTCGCTGCAAGGCACCCCTCAAGCCAGCAAACCCCGAAGGTCGCACCGTCGGCGAAACAGTCCGATCACGACGCGTCTGAGTCGAGATGGAATCCGGAGTCGGCATAGGAGCATCCTGAGGAATATTCTGCTGCTGATCCACACCCGGCTCAGGTACCGTCAGATCCTGAGGCAGATTCGAGCCCGGCACAGGAGGCTGACCACCAAACTGTCCCGGCCCCATGCCACTCGGCATGCCATTCATACCCGGCTGCACCGGCACGTTCATCTGCATCCCAGGCACACCGCCAGCACCAGGCATCATCCCCGGCATCATATACCCACCCGACATTCCCGACGGGTCTCCAGGCATCATCATGGGCTGTGCCGGCATGCCGGACATCCCTGGATCCATCATCAGCGGCTGACCAGGCTGGCCCCACGCCCCATAAGGAGCTCCCATCTGAGGATTACCAAACCCGCCCGAATAACCGCCCGGGTAGCCGCCAAACGCAGCCGCCGGCTGAGGCCCGGCCATCGGAGCAGGTGCTTCAAGACTGAAACCCTGCGGAATTCCCCGCATCGAACCGCTGCCATAAGGTGCCAGCTGATAGACATTATGGTCAGGGGCACCCTCTGTCTGGCCACGAGACCAAAGATCCTCATCCGTCGGCATCGTGACGTTGAAACCAGGCATCGGCGGAACATCATCAGCATCATAAGGACGCACAATTTCCGGCGATACCAGCACCAGCAGCTCAGTCTCAATCTGCGAAGCCTTCTTCGACTGGAACACTCGAGGCCCCAGCCAGGGAATGTCGCCCAGCAGCGGAATGTGACTGACTTCCGTCAGAGTCTGATTCGAAATCAAACCGCCAATCGCAAACGTCTGACCCTCTCGCAGCTCCACCGTCGTCTGAACCCGCTTCACATTCGTACCAGGAATACCGTTGACAGTATTCTCAGCCGTCACCTGGCTAAATTCCGGAACAACCTGCATTCGAATCAGATCGCGATCAATGACGGTCGGAGTCACCACAAGGCTGGTACCAAAGCCACGGAAGCTGGTTGCCTGACCACCACCCAGTCCAATAATCGTGGGAACGGCAAACTCACCACCAGCCAGAATACTGGCACCGGTACCGCTCAGAACCGTCAGCCTCGGCTCTGCCAGCAGCTTGATCGTACCGTTTGATTTCAGCCACTTGATGAAAATGCTGATCTCACCGTTCTCAAAGATACCACTCAGAGTGGTCCCTGAGCCGGCTCCCAAAGCCGAGCCCACACTGTTGCGACCACTGCCGAACAGCACACGCCAGTCCACACCCGCGTTTTTCAGTTCCGAACGGTTAATCTCAGCAACGATCACCCGCAGCGAAATATTGTACTCGCCAGGAACCACAAGCTCGTTGATCACAATGTCACGAAAACCACGGTTCTGACCATTCGCACCACCCCCGGCACCAGCACCCGTCAGACCAACGCCGCCAAGGCCGGTCAGACCACCCACCATGTCCTGGTCATTCTGTGAAGCACTCCGCAGGGAACGAATCACTTCAGTTCGCACGACCTGCAGAATGTTCTGAGCCTCTTCGCTGTCATAGGCAGTCCCGCGCACAATCACCTGTGCACCAATCGGAATCAGAGCCACTGAAGAATTCGGATACAGAATTCGAATGCGACGCTCAAGCTTGCCAAAATCAATCGACCGCTGCTCTTCCAGACTGGCATCCCGAATCACGGTGATTTCATACAGCGTAGGAGTCGTCTCGTCTTCAAACCACAAAGTCAGGTCCGTACGACCGAGCGACAGCGCCAAAATACTGATTTCGTTCTCAGAATATTGAACGTAATTCGCAACTTCCACATCACTGACCGCAATCCGACGAACTCGCTTGTTCGTGATGATCAGCCGACTGTGATGACGCTCGATCTCAAGATGGTACTCGGGCTTCAGCAGCTGGTTAAAATTTGGGCTCAGAGCAGCGTCAACACGGCCAGAAACCTCGGGAACCTCAAGACGCAAAGGTCCCCCGGCAGGCGGCTGAAAAGCAAAAGCCGGCGCAGACTGCCACTGCAGTGCCAGCAGAAAAGCCGCAGACAGGATGGCCTGCAGGCCATTCCTGAAGCTCCCCGAGGACAAATGTCCCGGAAAGTGCGGTCCGTACCAATTGACTGACATTCGTGATGCTCCTTCCGTGTCGCACCCACCCGCCATCGCTGGCAGTTCATCAGATCTCCCTCCACGTCGGCAAACCCTCAGTCACATCCATGAACTGAAAAGCCGCCTGCAGTCAGACCGGAGAAAACAGCCGACAGGGCCGTGGGAGTATCGACTTGTCAGTGACCGAACATGCAGGTATACCCGCGGACTTCGAATGCGAATTCCGACAGTCATGCCGGTCTGGCAAAATGCGCAAAAAAAACCGGCAGCCAGAAATTTCCACCCAGGAAACTTCCCGCCACCGGCATTCTGGCTGCTGCGGCAGTTACTGCCGCAGACAGGTATCTCACCACACAATATTCACATGCGGAACCGCCGGGCCCGGATGATTCCAGGGATAACGATACGAATAGTTAGGATAACGGTAATGAACCCCTCCGTCGGTCATCGAGCCGGGCCATGCCGGAACCGCCGGCAGTGATGACACCCCCCCGTGCAGCACAACAGAATCCGTAAACCAGCCGCCACCGGACCAGACATGACCGGGGGACACCAGCTGCATTCCACCCGCACAAGGACAGCCTGGCATCAAAACCGGCATCGGGATCGCCGCCGGAAGAACCGCAGCGTGGGCAAATGGCAGCAATGGAGCCGGTCTGCGGCAGCCGCAGTCACCGGCAGTGACCTGCTGAGCCTGTGATGCGATGACCACGGCGATCATCGCTGCCAGACGAACAGCCGGCAAAACACTGAAACCCTTCATCAGCAACCTCCCTACACACCATTGAAAGTTACAGCTCCGCGCGCAGCGACACCCCTCCTCCTTACCACGCGTTTCTGACTTCGCCGGAAAATTCCCCGCGGATTTCAGAAATCCGACCGAAATCCCCCCGTTAAAGTTTGACGATCAGACAGTTCTCGAAAGCTGTTCACAAAAAAACAGCTGCCACTCCGCCGATTTTCTCAGGATCCCGCGATCAGACAACAATCAACACCCGATCAACCGATCGTGCCGCGGCAGATGCAACTGCTGACGCTGTGCCTAAATGAGTGGCCGCGGCGACTGGGAGGGATTCCATGGTCAGAAACTGCTGTCTGACAATTGCTCTGCTGCTCCTGGCATCAGCTGATGCCTCTGCACAAATGATGTACGCTGATCCTGGTATGTGGTCCGGCGGATCCAGTGCCGGCGTTGACCTGTATCCGTACGATCAGCAGGACACGTGGATCCACGGTCACTTCCAGAGATATCCGTCCTACGGTGGCTACGCCAGCTTTCGTCCCTATAACTACAAGCACGTCGCAGCCCAGTCGCAAATCGCCGGTGGCTGGGGCGCTCCTCTGGGAATGCCCTACTCACAGCAGTTCTGGAACCGCTACCGCGGAAACTACCTCGAAGGCCAGCCGCATATCCGCTCTCAGAATGCGCCACTGACTGTTCCTCGAACCGGTGATGCTGCTGTCGCCCGACCAGTTCAGCCCATCACCTGGACGAACTCGCCCGGCTCTGCAACAGCCCGCTCTGACGGCAACCGTAACGTGCCGACCAAACCGATGACTCAGCGCAACCGCAGATAACTATGGAACAAACTCCGCTCTGTGAATGGCACCGTCGCAATCATGGACGGATGGTGGAGTTCGCCGGATGGGAAATGCCCGTCCAGTATTCCTCCATCGTTGATGAACACCTTGCTGTGCGCTCCGCTGCCGGACTCTTTGATATCTCGCACATGGGGCGACTTAAGTTTGCCGGGTCAGAAGCAGGTGACTTCCTCAATCGCGTCGTTACCATTGACGTCAGCCGCATGAAGCCCGGTCAGGTCCGCTACGCACTCGCCTGCAATCACGCCGGCGGAATCCTTGATGATATCCTCGTCTATCGCCTCGACAGCCACTGGGAACTGGTCGTCAATGCGTCAAACCGACTGAAACTGCTGGAGTGGTTTGAGCACACGGCCGGCTACGCTGCCCTCCAGCTGACGGATCTCACAACACACACAGCCATGCTGGCTGTCCAGGGCCCACGGTCAGCCGAAATCATGCAGAATTTCGGCCTGCATGCCGCAGCAGAACTCAAATATTACCGCTGTGCTCTCGGTTCCTGCCCATCCGGTGCCCCGGCAATGATTTCCCGCACCGGGTACACCGGGGAAGACGGCTTTGAACTCACCATCCCGGCTGACGAAGCTGTCTCCGTCTGGGAAAAACTACTAAGTACAGGACAACCACTGGGGCTGATCACCGCCGGACTTGGCTGCCGCGACACACTCAGACTCGAAGCAGGTATGCCACTCTACGGCCACGAACTCTCTGAACAGATTGATCCTCTGTCAGTCGGTCTGAACACTGCCGTACACTTCGATAAACCGGAATTCAGCGGCAAGGCAGCACTGGAGAAAATCCGTACAGACGGTCCGCAAACCCGACGCACAGGGCTGCTGCTGGAGGGAAGAAGAATCGCCCGCGAAAACAGCCCGGTTCTCAACGCAGGCCAAACCATCGGACACGTCACTTCCGGAACATTCTCGCCAACACTTCAGCAGGTCATTGCCATGGCACTCGTACCCTGCGAACTGGATACACCCGGTATCACAGTTGAAGTGGATATCCGCGGCAGCCTGGTTACCGCAAAAACCACCACGCTGCCGTTCTATCGCCGCTCCGCCTGACCAGCCAGCACACAAGGCCCTAGAACAAACCAGGTCGATCCCGCAGAGACGACTTTTTACCCAGCGACTTCTCGGCCGCGCCCAGATGAGCCAAAGCCCGCGCCGTGATTGTACGGCCCCGCGGAGTTCTCTGGATAAAACCCTCCCGCAACAAAAACGGCTCGACCTCGTCCTCCAAAGTATCGGCCGGAATATTCATCGTGTGCCCAATCGCCTGCACACCCGCCGGACCACCACCAAACACCGTAATGATCGTCTCAAGATAACGGCGGTCCTGCTCCTCCAGACCCGCTTCATCCACGCCCTTCATGCGCAAAGCCGCTTTTGCAACATCCAACGTAATCCGACCATCAGCCCGCGCATCCGCGAAGTCACGAGTCCAGCGGAGCCAGTTGTTGGCCTTTCGCGGCGTACCCCGAGAACGCATCGCAATCTCCTCCGCCGCCGCAGGCTCCATGTGCGTTCGGAGTTTCCCTGAGTTTCTCAGAATGATCGTCGAAAGCTCCTGCTGAGTATAAAAGTCCAGATGCTCCCGATTCACAAATCGGTCACGCAGCGGAGCCGTCAGCATGCCGCTGCGAGTCGTCGCACCAATCACCGTAAACTGCTGCAGCTTCATGTTGATCGTGCGAGCATTCAGGCCTTCACCCAAAGTAATGTCCACACGGAAATCTTCCATCGCCGGATAGATAAATTCCTCCACTGCCGGCGGCATCCGATGAATCTCATCAATAAACAACACACTGCCGTGACCAGCATTCGTCAGATACGGCAGCAGATCCTTGGGAGCGTTGAGCGACGGACCAGCAGTGATCTGTATATCCGTACCAAGCTCCCTCGGTATCACAGTTGCCAATGTGGTCTTCCCCAGACCCGGAGGACCGTCAAACAGCAGATGCCCCAGAGGCTCCTTACGCTTCTTCGTAGCCTCCAGCAAAATCATCAGACGTTCCACCACATCCCGCTGACCCACAACATCCTGCAGTCGTGATGGTCGCAGCTCATCATCCAGCCGCTCCTGATCCCCACCGCCTTCCGTCGAGCCTCCGGAACCGCGGGACACACCACCGTCCCACGATCCCTGCCCCGATGCAGGATCATTGTCGTCGTCCATGCTGCTGATCGTCGTTTTTCTGGCCACTTCCAGTTACCCCGTCTGCGACAACTTTAGTTTCCGAGCTTTTCCCGCAGACGCTTGAGCACAGCCTTGTCCGGACTGGTCTCCTTCTCCTCCACCTCTGCCGCCTTCTGCCACAGCTTCTTCGCATCATCAGCCTGCTGCATCGCCTGATGCACATCCCCCTGATGCTCAAGCAGCGTCGAATCTTCGTAATCCGGAATTCCATTCGCCTTCTTCAGCGCCTCAAGCGCCTCCTCGTTCCGTCCCAGCTTAAACAACACCCAGCCCAGACTGTCGAGGTACGCAGGATTTTCCGGTTGATTCTGCACCGCCAGCCGAATCATCTTTTCGGCCTGCTCCAGGTTCTTGCCCTGGTCCGCATACAGATACCCAAGATCATTGTTCACACCCGGATCCTGAGGATCCTCCTGATAGACCTCCTCAAGTACTTTCTCGCCACGAGCCATGTCACCGCCCTGCACCAGAGCATTCGAGAGGCCCATCTTCACAGAACGTATGACTTCCTTCGGAACATTCTCCATCTGCAGCAAAACATCATACTGTTCCGCCGCGTTCTCCCACTGCCCCCGTCGCGAATAAACACCCGCCAACTGCAGTCTCGCATCAATCAGCAGTTCCCCACGCTCCTCACGACGACCCTCCAAAGCCGCCACTGCACCCAGCAATATTCCCTCAGCAACCTCCAGCTTTCCATCCATTGCCTCAATCGCTGCCAGACGCATCAGCAACTGCGGTTCATTCGGGAGTATCTGCAGCGCCTGCCGGATGGCCGTTCTGGCAGCTTTCAAATCCTTCAAGGCACCGTATGCAATTGCAATCCGAAACAGAGCATTCACACGAGCACCGTCAGGCAGTCCCGGCTGAGCCAGCATCTGCTCAAAAATCCGCGCCGCCTGCTGATACTCGCCCGCCACCAGCAAACTGCCAGCATACTTGTCCAGGGTCTCCAGCATCAACTCCTGATCCGGCTCCAGCTCCAGTGTCGCCTTCAGCAACAGTCCCTGCTGTTCTGATAATTCAAATTCTGCAGCAGTCGCCGCACAAAACCACGTTGTCAGCGGCTGCAACTCTGCATCACCCGCTTCAAAAGACTTCACACACGCAGACACCATAGACCTTCCAAAATCCTCGGCAGTCTCCAGTGACTGCAGCAGCGGGAGCAGCTCTCGGTAGGTGATTCGAGCAGCCGAGGCTTTGTTCAATGCCGTAAGCACCGCAGCCGGATCACGCTCCGCCACCGCCACTCGAATCAAACCGACGTTCGCCTCAGCCTCCCCGCTTGTCTGCAGAATCTCGCGGAATACATCGCCCGCTTCCTTCGCTTTACCCTGATCCAGCAGCAACTGACCAAGAAACAGCTGCACTTCTGACTTCCGCGACGCCGTCTCTGAAAGCTGCTTCAGACGATCCGCCAAAGCATCACTTCGAGAAGAATTCTCGTACAGATCACGCAGCAGAGCCAGCGACTCACGACTGCGTTTGCCCGTCTCAAAGTACCGATCCAGATTCTTCTCACACTCCATCAGCTTGTCCTGCTGATACAGCGCACGCGCCAGCAGCAAATGATGCTCACCCGGCCGATCCTGCTGAGTCCGACTGAGACCTTCAAACGCTCGAATCGCCATCGCCGTTCGACCAGCTTCAAGCAGCACCCGGCCCGTTAACTCATAACCAGTTGCACGATTCCGCAGCAGATTTGCATGATCACGCTGCGAAAGTCCAAAATCTTCCGGCTTGTCCAGTGCATTCAGGATCACTTCATAACTGTCGGCCGCAGCACCAGTATTGCGCAACTGCAACTGAATCGCCGACCGCACCTGATGCACCTGAATAAAATCCAGTGACTTTCGATTCAGTGACTTCGAAGCCACCGCCTGCTCAATCAGCTCCACCGCACGACCCAGCTGACGATTCTGAAAAAATGCAACCGCCAGCTCCAGTCGAGTCTGCCAGTCATCCTGATCCATCTTCATCGCCGTCTCAGCTGCGGCCAGACCATCAGCCGCTCGCCCCAGACGAAACAGCACCATCGCACGCGCACGCAACGGGATCGGGGAATCCGGAGCTGCAGCAGCTGACTTCTCAAAAGCATCCGCCGCCTCTTTCAAATCTCCACGCTTCAACGCTTTATGCCCGGCCATGTACCATGCCAGAGCATCCTTGTTGGTGGGATCCAAAGACTCGGACTCATCCTTCAGCGTTCGCGGCTCTGGCGGCTGCTCTTCAACCGACGGCTGATCCGCCGGCTCCTGCACTGGCCGCATCACGGCAGAACACGTCGCCGACAAACAGAAAAACACCAGCAGGCACACTGCCGCGAATAAAGATCTGCGGCCACTGAAACGGCTGCACAATTCCGGCAGACGACGAAACAACCCAACGCTGGCATGGAACAGGTTCATGATACCCCACCCGCAAAACGAATAATGCAGAAAGACTGGGGCATTATCGATTGCGTTGAGTCTTCTGTCGAGTTCACTTTGCTGTGAACGACCAGACAGCCAGGATTGTCAGCGACGGCTCTTCGGACTCGCTGATTTGCTGGAAGCCGACTTCCCGGAACCCGCAGCACCTTTCGCCGCAGCACTTCCTGAACCGCCGCCAGCCGTTTTTTTGCCGGAACTGGCCGCAGCAGAGGCACCACTTTTGCCCTTCTCACGAGCAGCCGGGGTCGCAGCACGAACAGCGGCCTTACTCGGAGACACCGCAGCAGCAGCCCGTTTTGCAGCAGCCGGTTTTGCAGCAGCCGGTTTTGCAGCAGCCGGTTTTGCAGCAGCCGACCGAGCCGCTGCAGGCTTCTTCGCAGAAGACTTCTCAGCCTTGTCAGAACGCTCCGACTTCACCACCTCAACAACCGCCCGGGAAACTTTCTTCCTCGGCGACTGCAGCTCCGTCAGCCGGTCCAGCACATCTGCCATGTCGTACTCGCCGTCCAGCGGATCCGACAAATCACCCGCAAACTGCACATCCGTCGAAAGACACTTCAACAAATGACAAAACTCTGAAACCTCGGATTTCCGCACGCCCGCCTTCAGATACTCAGAAGCATCCCCAACGTCCGCCGTCGCCGGAACCAGACCCAGCCAGCGAGCAGCCGTCAGCATCGACCCGTCAAGATAAACAACATGGTTCCCGAGAATCTCATGCAGCACAAAGTCCCGCACAAACGGACTCAATTCCTGAATCTTCTTCAGAGCCTTAATTGCCTGCTCCAGAGTCATCCGACGGAGCTTCTCAAACTCGAAGGTATATGTCCCCTCAAAGACATGCCGCAGAATCGCACGGATTCGCATACCCTTCAGGTCGGAATGGGCCAGACCATCGAGCGCCCGCTCGAGTTCCGTCACTGAACTGACCCTGATTTCGTTCAAATCAAAAAACGAAGAAATCAGCAGCTTTAACCCGCTCTCCGCCTGCTCCCAGCGGTTGTCCTCCAGACACACAGCAAACAGCATCGTATCCAGAACCGACGCCTGAAACGAAGGCACAGACTTTCCGTAAAGCTTTTGCAGCGCCTGCACAAGACGACGACAGACCTGAGATTTGTCGGCTGCCCTGGTAGCTTTTGCAGTACCCATTTCAGTTTCCTGTCGACCCGAACTTAATCGAAGAACACTCCGGAATGCAGACACCTGTTGCGCCGCTGAACCGGAAATCACTCGTCATTCGCTTCCAATACCCGCTTCTCAACTTCTGCGTCTGACAGCTCCGACTGCTGCGATTCTGCAACCCTGTGACGAGCCGCATCCTGCTCCAGAGCCTCACGGATAATTGCCGACGCCTCAACCGACTTCCGCACACCTTCGTCCAGTTCAAAACGCAGCTCAGGAGTATACCTGCTGCGAATGTACTCACCCACCCGCGACTGCAGATAACCCTTCGCAGAATTCAGCCCGTGCATGGTCAATGCAGCAGTCTTCTCATCACCCATCACCGAAACACGCACCCGCGCCAAACGCAGATCAGGACTGACCTCGGCACCAAGCACCGTCACGTTTCGAATACGCGGGTCCCTCAGCTCGGAAAGTATGGCCGAACTGACCACCTCCCGAACCATCGAGGCCACACGAGCCGTCCTGCGAGCAGACATACCAGGTACCCTCCTCAGTCCAGCCTAAACTTCAGGAATCCAGCGTCCGCTTGATTTCGTCCACACGATAAGCCTCAAGCAGGTCGCCCTCCTTCACGTCGTTGAACCCATCCAGACGAATACCACACTCCATCCCCTCGCGGACTTCCTTCGCATCGTCCTTCTCACGCTTCAGCGAACCAATGCGATAGTCGTTCAACACCTTCTGATCCCGAATCAGATGCACCCTGCTGTCACGGGAAATCGTGCCATTCAAAACACGACAGCCAGCAATGGTGCCAAATCGACTGATACTGAAAGTTCGCAGTACAATCGCTCGCCCTGTCGACACCTCAACTCGCTCCGGTCGCAGCAGACCCTGCAGCGCCAGACGAATGTGATCAGTCACCTCGTAGATGATGTTGTACCGCCGAATCTCAACGCCCTCTCGGTCCGCCAGCATCTGAGCACGGTCTTCAGCGACCACGTGAAACGCTATCACAATTGCGCCAGCTGCACTCGCCAGATAAACGTCGCTCTCGTTGACACCACCAATTCCGTAATGGATCACCTGCACCCGCACCTCAGGATGCTCAAACTTCCCAATCTCGCTTCGCAAAGCTTCGATGGAACCCGGAGAATCAGCCTTCAAAATCAATGGCAGATCCTGCACTCCCTCGCCATCGCGAGGCTGATTGAGGATGTCTTCCAGGGTTCGTGGAGTCACTCGCTGCGCCAGTGATTCCCGACGACCTTCATGCATTCGGGATTCAGCGGTCTCACGAGCCTCCTCGATGTCTTTCATCACAAAGAAGTGGTCGCCCGCACCCGGCACGTCGGTCAGACCAGAAACTTTCACCGGCACCGAAGGACCAGCCTCCGTGATCGCCTCGTCCCTGTCGTTGTACATCGCACGAATTCGACCATACGTCGAACCACACAGCACAACATCACCAACCTTCAGGGTGCCCTTCTGAACAATCAGCCACGCAATCGCACCACGACCCTCGTCACGGAACGACTCAAGACAAACACCCAAAGCCTCACGCTGCGAATTTGCCTTCAACTCGTGCAATTCAGCAGTCAGGATCAAAGTTTCAAGCAACTTGTCGATCCCAATGCCCTTCGCTCCCGAAGTCCGCACGACTTCATACTCACCACCCCACTCCGCCGCCAGAATCCCGTTCTGTGCCAGCTGCGACAGAATCTTCTGCTCATCAACGCCAGGCAGATCGATCTTGTTCAGCGCCACCACAATCGGGACACCGGCATTCTTGGCGTGACTGATGCATTCGACAGTCTGAGGCATCACGCCGTCGTCAGCCGCCACCACCAGCACCACAATGTCCGTCACGTTCGCACCACGCGAACGCATCTCACCGAATGCGGCGTGACCCGGAGTATCCACGAAGGTCAGCCAGTGACCCTCATAGTTCACCTGGTAGGCAGCAATGTGCTGAGTAATCCCGCCAAACTCCCCTGCCGCCACGTTGGCGTTGCGGATCTTGTCAACCATCGTCGTCTTGCCGTGGTCAACATGCCCCAGAATCGTGATGATCGGAGGACGCCCGGACATCAGCTCAGCAGGATCCTCGTGGTCCAGTGATGCCAGCAGCTCTGCTTCGATGTCTCGAGTCCTCTTGAAGGACAGGTCAACACCCAGCTCCATGGCGACTTCCATCGCCTCTTCTTCACCCAACGCATCGTTGATCGTGACCATCCGCCCCTGCTTGAGCAGCAGTCCGAGAATCGCGCGAGCCGGACGGCCAATTGCCTCTGACAACGCACGAACCGTCACCGGGAACGTCATCTGAGCCGTCGTTTTCAGCTCCGCAACTCCCGTGCGCTTCTTGCGCTTCAGCTTCTTCGCCTGTCGCTCTGCCTCACGAGTCTCACGGAGTTCCTTAAGCAGCGACCCGCGAGCCATCCCGGGGCGAGCAGGCCGGGCAGGGGTGGCCTTGGGAGCCTCCTGCTCTTCACGCGCCTCGCGGAGCGCCTTCAACTGGTCAGCCAGCGGACTGCGACGGTCAACCAGATCGGACAATGCCATGTCCGGCTTCTGCGCCTTCTCGTCCTTCGGCTTTGGCTTCTTAATTACCGGCGCGACATAATCCGGAGGTGCCGCGACCATCGGCCGCGCTGCCGGTTTGTCACGGTTCACCTTGATCGGACCGGCCGGACGCGAAGGCTGCGGTGCAGCCGCTGCCGCCTCACGATCCTTCACAGATCCAATTGGACGCATCTCACGCAGCTGTTGCATCCGCGGCCGTCGCGAGGCATCGCCCCCCTGAGCCACAGGACCAGGTCGCACAGGAGCACCAGTCACAGAACCTGCCGACGCCGCAACCGCAGCCGGGACAACAGCCGCGGGGGCAACCGGAACAGACACGGGAACTTGCGCAGGCTCCACAGGAACTGCCGGAGCAGGAATTTCAGCCACTACTGCTGCGCTGGCCTCGGGAATCGCCGGAGATACAGCGGCCGGTTCGGCCGGTTCCACTGTTTCAACTACATGAGACGGCTCCTGCACAACTGATTCCGGCACCGCCTCTGCTGTTGAAACCTCAACAGACGGTTCAGGCTCTGCTGCAGGTGTCGCCGCTTCAGCAGCGTCCACAGCAGCCTCAACGGAAGCAGCCTCACCGAACAACAGCTCGTCAGGCTCGCCCTCAGACGAAAACCCCGCGTCATACGGCTGCCCGTCAGCTGTCCGCATGGTGCCACGGCCGGATGCACCGATAACACGGACACGACCAGACTGGTTTTGCTGTTCGCGCACCGGAGCAATTTCCGTTGTCGGAATGTCAGCGGCGCCCGGTGTCCCCTTGCGACGCAAATAGGCGACCACCTGATCGCGCTCTTCTTCGCTGATAGTCGCCAAAGCGTTGCGAAGCTTTACGCCCGCTTCTTCGCAAAGATCAATCAGGACCTTGCTGTCGAGCCCCAGATCTCTGGCCAGGGCAAAGATACGAATCTTCAAAACACAAACCCCTTAGGCCGCCACCTGCGGCCAGCTCCCATGCAAAACCGCGGCAGCACAAAGATCGGTGCAACTACGACCGATGCACCCAAATAACAACCGTAAACTTTCAGCCGCCATCCGATCAGAAAACCACCTTCACACACGATGGCCGGTCGCCCGACCAAATTCCGTCTTCACTCAAATTAAGCCTGACCGCAATCAATCCGGACAGACCAGCGACACATGGGATGTACTATTGAAGATTCAACTCCTGAAACCAGCGAATAAACAATTCAGTTATCCAACATCAGCCGAATCCACCGCGGGAGCCACTGGCGGCACCGGTGGTGCCGACTCAGACTGAGCCCCCGACAGCTTGCGCTGCTCTGCCTGAAACTTCTCTTCGGCCTCCAGCCGAGCACTCTCTTCGTCAGCATAATCCACAATTCGACTGCAGTCCTCTTCCGAAAGACCACTGATCTCCATCAACTGATCAGGCTCAATCACAGACAAGTCGTCGAACGAGAAGAATCCTTGCGAGACCAGGCTTTCCGCCAGCTCCGGAGTCACTTCCGGAATCACACAGAAGGCCTCAATCGATTTGTCCAGCTTCGCGTCCAGTTCAACCTGAGTCATCACGTTGATGTCCCAGCCCACCAGCTTGCTGGCCAAACGCACATTCTGTCCGAATTTTCCAATCGCCAGCGACAACTGGTCGTCACGCACAAGCACGATCACCTTGCCCAGCATCGGACAAAGAATCACGTCTTCAACTTCCGCAGGCTGCAAGGCATTGGGCACCAGCACCGACAACGAATCGTTCCAGCGGACAATGTCAATTCGCTCGCCCGCCAGCTCTTCCACTATGCCACGAATTCGAGCACCGCGGACACCAACACAGGCACCAACACAGTCGATGGTGCTGTCCGAACAGGAAACCGCAACCTTCGAACGGTTGCCGGCCTCGCGAGCAATCGAGCGAACCTCAATCACCCGATCGTTGACTTCCGGAATCTCTACCTCAAACAGCCGACGCACGAAGTCCGGATGAGTCCTGCTGAGGATCACACGCACCCGCGAACCAGCCTTCCGCACGTCCAGCACAATCGCTCGCAGACGATCGCCAGTACGGAAGCTCTCTTTGCGAATCTGCTCGCTGCGAGGCAGGATTGCTTCAATTTTGTCCAGCTTGACAATCACCGTGCCACGGTCAACACGAGTCACCTGGCCGGAAATCAGCTGGCTTCGCAGATCCAGATACTCATCGTACAGAGCGTCCCGCTCCGCCTCACGGATCTTCTGAATCATGACCTGCTTGGCAGTCTGAGCCGATATGCGGCCCAGCAGGTCACCCAGCAGGTCAGCCTCCAGCGCACGGCCGTCACAGATCAATGACGGCTCACCCGTCTCTCGATCAACCCGTACCTCAAGTTGCTCTTCCTCGGAAAAATGCTTCCGAGCCGCAGAGAGGATTGCCTGCTCGATACCCTCGAAGACCACATCCGCATCAATGGCCTTGTCGCGGTGAATCGCATCGACAATTCTGAGTATTTCGTTACCGTTCATGAGGCTGACGTTCGCTGCACTGCATCTGTAAAAAAAAAGCGGGATCAATGTCCCACTTTTCGTGCCCGACCGCCCTCGCAGACAATCGACAAAACCTCGTCAGATGGCGGCCAAACGGCCACGAACAGGATCACTCCCGCTCGCACTGCCAACTGAAGAAATGGAGGAAGATCTAAATCTTGTCCATTTCAGGTCCCTTCAGCACGATGCCCAACACAAAACCACAAATTCAAAATCTGCCAAACACAAGCTTCAACAGAACCCAACACCATTTCGCGGCGGCAGGTTTTGGCCGACGCCTCATCACAGTAGTGGACTCGGGGCGCAATGTCAAGCAACCCAGGCACGACAACCCGTTGTCGACACCGACACCAGCATGGTTTCAATCAATAAATCACGTTTACGGTCAGGACCCACGGTTTCCCCGGAATTTCTCGACAGCCAAACAGCAGAATACTCAGGAATGCGAATCACCGCCACCAGCTACACACTCCCGCACTACCTGACGCGCCGCCTTCCATGCATGTCGAATAGTGAACAAACGTGATTCTATCTGCTCGGCCGTAAAGTACCGGCCATGGTCGCTGGGAGGCAGACCCGCCAACGTCAGTGTCAACGGAAGCAGATCAATAAACTCCTTGTAACGCCTCTGCACGTCCGAAGGATCCGCCATCACCTCACCCCCATGCCAGCACTACAAAATCAGATCAGCCGCGACGACCCAGATACTGCTTGATGATCGCGTCAGCAGCACCCGTCGGCTTCGTTGAATCCTTCGGCGATGCACCCGTACTGCCCTTCGAAGGCTCGCCCTCGCGAGCCCCCGTAGAACTGGGATCAGGCAGCGAAACTTCCAGCTTGCCCGCTTCCCCACCATCCGCCGCCACAGCAGGCTGCGCCGGAGCCTGTACCGGCATCCCCGGTACCGCACCCATCCCCGGTACCATCATCCCCCCGCCCATCGGATAGCCCATCTGAGGCATCATCTGAGGATACATCTGCCCGTAACCTGGGATCATCGGAGGCTGATAAGGAAAACCACCGTACATTCCGCCAGGATACCCGCCCATTTGAGGCATCATCGGCTGAAACGGATACTGCCCCGGCATCATCTGAGGCATCGACATCACAGTAGTGTCGGCCGCAGGCATCAGCGCAGCCACCGGCATCGTCACAGTCTGATCCGCCGGAATCGCAGCTGCAGGAGCAGCCGGCACAGGAGGTGCATCCGTGACAGTGGGAGCAGAAACCTGGGTTTCTTCGTTCGTCAGCACCGCCGTCGACAACATCTTGCTGTCGGCATCAGGAGCCTGCACGTCAGCTCTGACCACCAGCTCAAACTCAAGATTGCCAATCACTATTCTGTCAGAATTCGACAAAACAGTTTCCCGCTGAATTCGCTCGCCGTTCACCAGTGTCCCGTTGGTGCTGCCCAAATCACGCAGCCGCACCGAAAAGTCATCCAGACTAAAAACACAGTGATGACGGCTGACCATTTCACTGTTCGGCCGCAACTGACAATCCTGCTCACGACCAATCAGAAACTTCCGCCGATTCAACGGAATTACCTGGCCGGTATGCTTGCCACCGACAACCTTCAGTTCCGCGGAAATCATGAACGTAACTCCCAGTCCCTGAGCCCGAATGCGTGAATCGAACGGCGAAATCACCGCAATTCTGACACCCTAAACACCCTATACCAACACCGCCAGCCCCGCTGCCACACGCAGAACAAACCGACTTCTTCTTCAAATATTCACATTTTCAGCACTCACACTTCCGGCACACCGAAGACGGTGAAATTTTTTTTGCACCGCAATTCACCCAACCCGGCGTCCAATTTTCGGAATGCCAGTTATGTCTATCTTCACCACTGTACAGGAGCAAACGCAAATCTATGAAAAAATCTGTCCTAATTCCGGGAATTCAGCAAACAACACTGCAGACAGACCGAATTTCCGACCCGCCGCACCTCGCGAACCCCCGGAAAACTTTCTCTGAATCACGGGTGGGTACTGATCTTCTGAGACTGCCGATCCTCCCAAACATATCGGTTTTTCAAGCAGGCCCAACTCCATATCGCCCGATATTTTCAAAAACAGGTAAATTTCATCGAATCTTTTTGTCGCCCATGACGTGAGCACACGTTCCCTCAGGCCACCACCGTCCAGCAAAATCTGCCGGAACTCCACTGCCCGCTCACGCGACATCCACACCAAATTTCTGTAATCTCCTGACGGCCTTCCGCTTCACACCGTCGCTCGCTTCGCCCCGTTTACGCTCCCACCCCGGCACTGCTGCCCCGAGCACGTCCATGAATATGCCCTTCAGTCGCAGATCCGCACTGGCCTCCTCCGCACTCGGCATCGGTCAGCTCGCACTCGCCGATCTGCTGCACTCCGAATCCCCCGGCACCAGCGCCTCAGCACTGGCTCCCAGACAACCGCATTTCATTCCCAAAGCCAAACGCGTCGTTCACTTCTTTCTCAACGGCGGACCTTCTCACGTTGACACTTTCGATCCCAAACCAGCCCTCTCACGCTTCAGCAACCGCACCGTCAGCGACAATCTGCTGACTGAACGAAAAACGGGCGCCGCCTTTCCGTCACCCTTTCGATTCCGCCCCCGCGGCCAGTCCGGAATTGAAGTCAGTGACCTCTTCGCCAAAACCGCCGCTCACATCGATGATATCGCCGTCATCCGCTCAATGCAGGCACAGGTTCCCAATCACGAACCCTCGCTCATGCTCATGAACTGCGGCGATTCCGTTCAGCCACGCCCCAGCACCGGAGCGTGGGTTCTTTACGGACTTGGCAGCGAAAATCAAAACCTCCCCGGCTTCGTCTCCATGTGCCCCGGCGGACTCCCAATCAAAGACTCCGAAAACTGGCAGTCCGCCTTCCTGCCCGGCGCATTCCAGGGCACATGGATCGACTCACAGCACCAGGAACTCAGTAAACTCATCGAAAACATCGAACACCCCCAAATCCCCGCAATCGCTCAAAGACGCCAGCTGAACCTGCTGGCACAACTCAATCAGCAGCACCGCACCGCTCGCTCCGATTCCCGACTGGAAGCTCGCATCCAGTCGTTCGAACTGGCCTTCCGCATGCAGCGTGACGCCGCCGAGGCCTTCGATCTCAGCCTTGAACCAGCCCACATCCAGGCTCTCTACGGCACAGGAACTCACGCCCGCCAGACACTCATCGCCCGCAGACTGCTGGAACGCGGAGTCCGCTATGTACAGCTGTGGCACGGTGCCGGACAGCCATGGGACAATCACACCAACATCGAATCCGCTCACCGCAGCCTGGCTGCACAAATCGATCAGCCCATCGCCGCACTCATCGCCGATCTGAAGCAGCGCGGCATGTTCGAAGACACACTCATCCTGTGGGGCGGCGAATTCGGCCGCACTCCTACCGTCGAACTTTCCGCAGACGGAAAACCGCAGTCCGGACGAGACCACAATCACTGGGGATTCTCTGTCTGGCTGGCTGGTGGCGGCATCCGTGGTGGTCAGACCTTCGGAGCCACCGATGAACTTGGATTCCGCGCTGTCGAAAACCCCGTCAGTGTTCATGATCTGCATGCCACCATGCTGCACTGCCTGGGCTTCGACCATAAAAAACTGACCTATCGGTATGCCGGCCGGGACTTCCGTCTGACGGACGTGCACGGCAATGTCATTCAGCAGATCTGTACCTGAGGTGCCTGTATGAAACGGCTGCTCCGCCCGACTCTGGCTGTGATTCTTGCCTGCCTGTTTACACCACAGGTATTCCTGCCACCGGCCTCCGCAGGCACCAGCCCCGGGCCACCGCTCACTGTCGATCAGCTGCAGCGTTCAGAACCCGTCAGCTTCGAAAAAGAAGTCCTGCCAATCCTGCAGAAAAACTGTCTCGCCTGCCACTCCGCCAGCGAACGACAGGGCGGCCTGATCCTCGAAAACCCGGCCGGAATTCTAAAAGGCGGCGACAATGGACCGGCAGCCGTTCCCGGCAACGCCAATGGCAGCCTGCTGCTGAAACTGGCCGCTCATCAGCAGGAACCTGTCATGCCTCCGGCAGACAACGATGTCGCCGCCAGTAACCTCGCCCCCGCTCAGCTCGGACTGCTCAAACTGTGGATTGATCAGGGAGCTCGCGGCACAGGCGGCATCGACAGCCTGTCACCGCAGTCCATGCAGACCCTGCCACAGCGCCTGCAGCCCGTGCAGGCCGTGGTACTCGCACCCGATGGCCAGACTGTCGCCTTCAGCCGCGGTTCGCGCATTCACCTGCATCACGTGGGCTCCGGACAGAGACTGGCCACGCTGACAGATCCCGCACTCGGACCCTTGGCAGTTGCTCACCAGGATCTCGTCCAGTCACTCGCCTTCAATCCCGACGGTGATCTGCTGGCGTCAGGCGGTTTTCGCGAAGTCCGGCTCTGGCGTCGACCTCGCGACTCTCGCCGCCTGTCCGTCACACTCCCGGCTGCCCCCACCGCCACCACTGTCAGCCCGGATGATCGCTGGATCGCTGTCGCCTCAGCTGATCTCGCAATCCGCCTGTTCAATACGGAAAACGGTGCCCCCGGGTTAACGCTGCAAGGCCATACAGAAACAATCACCAGCCTGCGGTTCACCCCCGATTCCACACATCTGCTCTCAGCCTCCGCCGATCGTTCACTCAGGATCTGGAAGATTGCCGACGGCAGTGTCGCCAGTCGCATCGATCAGGCACTGCCCCTGACCACCCTGGAAATACTGCCCGCTGCAGACCCACAGTCTGCCCCGCTGCTGGCCACCGGCGGTGGCGACAACCTGATCCGTTTGTGGCAAATGCCCTCAGCACCAGCGACCGTCGCTGCCAACTGGCCGGCCGGCACCCGCATCACTGCCTTCTCTCCGGATCGTCAGCTGAGCGGCACGCTGGACGCTGCCGGGCAGCTGCGAATCCATGCTCTGCAGTCCACAGGCGCAATCCTGTCCCCCAACCCGGTCGTTGAATTTGGACCACTGCCCCAAATTTCTGCCCTCACCTTCGCTCGCAAACCCGGAGCTCCCGCAGATGCTGACCCCGCGTCCGCATGGCAGCTGCTCACCGCCGACAGCTCCGGACTGCTGCAGCTCTGGTCACTGTCCGAAAAACGCCAGCTGGCTGCCTGGAAAGCCGGCAGCGTGCAGATCAATGCACTCGCTGCTTCCAGCGATGGCAAACTTCTCGTCAGCGCCGCTCAGGATGGTGCCGTCCGCCTCTGGAAACTCGATGCTCCCGCTGCCGCCGAATTCGAACGCAGTGCCGAAGAAATTGCCGGACCCGCACTGCTCAGCCCCTCCGGAAAACTGCTCGCTGCAACCTCACAAAAAGACGGATT
>Ga0169931_10001981_pt1 | contig 33679 bp, 25 predicted proteins | sample Kivu_15m_20L_FD_129675 | JGI IMG/M metagenome (GOLD analysis project Ga0169931, IMG submission 129675) | Freshwater microbial communities from Lake Kivu, Western Province, Rwanda to study Microbial Dark Matter (Phase II) - Kivu_15m_20L... | ecosystem: Environmental > Aquatic > Freshwater > Lake...
CGACTGGTCAGGTCAGGCGAGCAACCACAACGAATTGCCTGCAGGTACTTACATCAGCGTGCTCAGATATAATGACAACGGAAAACAAGAAAGTATCAGCACACAAGTGCAGATCAGAAGATAATAGCCTGAAATAATATATTAAAAAAACAAAACACAAACACAATATGAAAACAAAGATTCAAACCATTTTAGTTCTGTTCGCCTGCTTATTTGGACTAGATTTATCAGCACAAACGATCAGTTTCTATTTCTCAAATGAAATGCATGAACTAAACAAACAACAGGAAGATTCTCTTAGAAAGGTATTGGAAAACAAAAAAGTATTATCCGTAGTTGCTTATGCGAATCAATTACAGAATGCAGCTACTAAAAGAACGAATACCGAATTAGCAAAACTGAGAGCAGAATCCACTTTAAAAATAACAGGCCCAGCTTCCTACGTGAATCATTTTACAATTGCCTCAGGTCAAGCAACAGACAGAAGAGTAGATATTACTTATACTGAGATAATCAAGGAAAAAGAGCTCATTGTAAAAACTGACACTGTTTTTATTGAAAGAGAAAGAAACATCAGAAATGAATTGTATGCCAGTGGACAATTGGTTAATTTAAATCAGGCCATGGAACTTTCAAAATCCGCTAATTCTAACACTCAAGTAAATAAACCGGTAAAAAATACAAATGCTAAACCTAAATTTTGTGATTGCAGATCAAAAACAGGTGAGGAACTTGAAAATTATGCAAAAGACATGCTTAAAAAGTCAAAGGACAAAAAAATTGATATAGTTGATCAGGAAGCTGCCAAGCTTTGCTACAAGCAAGTCAAAAGATGGCAAAAAGAGGTGAAAGCTCATAAAAGTAAATTCAAAAAAGGCAGAAGTTTAAGAGGCAGAGGATTAGCAAAAATGGGATTGGTTGAATGGATGAATATGACGCTTGGTCTCTGCATCAAATAGTTGGAAACATAATAGTGAAAAAGTGATGAACCCTCCTCTTTGGAGGGTTTTTTATTGCAGGGAAAAAAGTAAGATACAAAGGTCTATCTTTTTCGCTTTGATCCGTATTTGACTTTTTACATCTTTCAAATCGTAGTGCTTTGCTGCTGAAAATCTTTGCAGGTAATTAATGAAACTCTCATTGTACTCTTTTTTTAATAAAATCTGAACCATTTCATATGATTTCAGATTGAAAGAAAAGCTGAGGGAAACCGATCCAAAAACTTCCTCAATTCTTTGAGCATCAACAATCAAATCGTCAACCTCATTCAAATTTTGGTTCATCCAGTAAAAAAAAGCCTTATCCAGATAAATATAATTTGCGCTTTTGTAAAAACTAAAATCAATTATCTTGCCTAATCTATGCATTTATGCGTATTTTTGCGAATTCCAAATATATAAAATTTCCATTTGGGCTTATGTCTAAACTAGTTAATTTCTCCATTATTCATGAAGACAAAGATATTGTAGTCATAAATAAATCTTCTCATGTTTTGTCTATTCCGGATAGATACAAACCCGATCTGGCAAATGTGTACATGGCTCTTCGGGAAAAATATGGCGATATCTATGTGGTACACAGATTAGACAAAGATACTAGTGGCATTATGGTTTTTGCTCGAAATGAAGAAGCGCACAGGAATCTGAGTAAACAATTTGAAGAAAGGTCAACAGAGAAAAAATATCTGGCTCTGGTTTTGGGTGTTCCCCATGAAAATGAAGGGTTGATTGACATTGGCATTGACGCCAATCCAAGTAAGGCAGGTCAAATGATTTGCACCAAAAATGGAAAACCTTCACAAACTGAATATCAACTGAAAGAGGTATTTAAAAATTATGCCCTGGTCGAGTGTAAAATTCTCACCGGAAGAACACATCAGATACGCGTTCACATGAAGTATTTAGGATTTCCCATGGCAGTAGATCCCTTTTACAGTCCTAAATCTGCCCTTTTTCTATCTGATTTCAAAAAGAAAAAATTTAAAATAGGGAAATACGATGAAGAACAACCTATGTTATCGAGAGTTCCCCTTCACTCTTATTCATTACAATTTTGCCACCCTAGCAAGGGAGAAAAAGTAAGCTATCAGGCAGAGTTACCCAAAGATTTTGAAGCGGTACTAAGTCAATTAAGAAAATGGAATGCCATATAAAACAATAGAATGAGCTTGAGAGAAAAGTATTTACAACACAATGCGAGCGGGCAGATGCTCATTGAATTTTGTCTTTTTTTATTTGACAGAATTACCATGTCAGAATTGCAACAATTAGCTGAACTGACAAAAAATTCTGATATTGTTTCCCTTACATCGCAAATCGGATCACTTGAAATCACGGGTTGCTCGAGAGATGGTTTTTTAGCATACCGCTATTCAGCTTTGGAAACAGTTGAATTTGCAAAAGAAGAAGTTTTCTTTGAAGCGCTGCAAAAACAGTATTTCAAAGATCTTTGTCTGGGCTTTTACCGCTACGCCAAAGGCCATCGCAAAAGTTATGACTGGCTATGGTCTGAAAACTTTCAAATCGTGGGCAGCCAACTTAAAATGTTTGTTTTTAGTCCGGAAGAAATAGAATCCAATGATCTCTTGAAAGTTATCATGAATCGAGTAAAATTTGATGAAAAATGGGTAAACTCTGAAAAGCTGCAGCAAAAAATATTCTTAAAAGGACTTTCTCTTGAAAAATTAGAAAGAATTGCCTTCCCCTCTCTTCAAATTCAACTTATTGAAGAGGCATTTTCCTATTTGTATTTTCAACTGAAGGTTCCGGACAATTACATCGATTATCTAAGTGCAAACTTTAAGTTGATTCAGTCTGAACAGAACAAGCAAAAATTAATAAATACCTTACTCTTCAAAGACAGGGCAGATATTTTAAAAAAATTAATAAAGGAGAATAAAAACAACGAAATCTCTTTGCTCAGCGAAGCCTACCTGAGATTTCTCTCCACTGATTTTGAGTCTGCGCAAAAATTTCTGCAAGATTATTTTCAAAAAATTTCTGAAAAAGAAAATACAAAAAAAATAAACTTCTCCCTACCCTATGCGATTTTAGGCTATACACTTTTTTATACCAAAGCAGAATTGAGCAGTTGGGAAAACTATTGGAAACCAGTGGGTCGGGATGCGATAAAAAATAATTACTGGCCAATGAGCCTGGCTATTTTAAGCCCCTATGGAAAATTAGAATTCTTAAATGACTGGAACAAAACTCAGGACCAAATCATTACTAAAAATAGTTCTCTTCACTCTTTACTTTTTATTGCTTACAGTTCTTTTTGGATGGGTCGATCCAATTTATCCAAATATATTTCTCAACTTCCTATAGTTCAAGATATTAGAACAAATAATGCCTGGCTGGACAGAGAATTTGAAATCTTACAATTTTTAAGTGCCCAAACTCTTGATGAAATTAATCTGGATGGAAATTTGTGGAAAATCAATGCCCCTGTTCCTGAATGGGAGCTCCTGCTTGATCAAATTTTTCAGGTAACCAATGAAATGGAGGAATCCGGAAATTATACGGGTGGCATGGATCGAATTATCTGGAGATTCAATCCTGAAAATTATTTCATAGAGGCTATCTTACAAAAGTATAACCCCAAGTCGAATCAGTGGAGCAAGGGCAGAAACATTTCATGGAACAGAATACAAGATAATGAAATTTATCATGCCATGACAGCGCAGGACCATCTGATTAAAACCAGATATATTCAATTGGCAGAAGCATCCAAACAGGGTTCCCAAAAAGAAGTAGAACTATTAGCAGACTACCTGGAATCTCTTGTTGATCACCCACAGCTAGTTTTAAATAATTCTCATGAATCAAGTTTGCAAATTGTAAAAGTTGAACCTGAGATAGAGCTGCTCTCTGATGAGAAAGGTTATTATTTTGATATCCTTCACAAAGAATCTTATATTTTACATCAATTTTTATTTCGTAGAGAAACTTCAACGAGATATGCTTTCATAAAACTAAACAAAGAACAACAAACCATATTTCAACTCTTAGAAAAGAAAAGATTCTACATTCCCTTCAGAGCGGAGGAAAAATTAATTCAAGCTTTAAAACCTTTAAGTAAACTAATTACCATACATTCTTCACTGAATCCTGAATTTGAAAATTGGGTAAAGTTGGAATCTAACACTGTACTTTTTGCTCAAATTATTCCACAACAGGATGCTTTCACATTAGAGTTTTTTATTAAACCATTGGGAGATATGCCCCCTTATGTATCACCCGGCAGAGGCAACAGCACTTTATTTGCGCAAAAAAAAGGTATATCTTATCAGGTAATTAGAAACTTAGAACTTGAAAAACAAATCCTTGATGATCTCATTTATCATTGCCCCAAATTACAGGAAACTGTTGTAGAGAATCAAATCCACCTGATTGAAAACGCTAATCAATGTCTTCAAATTTTACAAGAATTTGACTCATACCGTAAAGATGAAAAACTTATCATTGAATGGCCCCAGGGAGAAAAGCTGCGCGTAAGACATCATGTCAGTTTTGACCATCTTCTCATTAAAGTGAAAACAAATAATGATTGGTTTGAGCTAGACGGTCAGGTCAAAGTGAATGATGATTTAGTTTTGTCGATTCAGGAAATATTACAAAGAACAGAAAAATCAGAAAATCGTTTTATAGCATTAGATGATGGTTCATTTCTGGCGCTGACCGACCAACTATATAAAAAGCTAAAAGAGTTGGAGTCTGTTGTTATCCAGGATAAAGATCAGTTAAAAATCAACAAATGGATGGCCTTGAGCCTGCAGGAATTTGAAAACTTTAATAGTTTGGAAGCTGATGAAAAATGGTTTGAATTCATTCAAAAACTGGATCAGATCAATAAGCTCGAATTTGAAATTCCGGAGCAACTCAATGCCAAATTGAGACCCTATCAGATTGAAGGATACCAGTGGCTTGGCAGAATGTCTCAATGGGGAGCGGGTGCCTGCCTGGCAGATGACATGGGTTTGGGTAAAACAGTTCAGACCATAGCCTTAATAATCAGTCGGGCAGAATTAGGTCCTACTTTAGTTGTGGCTCCAGCCTCTGTTTGCTCCAACTGGGTTTCAGAACTACAAAAATTTGCACCACATCTTAAATCTGTACATTTATCTCATGAGGTAGACAGAGATATTGCTATACAAAGCATAACGAAACAAGAAGTATTGGTTATCACCTATGGCTTATTACATCAATGTTCAGAAATGCTAAATGAAAAAAGGTTTAGCACGATCGTATTGGACGAGGCTCAGTCCATCAAAAACAGATTGACAAAAAGATCTCAGGCGGCTATGGACTTAAAAGCCGATTTTAAGGTGATTACAACGGGAACGCCTATTGAAAACCATTTGGGAGAATTATGGAACCTGTTCCATTTTACCAATCCCGGGTTATTGGGCACTGCCAGTCAATTTCAGGAAAGATTTGCCATACCTATCGAAAAATACAATCAGGTAGACAAAAGAAAACATCTTCAAAAATTGATACAGCCTTTTGTATTGAGAAGATTGAAAAAGGATGTTTTAAAAGATTTACCTGATAAAACAGAAATCACCCTTACCATTGAAAGAACGGAAGAGGAAGCATCCTTTTATGAAGCATTGAGAAACAATGCCATACAAAAGATTCAAGGCAATCATGTTAAAAATGAGGGACAAAAACAAATCATGGTTTTGGCAGAACTCATGCGTTTGAGAAGAGCCTGTTGCCATCCATCACTGGTGGAAGGTGGGAATGGGATTGCATCTTCCAAATTAGAAGCGCTTTCCGAACTGATTGACGAGTTGATTGAAAACGGACATAAGGCTTTAATTTTTAGTCAATTTGTTGACTATTTGAAAATTATAGAAAGATTGATTATCAGTAAATCTCTTTCCTATCAATATCTTGATGGCAGTACCTCACTCAAAAAAAGGAAAGAATCTGTTGAAGCATTTCAAAATGGTGAGGGGCAGGTATTCCTTATCAGTTTGAAAGCAGGAGGTACCGGATTAAATCTCACAGCAGCTGATTATGTTATTCATGTTGATCCCTGGTGGAATCCCGCAGTTGAAGATCAAGCCAGTGACAGGGCTCACCGCATTGGCCAACAAAATCCTGTAACTGTATATAGATTGGTTTCAGAAGGAAGTATCGAACAAAAAATTGTAACCTTACACGATCAAAAAAGAGAGCTTGCAGAGGCACTTCTTGCCGATACACATGGCAATGTTAAAATGAACTCTTCAGACCTTATTGCTCTTTTAAGAAATGACTAAAAAAAAAGAGCCCGATCGGGCTCTTTTTTCAAGCAGTAGAGATTTTATTATTTTCCTTTGATTTTCAAAATAAGGGCTTCTGTTTCTGAGGCATCTTCACCACCAGCCTTTGCCAATTGAACAGCCTCTTCCGCAGCTTTTAGCGCATCTTTCTTCTTGTTTAGTTTATAAAGAAGATTGGCTTTTGTATCGAGGTTAAACCAAGTTTTTTGTAAACTTACAGACTTTTCTGCCCAGGAAAGAGCAGCTTTTAAAAGCTTTTTATCAGTTACAGTCTCAAAATAATTCCATGCCATGGAATTTAATCTTTGCCAGTCAGTGCAATAGGAACTGAGATAGGTATTGGCATAATCAAAAGCCTTTTCATCTCCCATGTAAAAATACATATCAAGTAAAGCAGAAAATTCAGCCGCTTTTTCAGGTAGTATATTTTTTAATTTTGCCTTCATGGCATCAGCCTTAGGCAGATCCTTTGACTGAATTAATTCTCCAAAAGAGGAAGTCGCCGCAGTTTCAATATAAGCATCTACTGACTCTTTACCTAATTTCTCAATGAAGCTTGATTTATTTTGCAAGATATATTGAAAGATCTCATCATCCAATTGTGCATGATTGGTTGCAATCATTGAAAAATGTTCCTCAGTCATCCAATCTTTCTTATCTAAAAGTGAAAAATAAACAGCTGAAGGCTGAGAGGCATCTTCATTTGCTCCCATCAGCATACTCACATATTTTAAAAGAAATTCCCTGTCGCGGGCACCTTCCTCAAATTTGCGTTTCATGGTGAACATTTGTTGCTCAGGATCAGTCGCTTTATTGGCTTGCTCAATCAACTGATCTGCAGGTAATGCACCCACAAGTTTATGAACCATTTCACCGGAAGAGTTGAAAAACAATAAGGTAGGATAGGCAGACACACTAAATTCCTTGGCAAAATCCGGACCTTCCCCCTTCTCCATATCAAGTTTGTAACTTATGAATTTTTCACCAAAAACAACACCCACTTTGGGATCTGGAAAAACATTTTTAGATAGCCACTTACAGGGTCCACACCAATCTGTAAAAGCATCTACAAATATATATTTACCCTGATCTTGGGCCTTCGACTTGATCTCTGCCCAAGAGCCTTTTTCAAATTGAATTCCCTGGCTCTTAGCATTGAATTGAAAACCAATCAATAAAACGAATAGAAAAAAATGTAATTTTGTCATAGATATTAATTTATTTTACAAAGGTACAATAAACAGACCAATTCTCACGGGTTCAACCCTATTAAAAATATAACAGAAAATAAATCAAAATATTTTCTCAACTCAGTAGAAAATCATATATTTGCAAACTCAAATCCTGAAAAACATTCATTGTATAATTCAGGGTTAGCTATTTCTCATTAAAAAAATAAAAAAAATGGCAGTTAAAATTCGCTTACAACGCAAAGGACGCAAGAAAGCTCCGATTTATCACATTGTAGTTGCAGATTCCCGTTCTCCTCGTGATGGTAAATACATCGAACGTTTAGGACAGTACAATCCCTTAACCATTCCTGCAACAATTGAAATTAATTCAGATAAAGCATTTGAATGGCTTATGAATGGTGCACAACCTACAGATACAGTAGCAGCAATTCTTAAGTTTAAAGGTATTTATTATAGAAAACACTTACAGAGAGGTGTTAGAAAAGGTGCATTAACCCAGGAAAAAGCCGACGAATTGTACCAGGCATGGGTTGCATCCAAAGAACAAAAAGTTGAAGCCAGAAGAGAAGAAACCAGAAAATCTGATGAAGATAGAAGAATGAGAATCTTTGGCACTCCTAAACCTAGAAAAGCAAAAGAAGTAATTCAGGAGCAAGTTGAAGAAAACAATACTGAAACTACCGAAGAAACATCTGACAGCGCAGAATAATTCAAAACCTCCCAACCGGGAGGTTTTTTTGATTTTATCACTAAGTTAGGTTTATCATTGCTTTTTTGTAATTTTGCTACATAAACCATAGTAATGAAGCTTTACAGTTTTTTCACTATCACTATCCTGGCTTTTTCCTTATTGTACTGGCAAGATATCAATAGAGAAAATCCAAGCTCTGCAATTCCTACCACAAAGGAGGAATTGGGTAAACTTTTATTTGAAGATAAAATTTTGTCTTCAGATTATAGTATAAGCTGTACCAGCTGTCACATTCCGGCTTTTGCTTTTGCAGATACAAGCGCATTTAGTCTGGGCGTAAATAAAAAATTAGGGGAAAGAAATACTCCTTCGGCCATGAATATGCTTTCCAGAACTCATTTCTTTTGGGATGGTCGCTCCTCAAGATTAGAAGAACAAGCGCTCATTCCTATAGAGAATCCCGATGAAATGAATCTTCCCCTGGATGAAGCCATTCTCAGGCTCAATCAAAACTCGTTTTATCTGGAAGCCTTTCGTAGAATTTACAATGAGAAACCCAATAAAATAAACCTTGCCGATGCCTTGGCCTCTTTTGAAAAAACGCTGGAGACTTTATCACCCTACGATGAATACAAGGCAGGTAATCTTAAAGCTATATCCGAATCAGCGATACGCGGTATAGACATATTCAATGTAAAAGGGAAATGTTTTGACTGCCATTTTGGTCCGGACCTAACAGGGGATGAATTTAGAAATATTGGATTATTTGAAGCTGGTGGAAATAGTGACCCAGGCAGGTATAAACATACAAAAGATAGCACTGATTTGGGGAAATTTAAAGTTCCTTCCCTCAGAAATGTATCTGTTACGGCTCCTTACATGCATGATGGCAGTTTTAAAACCTTACGTGAGGTTGTTGACTATTACAATAAACCGGATCAATTCAGACCAGTACACTACAATCGGGATACTTTGTTAAACCAACCTTTAGGTCTTTCTGAACAAGAAATTTTAGACTTAATCGCATTTATGGAAGCCCTTACGGCACCTCAATACCTTCATCTGATACAAAAATAAATTATAATGCAGTTTCACAGAACATATAAAATCTTATTCATATTATTTGCCTCTGCATTAACAACCGTCTGGGATTATCAATTTGGCCTTTATGATCACGTTGAACATATTCCGCTCTATCTTAGATTAAAAGATCCCAGTTATCTGAGTCAGGACTTTTTTTTAGAATCCATGTCTACAGGATTTGGACACAGAATGTACTTTTCCTATTTTATATTACTATGTAATCTCTTATTGCCCTTACCACTTATATATTTCATTTTAACTTTTTTTACAAATGTAATCATATCCTGGGCTACATATAAAATCATAAAATTCATTTTTAAACTCGATTGGCCAGCCTTAACATCAGTTTTGGCTGTCATGTCTATTCATGTAGTTTCTGCTGGTTCTACCACTGAAATTCATGCCCCCTATCTAACGCCAAACTCCGTAGCCTTTGCCCTTGTACTTGTATCCATTTATTATATCCTCAAAGAAAAATATATAAAATCTGCCTGGATTCTCGGGATAACAGCCTTGATACATCCCCTGGTAGGGCCTGAGTCAGGTGTCATCCTATTTACTTCTGTATTTGTGTACAGCTTGATATCAAAAGGTACAGAATGGAGCAAACATCGCTATTTAATTTCACCACTTATTATTTTTGGATGTTTTACCATCGTTAGCATCATTCCATTCTTTCTGAACAGCTCAGATGCCCTGGATGATAAGTTATTTATTGCTATTTATGGTCATTTCAGAAATCCGCACCACATACTTCCCTCCTATTTTTTAAAAGATGCTGACATACAACATATTGTATATCTAATCATTTTGGCTATTGAGTTATTTTTACTTTGGTATTTTTTATTTAAAGAGCAAATCAGGACAATAATCATTTTCACAGGAATTTTCACAAGTATCGTTCTTCTTTGTTATTTGGGATTTTATTATGTTGAAATTATTCCGAGCAGGCTAATGATGATAGCCCAATCATTCAGATTACTCTATATATTAAAGTGGTTTTTACTCAGTTTTTCTGTCGGATTTTGGGCATTTTTATACCACAGGAATCTGAATACTGACCAAAGGTATAGTTGGGTTGGCCTATTCACTGCCTTTCATTTACCTTCAACTGTGTATTTATTAAGCTTGTGGATCATTTGCACGCAGATCAGAAATGAATATACAACAGGTAAGAAAATGCTCCGAATTGAAAAGTTCCTGTTATATATCATCTTTTTCCATGCTGTCTATCAGATTTTTCAAACCACAATTCAAATGGCAGATGCCTACATTTGGCTGATGTTATTGATCGCTTTACCTATTGGCATTTGGTTTGAATTAAAACCAAAAACACAATATGCAATTTGGGCAGCCCTCTTATTATCTGTCTCGTCCTATTGGATCAGCCATTCAAGATCTGAGAGCGATATCATTTCTCTCTTTATTAATATTGAACCTAATGATTGGGACAAAAGGCTGGCCGCTCTCATGAAGGCGGCTTCAAGACAATACGATTATGCTGACTTTCCAAAAGAAGTTTATGATTTGTCACAAGAAATAAAAAAGCAAACACCAAAAGATGCCATACTTTTAGTACCCCCTGCACTTGGAGAATTGAGATATCTTGCAGACAGAGCCCTTGTTGTTGACTTTAAGACCTATCCTATGAATGGAAAATACTTACTTGAATGGCAAAAAAGAATTTATGATTGTTACACCTGGACGGAAGAAGTAAGTTTTGAAGCTGTGGATTGGGTCTTTATCCCCAACTATAAAATTATCAACAAATGGAAATTGGCTTCTCTCTCAAGAAAATATAAGGCAACTTATGCCGTCCTATACAAAAATACAGCCTGTTCTTACCCTATTTTATATGAAAACAAAAAATATAAATTAGCACTCATCGGCATGTTCTAACTGCTAAAATATGCGTAAAAATGGCTGAAGTAATTGCCTGTAATTGGAGTGATAGCCTCCCTTTTCATCATATATATAAATCACTTCCTCTTTTTTTATCGATAAATTGAAATTAAAGGAAAGTAAAACTCTTTTCGCTACTGAACTTTCCTTTGAATGAATCATGCCAATACGATTTAAGTACAACCCTTGCTCCTTAGCTATTTTTTCAAAAATCTTATACTCAGTTGAAGGTAGAATCAATTGAAAGCTACCTTCCTTTTTAAGTAAGGCACAAACATATCGTATCAGGTCATCGTAATTCAGGTCAACATCAGACCTCATTCTCCTTCTTGATATATCAGATGGAACCAAAAATCTTTGCTCCGCATAATAGGGTGGATTGCAAATAATTGCATCGTAAGTACTTTCCGTTCTGTACTCCTGTAGTTTTATCTGTGTAGCCTGTATGCGATCTTTCCAGGGTGATTGACTAAAATTAAAAACAGCTTCATTGTAGGATAAAGTTTCTGGCTCTATCGCATCAATAAATAAATTCCCATTTTTCTGTGCGGAAAACAAAGCTAAAATTCCATTCCCTGTGCCTATGTCTAACAAATTTTTTGCATGGCTGAGTTCAGCCCAGGCACCGAGCAGACAAGAGTCAGTACTCACCTTCAATGTTGACTGGGCATGCTTTATGGTAAATTCTTTAAAATAAAAGAAATCATCCTGCGTCATAATGAAAATCAATCTGAACTGTATCACCCAAATCTAAACCAAAAAGGGAGGCTGCCTTCCCATTATGTACTGCTATTTCCAATAAACCCCCTGAATTAAACAAACAGATTGGATCACCAGGCTGAACATCGGAATATTTTTCTGAAAGCAAGGTTAATGGATCGAATCTTTTGAAATAAAGTTCAAAATTTCTTCCTTTGGAAACTCTCTCAAAAATCTCTCTGTCCACATTTACAATAACATTTTCAAAAACATCAACATGCACAATAGTTCCTCTGATATAATCTTTACCAATGATTGGCTGTATGGAATATCTTTTTTCAAATTCCTTGGTCTTGTTACCAATACCATCCAATCGATTATTTTCAAGAATATAAGAAGCGGCATTGGCATAGAAATTATACAAATCCGGAAGAGATAAGCTTTCATCAACGGTTAACTCATATAGTTCTCCCTGATATGAATCAAACATGAGGCTTAGAATTCCATTATCCGGAACAACAAAAAAATGTCCCGAAAATTCAAAAGCAAGAAATCTGGGTTTTTCATTATAAAAATTACTAACGCAAATCAAATGGGTGGTACCTATTGGGAAGGCATGAAAAGAATTTTTTACTACAAAAGCAGCTTTGGAAATATTGTAAGGTTCAATATGATTACACAAGTCAACAACTTGAACAGAAGTAGCCTGACTATAAATTCGACCTTTTAAAAAGGCAACGTAATAATCTTTGGTACCATAATCAGTCGTTAGTGTTACTAATTTCATAATGGGCTCTGGGGCTTGTCTTTGATATAAAGTATGTTTAGATTTTGTAAATTTACACTTGTTCCCTCATTCCTCTAATAAAAAGATAAAAATTATGTCTTTCAATATTTGTATCATTGGTTCTGGAAATCTTGCCAAACAGCTCTTCTTGATTTTTAAAGAAAAAGGTCATACAATTTCCGGATTAGCTGCTAGAAATGTACAAGTATTTCAAAGTTGGCCCCATGTAAATGAAATTTCTGTTTTTTTGCTTCCTGATTTGCCCAAAGAGGCCGATTTCTATTTTATTTGTACCTCAGACGACTCAATTGCTATCCTATCCAAGCAAATCGAAAGTTCCAATTCCATTGTGGTTCATTGTGCAGGTTCAATAGCAATACAAGACTTAGGAAAACAACATAGAAACAAAGCCGTATTCTACCCTTTACAAAGTTTTTCTGACAATCAACAAACAAATTTTGAAACAATACCCCTTTGTTTGGATGCCAGTAACGAATCAACTAAAAAGAAATTATTGGATTTAGCACAAACAATTTCAAATCAAATTTTTTGGTTCGAAGATGAACAAAGAAAAAAAATTCATCTGATGGCTGTCATCCTCAACAACTTTATCAATTATTTACTCATTGAAACAGAACAAATTGCTACAAAAGAAAAAATTCCTTTAGATTTATTCAAACCATTGTTAGAGCAAACGCTGCAAAAATCATTTTCACTGGGAGCTAAAAAATCCCAAACCGGACCAGCAAAAAGAGGAGACCTGCAAACCATTGCGAATCATAAAAGGTTATTGGAAAGTATCCACCCGGATTTTCTACCAGTTTATCAATTGCTTAGCGAAAAAATTAAATCGATTTTCGAATAAAATAATAGTTATCCTCATTGGAGATGCTGGGATCAAACCTATACCCTTCTTCCTGAAAATTCTGAATGCCTATTGGATCCAAAATCTTATTTTTAATTAGATAAGCTGCCATGATACCCCTTGCCTTTTTTGCAAAAAATGATATTTGTTTTAAGACCCCCTTCACCTCTTCTCTAAAATGAATATGGATAATCTTACCCTGATACATTTGAGTATCAATCGATTGAAAATATTCATTTGAAGCCAGATTAATCAGGTATTTGGACTTATCTTTTTTTTGAATACGATTCAAATATACAGAGAGGCGGGGACGCCAAAATTGATGTAAATTCTGAAAATCTCCAACTTTGACTGAAGTCCCCATTTCCAATCGATGGGGATATATCATATCAAATGGTCTTAAAATGCCATACAACCCCGATAAAATTATCAATCTCTCCCCTAAGCTTTTTAATTCATCTTCCTGAAAACTTCTAATTTGCAAACCATCATAAACATCTCCGTCAAACAAATACACAGCCTGTTTGCGAACCTTCCTCTTTTTTAAAAACATATCCTGAAATCTAATCTGATTCACAGATGCCAATGCCACTGAAATTTTCATCAAATCCATCAAATCATTCACTTTGTAATCCTTCATAAGATCAACAATCTGCGAGCTCTCTTCTGTAAAATATGGTTTACTCTCAATGGGTATATTTTCGTTTTCGGTAAATAATGACTTGGCAGGTGAAATCAATAGTAACATGGCTGTTTGGGATTAGAATCATCGAAAATAGTGATTTTAGTCAACTTTGCAGCCTTTCAAACCTATGAAATTTAACGTAATTTTATTCATATTTTATAATTTCCAAAAAATGAACTGGAAAGAAAATCAACCGAAAATGAAAAAAATACTAATCATTGAAGATAATCAAGACTTAAGAGAAAATATTGAAGAAATTTTGGAGTTATCCGGATACGAGGTCATTTCTGCTGAAAATGGGAAAATTGGTGTTAAAGCTGCTCATGATTTTCTTCCAGATTTGATCATATGCGATATCATGATGCCCGAACTGGATGGTTTTGGAGTATTGAGAATATTATCACAAAGTCAAATGACTTCTCATATTCCTTTTATTTTTTTAACAGCCAAGGCAGAAAAAGAAGATTTCAGAAAAGGAATGAATTTAGGTGCTGATGATTATATAACAAAACCTTTCGATGATGTAGAGCTGCTAAATGCAATTGATATTAGAATAAAAAAACATGAGGCTTTCCAAAAACTACAAGGACCTAATGGCACTGGTTTTATTAATCCCGAAAAGGGAATGGAATCTCTCATGAAACTTGCTGAAGACAGAGAAAAAAGAATTTACAGAAAAAAAGATATTTTATACAGGGAAGGTGATTATCCCAAACAAGTGTTTTATTTAAATAAAGGAAAAATAAAAACCTTTATGACCAATGAGGATGGTAAAGAGTTGATTATGTCTCTTTATAAAGAAGGTGATTTTGTAGGATTTCTACCCATGATACAATCCACTGTATATCCTGAGTCGGCTGTTGCTCTGGACGATTGTGAAATCAGTATCATACCGCAAAAAGATTTTTTCGACCTATTGCATGAAAATCCAAATGTAGCCAGTAATTTTCTTAAATCATTGGCATCTGAAATTGTTGAAAAAGAGGAACAGCTCATCGAATTGGCATATAATTCTGTAAGAAAAAGAGTTGCAGATGCACTGATACGCCTTGAAAATCGGTTCAACGCTGAACCTTCCGAGCAATTTACCATAGCAATTTTAAGAGATGATCTGGCAAGCCTGGTAGGAACCGCAAAGGAAACTGTGATTAGAACACTTTCAGATTTTAAAGATGAGAAATTGATTGATATCAAAGGGAGCAAGATTACTATCCTTTCTAAAGACAAACTAAAAAACATGTACAACTAAAAAGGGGGCATCGGCCCCCTTTTAGTTATTTACTACTTATTTTTTACATTGAAATGATCTTCCACTGACCATTTGTATCCTTTCTTACTAAAAAGCGGGTCATGTCAGCAGCTTGAAAATAATCTGTACTTCCTTTTCTTCCGGCACTTCCGTTAAAAAAATAATCACCCTCTGCAATAGGCAAAATAGTTTTAAAATCAGGATATCTACTTAAAAACTGTTGGTAGTCCAATACTTCTGGCTGATAATTCTGCAGGTAAGAAGCATAATCAAATCCTTGTTTTACAGGGCTAACCGAACAAAAATCTTTAGCCGTAAAACTTGTTTTATTAAACTTAGTACCATTTTCAAAGCTAATAACTTCATCATTCAACATGGAATAAACTGCAGTACAATTTTGTTGAAAATAATTCTGCATAACAGTTAATCCAAAAACTTTAACAATTTCGGATTCTCCAACCATTTGAATGGTTGATCCGGATTTGGATGTATTCTGAGCAAAACTCATTTGGAAAAGAAAACAGAAAAGAGTAATTAAATTTATTTTTCTCATAACGCTATTTAATTTTATGCTGCAAATTACAAAAACCATTTAATTTTTCAAAAGACTATGAGTCAACAGTTATTTTATTCTATTGTTTTTTACATCTTTCTCATTTCCTGTCAATCAAAGCAAACTCCTCCTGCCAATAACAGATCTTTGGGTTGGCTGCCCAAAGAAGAATATACACCCCGTGAAAATAAAGCGCAAATACTAAATGATTCAGGGGTATACTTTCAATTGAGTGCCCTGCAAGATCCCACACTCCCCCCCAGCGAAAAACAAAAAAGATTATTACATGCCAAAATGCTCTTCGAACAAGCTTTAGAGGTAGACCCTTCCTATTTTTTGGTTTTGTCCAATCTGGCAGCAGTTTCATTGGCCCTCAAGGATACAGCCAAAGCCATGGATTTGATGAAGCAAAGATTAACGAATGAACCTGATTTAGTGGAGGGTTGGCAAGCATTAGGATTTTACTCCGACTTGAAAAAAGATAGTTTAGCTGCCTTTACTTACTATAAAAAAGCTATTGAAATTATTAACAAAAGACTTGAAAAAGGAAAATACTATGAAAACGAAGCCGATATAGTTTACTATTATGATAATTGGTCCACCAAAGCACTCTTACTCATAATGCTGAATGAAGAAGAAAAAGGAAAAGATTTATTACATGCTCTGATAATGGAACTCCAAAATCAAAAAAATATTCCGATTTCAGTTTATGAAGCACTCCAGTCCAAAAACAGGTATGAAATCTTAGAGGATATGAAAAATAACTAATCCTCGTCCATCTGTATTTGTACATGTTTTTTTAAAATTTCAAAATTCCACTGTTTCACTTCTTTTGAATCTTTTAATTCCCAAAGTACCTTTCTGGCCTTCGATAAATGTAATTGGTAATCTACGATAGGATAAAAATAATCCCTACCTAAGTCAAATTGATACCATAATTTCTCCATAGCACTCAAGCGCCAGGGTTCGTGTACAAAAGCAACAGGAATAGATGCCAACTCAGGAATCCATTTTAATATAAACTCACCCTGAGGATCTTGTTCTACTGATTGCTTAACAGGATTATAAATCCTAATTGTGTTAATTCCGGTAACACCTGCTTGCATTTGCAATTGGGGATAATGGATACCCGGCTCAAAATCAGTGAAATGACGCGCTAAAAATGTGGCTAAACATTGCCATGGTAAATGAAGAACATGTGTTGCAAAGGATACCAAGGTAGCACGCATTCTAAAATTGATAAAACCCGTTGTAATCAAACACCGAATTCCTGCATCAATGAGAGGAAATCCGGTATTTCCTTTGCAAAATGCTTCATAATATTCAGAATTAAATTGAAAAAAAGGAGTCGTAAATCCAGGATTTAAATTTTCAAACTCAATCCTATGGTCTGACTCAAATTTTTGAATAAAATGACAATGCCAAAATAAGCGGGATGAAAACATTTCCAGATCTAGACTTTTTCCTCTTTTCTTGGCCTCGGTAAGATGTTGGAAAACAATTTTTATACTCAAATTTCCCCAGGCTAAAAAGGATGAAAGTCTGCTGGTAAATAAAAAAGAACTGGCAGGTTTTGAAATATGCTTGGTATACCCCTTGGCAGATCGAGCTAAAAATTGACGAAGACAATTCCAGGCTTCCATTTCACCTCCCTTTTGAATGGTTAAAATTCTCTCAGCAACATATCGAAACTGGTCAAAGGAATTCCGGGGTGGAATCAGTCTGTTTTGTAAGGCAATCAGATCTACATAATCAACAGGCTCATTCATTTTTTTCAGCCAATAGGCTGACCATTCCTTTCTATTGACAAGCCCTCGCCTAACTCCGGCATAATCAGTTTCTATCCATTTTATGCCCATTGATTTACAAAGACAAGCCAACTGTTTATCCCTTTCATAAGTAAACAATAATCCTGTTTCTTTGTAAGAATGTATCTGCACTACTTTAAAATGGATACAAATCTCTTCAAATATAGCAATTGCATTTCCTCTTTTCACCCACAACTTTTTATCAAAAATCTCCTTACTGCTTAAATCATCTAAAGAATCTTGAATAAATTGGAAGTGGAAGTCTGAGTAATGTGGATTCATTACCATTTCTTCTTCAAATATGTACAATAATATGATGGGCCTCCCGGTTTTGATTGCACAACTCAAAGGTTTATGGTCTTGAGATCTTAAATCTCTTTTTAACCAAACGATATCAACTTCTTTTTTTAGATTTGAGTCCATTATTATATAAAAAAAATGAATACTTTTTGTTCAGATACAAACAACCCCGCACCAATAAAATCAATTCGATCAGGCGAAAAAATTTTATTCCTGGATGAAATTAAGATTATGGGTATCCTGAATCTTACTCCAGATTCATTCTACGATGGATCCAGGTACATAAACAATTACCAAAATCAGATCAAAAAAATGATTGCGGATGGGGCCGACATTATCGATATTGGCGCTATGAGTTCAAAACCAGGAGCAGTTGACATCAGTCCGGATGAAGAAATTGACAGACTTGGAAATGTCATTGAATGGATATCGAAAGAATTTCCACAACAGTGGATTAGTATTGATACATACAGAAGCGAGGTAGCAGAAATTGCATTTCAGCAAGGTGCCGATATTTTAAATGACATATCTGCATTTTCAATAGATGAACAGCTTATTTCCATTGTTTCTTCCTACAAAAAAGCCTATGTTTTAATGCATATGAGAGGCAATCCGGGAAACATGCAAAATAATACGGTTTATCAAAACCTAGGCTGTGAAATCTATGATTTTTTTATCAATAAAATCAAAATTCTAATTCAAAACGGCATTTCTGAAATAATACTCGATCCGGGCTTTGGTTTTGGAAAAAGTCTGGAAGATAATTACAAACTACTCGCTTCAATGCATTTTTTTAATTCTATACACTATATCAGTTTATTGGGATTGTCAAGAAAATCTATGATTTATAAAACCTTGAATTTGAATCCATCAGAAGTATTGAATGGCACAACTGCTTTACATGGGATTTCATTTTATCAAAATCCGCAAATTCTAAGAGTGCATGATGTCAAAGAAGCAAAAGAGGCAATAAAAATTTGGAATATTTATAAAAAAATGACTTAAAACACAACTTTTTTTTATAAATTTACATCTAAGCGAATATAAGATTCCTTTGTCTTTTTTTGGTTATGACAGATAGCGAATACAAAAGAGTTCTTGGACTAGAATTACCAACTGATCCTCGATGGGTAAATTTAGCAGAAATGAGTTTAGAAGAAATTCTAACTGATCATGCATTTTGCGAACAAAAAGCTGCTTCAACTTGCATTTCATTAATTCAAAAGTATTCTGATTACGATCTATTGGTAGAGAAGATTTCTCCTATTGTTTCTGAAGAATGGAGTCATTTCAGGGTAGTATTGAAAGAATTAAAAAAAAGAAATCTTAGATTAGGCAAACAACGTAAAGATGAGTATGTTAATGCCTTAATACAATTCGTTTCCAATTCCAAAGATACACTTTTAGACAAGCTTTTGGTTTGTGCCATGATAGAAGCCAGAAGTTGTGAAAGATTCAGACTACTTTCCAAATATATTTCAGAAGAACCTTTACGAGAATTTTATCACCAATTCATGGTTTCAGAGGCTGGACATTACAAAGTTTTTTTAGAATTGGCTGCCTGTTATTTTGGTGAAGAAAAAACAAGACTAAGATGGATGGAATGTTTGAACTTTGAAGCTGACCTATTAAAAAACATAGCCCCAAGAGGCGACAGAATGCATTAAACTTATATATATGAAATTATTTTTACGAGGAATTTGTTTTTTCCTGTTTTTTACAATAAGCTTTCTTCATATCCATGCGCAAGAATGCACCTTAGGATTTGTTAGTAATCTCAAAAATGGCAACAGCTATTTTGTAGAATCAAAGCCCGTATCCCTACGCACAGCAATGGATTACGATTATGAAATAGCCTTTGTTGCCTCAAATTCTGAGGGAATAAAGATAAAACTCATCTCCAGTGATGTTAACATTATGATGGAAAGAGACAACAGAAAAGTTATGTTTGTAAGTGACAAGGACGAAAGAAAGATTTTCGATTTTGTATTACAATCTCCAGATATCAACAATTCAAAAAACAGAACTATTTATACCAATTATATTCTGATAGATCAAACGAATCTTGAATGGTTTGCCAACAATAATATTAAAATTTTTAGAATGATGGATATGATTGAAAAAATCATGTACCCTCACGCCGTTGTTAAATTTAATGAAATCAGAACCTCAGCTTTTTGCGTCCTGAAAGAAATCGACCCCAACAAAGCTAAAACACTTTCTTCAACAACAACTACCACCACTACCGCACCCAAACCCACAACGACAACTGGCTCTACAACTTCTACAGTAAGTTCCAATACAACAGCAACCAAACCCTCAACAACAACCACTACCACTACCCCAAGTCCCAATACAACAGTTTCAAATACACCCAAACCACTCAGCTCTGGTACTACAACCACTTCTACAGGAACGAAAGCACCCTGCGATCTGAATGATGCTGAACTCGAAAATTTAAAACAAGAATTAGCCAAACAAAAACTTGTTCTCAAAAACGAAATTGATGCAGAAAAAGCCAAAGCAGATAATTTCAAAATAAAAATCAACACCGATTTATCAGCAGCGAAAGAAAGGGCAGCGAAAGAACAGTCTGTAATTATGAATGAGGTTTTGGAAGCGCGTAAAAAAGCAAATGAAGAAATAATAAAAGCAAAGGATAAGGTGAACCTGGCATTGGCTGAAGCACAAAAAACAGCAGTGGATTTATCAGAAAAAGCCCGCCTTGATGCTATGCAAGCCAAACAAAGATCAGATGCTGAAATAGCAAAAATACAGGAGGAAGAAGCCGCTAAGATTGTGGAGGCAAGAAAGAGATCAGCCCAGGAAATTATCGATGCAAAAAATAGAATGGATGCTGCCAAATTACAATTCGATGCTGAATTGCAATTGATTAAAGAAAATGCAGAAAATGAAACTAAGAAAATTCAGGCAGAGGTATTCTCACAGGTAGAAATGGCCAAAAAGAGAGCTGCTGAAGAAAAAAACCTGACAGCAACAGATGTTGTGAAAGCCAAACAAACTGCCTCGGAACAAATCAGACAAACCCAAGAAGCGCTTGCCATTGAAATTGGTGAAATGAGAAAAAAAGCACTTTTGGAAAAGCAGAGCATACAACTTGAAGTAGCCGAAGCCAAAAGAAAAGCCCAGGAAGAGATTGCTATCACAAAAGAAAAAACTTCAAAAAGTATTGCTGAAATGATAGATCTATCTTCAAAAGAAAGAGAAAACATTTCTATTCAACTAAATGAAGAAAAGAAAAGAGCTGCAGATGAAATTGCTAGAATCAAAGGCTCAGTTATGTCAGTGAAAGATTCTTCTGAAGCAGTTAAACTTAAATCAGCTGAAGAAATTGCCATGACCAAAGCAAAAGCAGCAATGGAACTCGAAGCGACAAAAAATCTGAGTGCTGAAGAAATTAAAAAATCAAAGGATGAAGCAGATAAAATAAAACTTCAAATTGCTAATGAAATTATTAGTTCAAAAAATAAAGCCAATGAAGAAATTGTAAAAATTCAATCCGAAATCAATTTGAGAATTCAGGAGGCTAAAAAGAAAGAAGAGGAAGTTAAGAAAGCATCCGCTACAGAAATTGCAAATGCTAAAGCCAAAGCAAATGAAGAAATTGCAAAAGCACAAAAAGAAGCTGTAGAAAAATCACAATTAGCTCTCAAAGAAGCAGAACTTTCCCGTTTGAAATATGCTGAAGAAATCAAACTATCTCAACAAGAATCTGCTAAAAGAATGAAAGAGATACAAGATGAAACAACACGTAGAATTGAGGAAAACAGAAAGAAAGCAGAAGAAATTAACAAAATGACTTCTACCGAAATCGCTCAGGCTAAAAATGTAGCAGCTGCTGAACTAATTGCCGCACAAGAAAAAACAGTGCGTGAAATTCAAAATATAAAAGAAAATGAAGCTAAAATATTAAAAGAGTCACAGGATTTGGTTGCAAAATCGAGACAGGATGCGGCGCAAGAAGTTTTGGGATTAAAAGAAAGAGCTGCTGAAACCATTCGTATGGATAAAGAAAATTTAGCCCTTGAAAAACAAAAAGCTATCAATGAAATTGCCATAACCAAAGAAAATGCTGCTTTTGAAATAGCCAAAACCAAACAGGAAACCGCCAAAACAATTGAAGAAGCTAAGAGTAAATCTGTTATTATTCAAAATGAAGAAACTCAAAAATTATTGAAGTTAAAAGAACAATTAGCGGCACAAATGGCTTTGGAAAAAGAAAAATCAGCTATTGAGTATGCAAAAATTAAAAAAGATACTGAGTCTAAAATCAAATCAATGAATGATTCTCTTCGCATCACAACTGAAAATATTACACTACAAATCACACAGGCTAAAGAAAAATCTGCTGTTGATATAGCCGAGGTAAAAAGAAAAAATCAAGCTGATATCAAATTACTTCAGACCAATAATGAAGCCGAAAAAGCTAAACTCATGGCTGAATTAAACGATGCTAAAACAAAAAGCCTGAAGGAATTAGAAGATGTCAAAATTAAGGCCAATGATGAAATTTTGAAAATCCAAGCCAATGTTAAAGCAAAAAATACTGAGCTTGAAAATATTCAAAAACAAATAGAAGCTAAAAAACTTGAACTTGAAAAACTAAAAGGTAATTAGTATTGTTATCAAAGTAAAAATGAAAATCGGAGATAAATTACCCTCTTTCCAAAGTACAACAGACGAAAATACTATTTTTGATTCTACTTCCTTAAATGGTAAATATTCTGTCTTTTATTTTTACCCTAAAGACGATACCCCTGGCTGTACCGCTCAAGCTTGCCAATTTAGAGATAGCTTTCAAGATTTTATTGACAATGATATTTTAGTATTTGGAATCAGCGCAGACAGCCCTGATAAACACAAAAAATTTAAGGAAAAACACAGACTTCCCTACACTTTACTAAGCGACTCAAACAACCAACTCAGAAAATTATTTCAGGTTCCATCTTCCCTTTTCGGATTAATACCCGGAAGAGTAACTTATGTTTTTGGTCCTGATTCAAAACTGATTTATAGCTTCAACTCCCAACTAGAAATTCAAAAACATATTTCAAGTTGTTTAGCGGTGATTGATCTAGATAAAAAAAGGGAGGAACATTAACCTTTTGTCAAAAATTCCTCCCAAATACCAATCCTATTTTAAACAAATTATAGACGATTACTATCTACAATAGGTTGCAATCATTTTATTCTATATTTCAAACTAGCGATGAGACCATATGTAATCAGATTTTTACTCACATTTCTTGAACTTCTCATCACCTCATTTACTCCATATTCTAGTCTGACCCCATAATCAACACTAAACAAACCTAATCTGTGGGATTGTCCAAGCTGTACATAAACTCCTGAATCCCAGTTTGAAATAGTGGGGAGTTCAATCCTTGAATTACTGGTAGTGGCATAATCTTTTTTACCAATCAAATTGGATAGATACATGCCTGACTGAATAAAAAGTTTTTGATGAGATTCCCTCAATTGGTATTGAAAAAAATCATATCTCAATCCGATTGAACTTTTAAAATAATCCAGTGACAACCGATGTTGTTCCGATTTATTATTTTTAACAAAGATAAACTCTTGTTCAATTCTTTCAGAGAAGCTAAAATCAACTAAAACGGCCAATCTCTTCATTGGTCTTACTAAAAAACTTACACCCATACCCAAGCCCATCGGACTTTGTTGATTAGGTTTTACAAGACTTATATTGGACAGGTTACTTATAGATTTTGAATACAGTTCATTTACAATCAAACTACTATTCGACTTTACATAAAATCCAAACTCAACAATTGGTTCAGGCCTTTTATTTATATTCTCAATCTGCTGGCTATGATTGAAGGTTTGTACTTCTTGGGTAATTTTAGAAATTCTTTTTGAATCGACAGAACCAGGTTCATATGAAACCAGTGCTGATTTTGGAAACACCTCTATTGGATTAGAATCTTTAGCTGACTTTTGGTTTATTGTTGATAGATTTTCTGTCAAAATTTGATTTTCTTCAGCACTTACATTTATTTTACTCCCTATAATACCTTTGGATGTCTGTTGTTTCGTTAAAATATGAGACTCTGAATTAATTTCATTCAAAAGTATAGGCTTAGTTTCTTTTTGATTCAAAATTTCTTGAACCTTATTCTTATTTGGATTTAAACCTGATAATTTGTTCTGCTCTGGTTTTTTTTCAAATTTTTGCTTTTTTACTACTAAGACCTCAGAAACTTTGGCATCTTTTGTAGCATTCCATTGCGAAAAATCGGAACAGGTAAATACCAAAAGAAACAAACTGGCTACAGCACCGATTCTTACAGCATATTTCCTGTACAGATGGAAACGATATCTTTGATCTAAAAGCGGTATGATTCTCTCCCATACCTCGTCTACATATAAAGACTTTTCAATTTTAAACCAAAGTTCTCTTGGGGCTTTCCATTTTAAATCATGAAGAAGTCTAACTTTTTCATCAATTTTTTTCTCACCTATTTCTTCAGCTGATGTATTATTGATATTGTCCCACAAATCAGGGACAGCGTCATGACGAAATTGATTTAATTTAGATTTAATTTGATTCAGGAAAAAATCCTGATGCTGAGACTCAGGATTTTCCATAATGTTCATCGATTATATGTTTTAATAATGTTCTTGCTCTATTCAACTGAGACTTAGATGTACCTTCAGAAATTTCTAGTTTTTCAGCTATTTCTTTGTGTGCAAAGCCTTCCAAAGCATATAATTTTAAGACCAAAGCTGCTTTCTCAGGTAATTTTTTAATTAGTCCTAATATTTCTTTGGCACTCATTTCAGGAATAATCACGTCAGTGTCAATTTCGCTACTTGAAATGAAAGCGGTCTGATTTTCCAGTTCTCTTTTCTTTTTACGTAAAAAATCAAGTGAAGTGTTTACAACAATTCTACGAATCCAGGCATGAAGGGTAGATTCAAATTTAAAACTGTCTATTTTTTTAAAAACTTTAATAAATGATTGCTGAACAATATCACAAGAATCATCATATGAATCTGTATATATCATGGCTACAGAAAACATTTCATCAGCAAAATGTCTGTATAGCATTTCCTGTATCTTTCTGTCTTGCTTTAGACAACCCTGTACTAATTCAATTTCATTCATGGAAACTTATTCGCGTTCATTAGAGACGAATTTTAAAAAGTTTTGGTTGTAAATCAACTAACAAATATTTGTATTAAACCTGCAACAAGTCCCAAAATCGCACCTACTAAAATTAACTTCCATTCATCTTCTTGAAACACTGGTCTCAAAAATCCAACAAAATCTTGAGGGGGCAATTTTGACATTTTATCATTTAAGGTGTATTCAATATCGAGAGCTTCTTTTGAATATTCAAAAATCTGATCAATTTGTTCAGGAACTGCCTGAATTAATCGGCGAACAGCTTCTGATTTGATTCGTTCATATGTTTCTGTTCCTTTGGTTAATTTTAAAATGGTACCTGTATATCCGGATGACCTATCTATACCCTCATTAAAATGTTTTTCTAAAATTTGCATTAATTTATCTGAAGAGGGACCGTAATAAATCGCATCAAAAATTCTGGGCATGGTCATAATATTTTCAGCAATAATTTTTGAATAGCCTGAAGATACCTCTTTCTGTCTTTTGATAAATAAGCCCTGAAATTTCAGCCCAAAAAAACTAATTTCCTTAACTGGATTAAAGATCAGTTGCAGAGCAATCCAATTGGTTAGGTAACCTACAATTAAACCACCCACAGGTAAAATCAACCAATACTGAAAAGGAATCCAAATTAACAACTGAATAAATCCAAATATGACTCCAAAATAAAAACCGGAAATCTCTATAAATTTAAATTCTTTGTGACCTACCTCCAAAAAAATTTTATTAAGCAGAATCTTATTCTCCATCAAATGATCTACAGCCATTTTTTTTATATTGAAGATCTGAATGATATCTTTTTTTAAATCTTTCATTATTTCTTCAATAACCTGAGGAATTTCTTTGGTTGCTTTTTTAAAGATGATTTCTTTTTGCTTCTCTGGGAGTAATTTCCACACTTTGAACTCTTTATTGAGTGATTCATCAAAAATATCTCTCGTAAGTTCTAATATGGCAGGTTGCATCTGTTCTGAAATTCTTTTTGGATCCAGACGTTCAAACTGATCTTCCACATTAATTAGCTTGGTTGTAATCATATCTACTGACCTCGAGGCCATCGAGGCTGCTTTTTCAGGTACAATACCTTGCCACCCCAAAAATTTTTTTCCTTTTATTTTTATACCTTTATACTCAAGTGGGTAAAAAGTCATTTTTAATGCCAAAACATTTGTCCCCCAACCTATTATACCTGAAATTAAAGGCATCAGGACAAAATTCCAACCGAAGTTATTTTGATAAATTTCAATCAATTGACTCCACATAAGATTATATTTCAGTCACAAAAATAAAATAATTCCGTTAGTTATTTTTAATTGTATAGTCTCAACCAATAAATAACATAAGTTAATTGTTAATTTATTGCTAATTCAAAAACAATTGTATAATTTTAGCGGCAATATTTAAACCAACAGGTATCATATTTTACCTTCTGTTTCATACTAACTAAACTTAAATTTTTATGTTTTCATTTTCCAAAACATTAAAAACTGCAACAGTTTTTTGTCTATTTGTTTTACTTTCTTTTATTTTTTCCCATGACGCAAAAGCGACTCACATAGTGGGTGGTGATGCCTACTACACCTGTTTGGGTAACAATCAATACCAGGTGACTTTCGCTCTATACAGAGACTGTAATGGTATCTCCATGGATCCTAACTTATTCGTAACGGTAAGTGCTCCGGCTGGTTGTGGATCAAGTTTCAATGTTACTTTACAACCTGGTACTCGTTTTGGAGTAGAAATCACCCCTGTTTGTCCTGCCCAGTTGCCGAGTACAACCTGTGCCAATTCCGGAGGATCTATCCAAGGTACTCAAGTATATGAATATACAGGAATTATAACGCTACCTGCAGCTTGTGATATGTGGACGATCAGTTACACTACATGTTGTAGAAATGGAAACATAACAAATGGATTACCCAACAGTATGTATATTGAAACAAGAATCAACAATACAAACGGTCTTTGTAATAATTCTGCCAGATTCACTTCACTTCCGACACCTTATATATGCAACGGGCAGTTATTTAACTTTAACCACGGTGCAGTTGATATTGATGGTGATAGCTTAATATACAGCTTAATAAGTCCTCTTGAGACCAGTGCCACTACATTTTACACATTTTCCGGAGGTGCTTCTGCAACACAACCTTTTTTTACCACACCACCCAACTCTTTGGTTTTTAGTTCTACTACAGGACAAATGAGTTTCACCCCAGGTGTGCCACAAACTTCAGTTACAGCCATCAGAGTGTATGAAATCAGAAATGGAGATACTATTGGTGTGACCATGAGAGATATCCAGGTTGTAGTTTTAAACAATTGTTCAAATCAAAGTGTACAAGGATCTTCACCTGTTGTGAGTTCTGGTGGAACTTTTGACTCTACTTCCAGATCATTTGTTGTTTGCCAATGTACAAATTTGAATTTTGTTATACGCGCTAGTGATCCTGATGGTGACACACTCACATTAAATTCTCAGTTATCAAATATTTCAACAGTTTTTGGACCGGGTAATGTAACGATATTCCCATTCTACCCAATTCCAACAAGAAGAGATACATTGGAACTTTATGTTCAAATCAGAACTTGTAATGCACCTTTGGGCGTGAACGGTTTTACAATAGTAATTACAGATAATGCATGTCCCATTCCATTACCTGTTTATCTTGGTTTCAATGTAATCATTCCCGGTATCAATATTATTGCCAGTGATACAATCGTATGTGCCGGAATCGGGCACAATATCCAGCTCGGAGCACAAACCTTTTCAACTACCAACGCAACAGTAGGTGGTACTTACAACTGGGTGCAAGCTTCAGGTATACCAAGCACCTTAAGTGCTACCAACATTAACAATCCTGTTTTAACAATACCACCAAATACAGTACCTGGAGATTCCATAGTACTTGTAGCTCAGTTTACAACCACACCAGATCCTACAACTGGGGCATCTTGTGTTACATCTGATACAGTAACAATTAGGCTACTAAGTCTACCTCTTAATGTTACTGTCGCAGCAAGTGATTCATCATTGTGCCAGAATGGATTAGCAAATACAGTAAATTTCAACACTTCTGCAACAGGACCTGGTATTAATTTAACGTCAGGTATTTATACCTGGACAAGTATACCTTCAACAAGAATTGCTGATTTAAGCAGTACATCTGTTCAAAATCCTATTGGACAAATTGCAGGTACAGCTGGTGATTCAGCAAGCTACATTGTTCAATACTCCTACGGTGCTTGTGTGGGAAGAGATACAGTTGAAGTTTTCTTCAATCCTGGGGTTGCTATAGCAACCCCAGCAACAGCTAATATTTGCCCTGGCGATACCATTCAGTTGAGTGCAGTTTTATCTGATACCTTTGTTACTTATAATCCAATTTGTAACGATTACACACAATCAGTAATACCTTATGCACCTATAGCCGGAGCTGGAATTAGCTCAGGATTGACCTGTGATGATTGTCTTTCCGCTACCTTCCCTATTGGATTTAACTTTGACTTTTATTGTACTACATACTCTCAGTTTAAAATCAGTTCGAATGGTTTTATAACATTTGACTTAGCATCCTTTGCCAATGGATGTTGTTCTGGTCAAACCCTGCCTAATGCTACAACACCAAATAATCTGATAGCGCTTCTTTGGGAAGATTTGAATCCTGGTACTTGTGGTTCTTATACCTACTTCACTACTGGTGTAGCTCCAAACAGAAGACTTTGTGTGAATTTTAATAATGTTTGTTTCTTCGGATCTACAACAAGTACTGTTTCAGGACAGATTGTTTTACACGAAACTACAAATATCATCGATATGTTTATCAATACGATGAACCCACCAAGTACATTTGATCTTATGACTATGGGTCTTGAAAATGCTACAGGTTTATTTGGAGAATCTGTTCCTGGTAGAAATCGTCAAAATTATACAATTCCTGCTCCTGAGGGAAGAAGATTTACACCGGTACCCAATGCTATTTTCTCACCAATTACCTATCAGTGGGCACCAAATACTTTAATTTCAAATGATACAATCAGAAACCCACAAGTATATCCAAGTGGCAACATAACATATTATGTTACTGTAAGTGAAGGTAATTGTCCTATGGTAGATTCAGTTAATGTTATCGTTAATTCTACCATTCCTGCTCCGACGGTTACTTGTGGTACACCGGTAAATTATCCGACAGAGATTTTATTTACTTGGGGAGGTTCTGCAGGAGCTACCGGATGGGAATATAGCATTGACTCAGGTACTACTTTTGTAAACGTTCCCTTATCCTTTGACAGTTTATTATTAACTGGATATGGAGATGGTGATTGTTTCCAAATTCAGGTAAGAGCTACTGGTCCTTCAGGCTTTTGTCCAACCAATGCTGCAACCTTGTATACCTGTTGTACGCAACCTTGTATCAATCCTACTCAAATCAATTCAACTGCTTTTGCTAACCTAAGTTGTAATGGGGCGAATGATGGATCCATAACCTATTTGGGTACTCAGGGAGATTTAGGTCCTTATTATACATTTACACTTTTCAATGCACTCAATGGTACACAGATCACAGGACCAGATACAACAAGTAACAGTTATACTTACAATAATCTACCTGCTGGATCTTACTATGTTAGAGGTTTTGACATATTTGGTTGTGCTGCCACTTCCGACACAGTCGTCATTACACAACCAGCTCCGTTGGTAGCATCACTAGTTGGAACAACCCTGACTTCTTGCTGGAACACAAGTGATGGTTCTGCTGAAGTTAATCAAGTTGGAGGAACCTCACCATATACCTATTTGTGGAATGATATTAACAATCAGACAACTGCGCTGGCAACAGGATTATCACTCGGAACATATCAATCCATTATAACTGATGCAAATGGTTGTAGAGATACCGTGACCAATATCAATGTATTTGGTCCTTTTGCTCAGGCTCCGCTTGTAACCTATGTAGTTAACCCTTCTTCAGGTTGTCCTGGAAATGGAAATGCAACAATTTTATCAGTTCAAAGCATGTCAGGTGATCCTAATCCTGGAGGACCTGGCTCATTGACATATCAATGGTCTGATGCTTCAGGGAATAGCGTGGGTGGTAATGTATTAACAGTAAATAACTTATCAGCTGGAAATTATTATTTAACAGTGACTGATACATCTGGTTGCGTTTTCATTGATACATTCAATATCAGTGGTGCAACAGTATCTATTGACAATGCAATTGTAAACAATGCTGCTTGTAATTTTTCTAATGGAAATATAACACTACAGGTAAGCGGAGATCCTCTTGGCTACAATTATTTGTGGAGCAATGGTGAAACAACGGCTAACCTCTCTGGTTTGGGTGGTGGTATCTATACAGTAACAGTAACCGGAGTTAGTGGTTGTCAGGATACTGCCAGCTACAGTATATTATCAGCAGGATTAACTGCTATTGTTTCAAGTTTGGATGAACGTGTTTGTATTGGAGACAGTACGGGCTATATTAACTTATCTACCACATCTTTTGGTACTGGTAATGTAACTTTCCAATGGTCAAATGGTGCAACTACTCAAAACATAAGCGGTCTAGCTGCAGGTAATTACAGCGTTACTGTTACCTTAAATGGTACTTTAACCTGTGTTGCTAACCCTTTAGCTACAATTAGAGAGCCGAACCCAATGTTTGTAAATCCCAGCATTGTATCATGTGGAAATATTACAACTTCCGCAATTGGTGGATGGGCTACATATTATGGTTATACCTGGAGTAATGGTGATACTACCTCAACTCTTTCAAATGTTTCTCCTGGTACCTACATTGTTACCTTAACTGATGCTGAAGGTTGTACATCTATTGATTCTGTAAGTTTCAATCAGATAAATGTTGATGTAACAACTTCTGTTTGCGGAATAATTGATGCTGCTGTTACAGGGGCTAATGGTGCAAATACAAATTATTTGTGGAATAATGGCGAAACAACCTCAACCATATCTTCAGTTCCGGCAGGAACATATACAGTTACTGTTTCTGATGCCATTGGTTGTACAGCAACAGACAATATTAGTTTTACACAAATAAATACAGTTGCTAACGCATTGTCCTGTGGAAACTTAGATGTTACAGTAACTGGAGCTAATGGTTCAAATCTCACTTATCTCTGGAGTAATGGAGCTACAACTAATGTACTCAATAATGTACCTGCTGGCACATATGGAGTTACAGTAATTGACCCATTAGGTTGCACATCTTCATCATCTGTAAGCTTTACACAAATTACTACCAGTACACAAGTAACAGGTTGTGGTGATATAAACACAAATGCTTCAGGATCTAATGGAACCACTGTAAATTATTTGTGGAGCAACGGTTCTACCAATGCAAGTTTGAGCTCAGTACCTGCAGGAACCTACACTGTAACTATTACAGACAATTTAGGCTGTTTCGTAGTTGATACGGCAAGCTTTACTCAGTTAAACGTTAATGCTTCAATTGTTAGTTGTTCAAATTTAGATGCAACTGTAACAGGTGCCAATGGTGCTGTCACCTACCTATGGTCTAATGGAGAAACAACTAATTCAATCAATAATGTGGCTGCTGGTAATTATGATGTTACTGTTACAGATGCCTTAGGTTGTTCAGCTAATTCTTCTGTCAGCTTTAGTTATCCAAGTTTAAATCCATATTTTGGAAATACACCAGGCTTAACTGTTGATTCAATTTTTTCAATTGACACTATCGCTGTGAGTGCTGGATTAAATACCCCCGAAAACGGTGTTACTTATACTTGGAGCCCTGATACCTTGTTTAACAATTATCAACTTGCTAACACTACCACTGTTGGTGAAATTGCTAGAGGAAATTATCTACTGATTATCAATGCTGATAATGGAGTTTGTCAGTCTACTGATACTATTTATTTAACTGTAAACTCCTTACCTTTCCTTGGATTACCTAACGCATTCTCTCCAAATACTGATAATGTAAATGATAATTTCAGACCACTTCCTTATCCATTAATTGGTGTAGAAATTATTGAATTCAAAGTATTCAATAAATGGGGCCAGGTTGTATTTGATTCTAAATCAGATGCTGAAGGAATTGAAGGATGGGATGGAACATATGAAGGGGCTAATCAACCCAGAGATGTATACATGTATGTATTCTCGTACAGAATCAGAGGTGAGTCAGAAACAAAAATACTTAGAGGTAATGTTACACTACTTCGTTAATTTAAAAACAAAACCGCTCTTAAGAGCGGTTTTGTTTTTATTACTATTATCATCTTGTCAAAAAGAACAAAAAATTACATGGATAGAAATCCCAAGGGGCTTCACTCCTATTACCTATCCATCTGACAATTTCCCAGATGAAAATAGAATTGCTTTAGGAAAAGCACTCTTCGAAGATCCTGTACTATCTCGGGATAGTAGTGTCTCATGCCAGTCTTGTCATAAAAAAGAGTTTGCCTTTACAGATGGATTGCCACTTAGTTACGGAATTCAACAAAGAACCGGACTCAGAAACAGTCCAACTCTTGCTAATATTGCCTATGCACCTGTTCTATTTTTTGATGGGGGCGTGCCGAATCTGGAACAGCAAATTTTAGCTCCGATAGAAGATGAAAATGAGATGGATTACAATATTCCAGACCTGATTAGAAGATTAAATTCTAATAAAAAATACGTTGAATGGTTTGATAAAGTATTTGGTGAAAAACCAAATGTTTATACACTTACAAGAGCCATAGCTGCTTATGAAAGAACCTTACTCTCGGGAAATTCAAAATACGATCAATTTCTGTATCAGGGTAAAAACTCGCTTTCTTCAGAAGAAATTAGAGGCATGAATTTATTCTTCAGTGATCGAACTCATTGCAGTGATTGTCACAGTGGATTTTTATTCACAAATTACAAATTTGAAAATATTGGTCTTTATACAACTTACAATGATTTAGGAAGGGCGAGAGTCAGTTCCAATTCAAATGACATAGGAAAATTTAAAGTGCCCAGTTTAAGAAATATTGAATTAACGGCTCCATATATGCATGATGGTTCCATTGCAAGCTTGGATGACGTACTTATTTTTTTTAATAATGGAGGAAACAATCATATCAATAAAAGCCTGCTCATTAAACCCTTAGGACTCAACCCGCAGGAATTAAGTGATTTGAAGGCTTTCTTACAATCATTAACAGACGAATCATTTGTCAGATAAAAAATCTTTGGTAGGACTTTTCATCATATACTTTAAGATATTTATCTCATCAATTGTAAGTTTCCTACACATTCCAGGGGTCAGATTTTTCTTTGTTAACATTGCATATCTGGTTCTGTCTAATTGCTTTACCTCATAGCCGAGATGTTCAAAAATCCTTCTGACTATTCGATTCCTACCAATATGGATCTGCACCCCTACTATATTGTTTCTACCCTCAA
>Ga0169931_10001982_pt1 | contig 33673 bp, 32 predicted proteins | sample Kivu_15m_20L_FD_129675 | JGI IMG/M metagenome (GOLD analysis project Ga0169931, IMG submission 129675) | Freshwater microbial communities from Lake Kivu, Western Province, Rwanda to study Microbial Dark Matter (Phase II) - Kivu_15m_20L... | ecosystem: Environmental > Aquatic > Freshwater > Lake...
GCGCCCACCACAGCCACCCGGGCGCGGCGGAGATCGATGCCGAGCAGCGGCGCATTGCGCTCCACCTGGCGACAGATCACCCAGGCGGTGTGGGTGTTGCCGGTGGTGAAACGCTCCCATTCCAGCGTGGTGGCCCGTACCTGCTGCTCGCGCAGCAGATTCATGTCTTCAAAGATGATCGACGTGAAGCCGCCCAGGGCACTGATCTGAATGCCGCTCTTCTGGGCCAGCTCCATGGCGTTGAGCACCTTGCGCTTTGCCGTCTTGAAACGACGCAGCATTTCCGGCACAAACACCGAATCGATGTAGGCCCCTTCGATCCGGCTGCCGGTGAGGCTCTCAACCTCGAAGCGTTCGACGAGCTGCGGCGGAGCGCTGCACCACATATCGAGATCACCGGCGGCATACTCCGGATAGCCGAGGCGATCGGCCAGCAGGCGCGCGGCCTCGAAACTGGTGGAGTGACCGATCAGGCCGAACATGCTTGGGGTGGCGGAGGCGGTGGCTCATGGGCCGGCTGTCGCCGGCGACACATCCTGCCACGTCCTAGCAATGCCACCCGGGGATCAGCCGACGAGGGCGGCGGCGGCCATGCGGGCGATCTCGCGGGAGCTGAAGCCGATCTCGGTGAGCGCCTCCTGATAGGCGATGAGGAAATCCTCGATCAGATCCTCCTTCTCCATGTGCAGCACGGCAGCGTCGCCGGCAACGCTTTCGAGCATGCGACGAACGTGGGGGAGATTCTCGCGATTGGCTTCCTCCAGCTCGGCGCGGCTGGCCTCGAGATTGGCCTTGAGCCACTCCTGGCCGTAGTTGAGATGGGTGTACTCATCCTTGACGACACCCTCGGTGATCCTGCGGGCAAAGGGATCGGCGACGGGAATATAAATGTGATAAGCGGCGATCGCAAAGGCCTCGATCAGCAGCGCCTGGATCAGCAGGCATGTGACCACCCGGCCCTCCGCGAGAGCCTTCTGAAAGTTGTTGCGCAGCGGGGAGAAGAATTCACGCGCGAACGGCATGTCGGCGGTCACGCCGAGGTTGGCGGCGCAGGCGGTGAAGCCTTTCATGTGCTTCAGCTCCATCCGTGCCAGGCGGGTGAGTTCCTCGGCCTGATCGGGCAGCAGCGTGCCGATGGCGATGTAATTGTCGTGGGCTTCCTGCTCACCCTCGATCACGATCGCGTTGATGCGGCTGTAGGCATCTTTGTAGGTGTCGCTGCTGAAATCGGGCAGGCCATCGGGTTCCCGGATGTCGGCGGGTCGGGTCGATTCGATCGTCGGCATGGGGCAGGCCGCAGGACACGGAACTCTGTGATTGTAATCAACCCGGGCCGCTGCCAGGCGGCCAGGCACTGCGCAGCAGTGCGTCGAACCGCATCCGCCAGCCCTCCACCAGCGCCTCAAACAGCTCCTCGCCGAGGCTGGCATCCGCAGCGGCGGGATCACCGATCACACCGGAGGCACTCAGTTCCCGGGTGAGCCAGGCGGTGGGTGCATCGCCCTCAAGGCTCCAGCCCTCGGGCGGAGGGGCCACGGCGCCATCGGGCCGGCGATCGGGCCCCACGAGCGATGGCTCCAGGTGCAGCATCAGGCTCGTCTCGGCCAGCCCGGCATGAAGGCCGGCGCTGCGTTCCGGTTCCGGGATGCGGGGGCCGATCCCCTCCGGCCCCCGCCAGAGGAAGCAGGGGAGCACCGCCAGCTGCGGCAGGCTGGCATGCAGCGTGCGGGCAGCCACCTCCAGGAGAGCAATCTGGCCGCCATGGGCGTTGAACAGCACCAGGCGGCGGAAGCCGGCGGAGGCCAGATCCTCACCCACCGCCTGGATCAGCGCCAGCAGAACCTGCGGCGGCAGGCTCAGGGTGCCGGCGAAGCCCCGGTGCTCATGGGAGAAGCCCAGGATCTGGGTGGGCAGCCGCCACACCGGCAGATCCGGATCGAGTCGTGCCAGCGCCGCGTCGCAGACGCGCTCGGCGAAGAGCGCGTCGGTGGCGAGGGGCAGATGGGGGCCATGCTGCTCACAGGCCCCGAACGGCCAGATCACCGTGCTGCCATCCCTGGCGGCGCTTCGTTCCACCTCCGGCCAGCAGAGCCGTGCGAGTTCGCGGCACAACAGACCTGGGGAGGACGACATCGCGGCGGCGGGCGGATGGTTCCGGGAACGGTCCTTACAGTGTGGGGCCGACGCACACCCCCCTCCGCCCATGGCCGGATCCGGCAACCCTGCGCCGCGTCAACCCCGGCCCGCCGCCCCGCGACCCGCCGGCGCCGCCGCTCCCCTGCGCAAACCCCCTCAGGTGATGCTGATCCGCAAGGAGGGGCCGGCGCCGGTGGACCCACCCTCCGCCGAAGAGCTGAGCACTGCCGAAGCCGCATCGCTCCCGGCAGCGGCCGGCCTGGCCGCGGCCGCGCCTCCCCGCCCGCAGCCGCCCGCCGGAGCCCCGGCCACCCCGGTCGCCTCCGACGACGACCGCTTCGATCTCTCGGAATTCGAGGGGCTGAGCATGGCCGACCTGCTGGGTCCGGATCCCTCGGCTCGCCGTCAGCGCAGCGCAGCCGCCGCCACCCCTGCGGATGCTCCGCCGGCTGCGCCGGCCTCCGCCTCCCGCACCGTCGACGAGTTTGATTTCGATGAGGAGGCCTTCCTGGCCGCGCTCGACCAGAACGAGCCGGTGGGCACCACCGGCGAGGTGCTGAGCGGCACCGTGGTGGGGGTGGAGAGCGACGGGGTGTACGTGGATATCGGTGGCAAGGCACCGGGCTTCATGCCCAAGAAGGAGGCGGCGCTCGGGGTGGTGACCAACCTCAAGGAGCGTTTTCCGCGCGGTCTCGCGGTGCAGGTGCTGGTCACGCGTGAGCAGAACGCCGACGGCATGGTGACCGTGAGCGCCCGCGCCCTCGCCCTGCGGCAGAGCTGGGAAAAGCTGCGCCAGCTCGAGAAGGAGGGCAAGGTGGTGCAGGTTCAGATCAACGGATTCAACCGCGGTGGTGTCACCTGCGATCTCGAGGGACTGCGCGGCTTCATTCCTCGCTCCCAGCTCCAGGAGGGCGAGAACCACGAGGCGCTGGTGGGCCGCAGCATCGGTGTCACCTTCCTGGAGGTGAATCCGGAAACCCGCAAGCTCGTGCTCTCCGAGCGCAAGGCAGCCACCGCGGCCCGATTCGCCGAACTCGAGGTGGGGCAGCTGGTGGAAGGCCAGGTGGCGGCGATCAAGCCCTACGGCTTCTTCATCGATCTGGGCGGCATCAGCGGCCTGCTCCACCACAGCGCCATCAGCGGAGCCGCGCTGCGCGATCTGCGCGAGGTGTTCGAGCCGGGCGAGCGGGTGAAGGCCCTGATCACCGAGCTCGATCCCGGCCGGGGCCGCATTGCTCTCAACACCGTGCTGCTCGAGGGTCAGCCGGGGGAACTGCTGGTGGCCAAGGAGACGGTGATGAACGAGGCGGCGGACCGTGCCAACCGGGCCCGCTCGCTGCTCCGCCAGCAGGAGCAGGCGGCGGGATGAGCGGCACCGGCGTCCGTCCCGCTGCCGGGCTCGCCCCCGACTGGGAGCTCGACTACTACTCCCGGCCGATCCTCGAAGCCTACGGCCGCAAGCGCTGGGAGCTCCTGATCTGCGCCACGCCTGGCGTGGCGCCTCCAGAATCCTCAGGAGCCGACCCGTTCCGCTGGGTGCGGCCCTGCCCGGCTTCGAGCGTGAATTCGATCTGGCTGCGCGAGGCCGTCGAGGAAGCGCTCGTCGCCGCCCGTGCCGAAGGGCTGGCGCCTCCGCGGCGGGTGCGCTGCTGGCGGGCCTCGATGCGCACGATGGTGCAGCGTGCGGTGGAATCGCTCGGTCTCGAGCTGGTGCCCAGCCGGCGCTGCTACAGCCTGGTGGAGTGGCTGCAGCAGCGGGAGGCCGAGGTCTATCCGGCGGAGGAGGGCTTCCTGGCTGGTCCCCTGGCCCCGCCACCACAACCGATCCGGCCGGTGCCGGTCCCCCTTCCGGACGTGGCCCGGGGCGACCGCTGGGCCTGGGCGACCCTGCCGGCGGCGGCCCTGGCCGAAGCGGGCGAGTGGGAGCTCGGTTTTTCGGGGCTGCTGCCGATCCCCAGCGGCGTCGATCCCGCTGCGCCGGTGCCGGGAGTGAGGCTGTTCAGCCGCAGCCGCTCCCTGGCGATCGCCGGCTGGCTGGCTGGGCTGGAGCCGGTGCGGCTCGAACTCGATGGCAACAGGCTCGTGCTGGAGGCCGGTCTGGAGGATCGCTGGCTGCTCACCGACCTCCCCCCCGAGGAGCGGCGTGCTGCCGCCGAAGCCTTCGCCACGGCCCGCGCCCAGGCCGGCGGCCTGCAGTTCATCGCCGTTCAGAGTGAGGAGACGACCCCACGCCTGGAAGGCTTCTGGCTGCTGCGGGATCTGCCCGATGGCTGAACCCCGCTGCGGCCCCGCTCTGCGTCCCCCGTTCCATGGCTGAAGCGGTCGAACCCCCTTTCGAGCGGCCGGATGCCGGGTTCAACAGCCTTCCGGGCTGGAGCTGGGTGGGCACCTATGGCGGCTTCTTTCTGCAGGCGGATCTGCTGGCCGGATTTGAGCACGGCTTCTTCACCCGCCAATGGCATGGCCGCGAACCGGAGGAACTCGTCTGCCAGATCAGTGCCGGGGTGAGCGTGCATCGCCCGCGCCAGATCCACAGTTCGCGTGTGCTCAGCGCCGACGCGGCGAGCGGGGAGCCCTGGCCCGAGGCCGATGGCCTGGTGAGCAGCGATGGCGGCCAGAGTCTCTGGGTCTGCGGTGCCGACTGCACACCCGTGCTGATCGCCGATCCCGCCAGCGGCCGGGTGGCGGCGTGCCATGCCGGCTGGCGAGGGGTGGCCGGGAGGATCCTGCCCGAGGCCCTGAACCAGCTCGAGGCGGCCGGAAGCCGTCGCGGGGATCTGCTGGTGGCCCTCGGCCCGGCGATCTCCGGAGCGGCCTACCAGGTGGAGCGCAGCGTGAGCCGCCAGGTTGCGGCGTCGCTGCGGCCCTCCGTGAGCGAGAGCCAGGTTGGCGATGGCCAGGATGGCGAGGGTCTTGATCGCACGCTTGAGGCCTGCCTGGAGGAGCTGATCCGCTCTGGCGCGCTGCTCGAGGATGGCGAACCCGATCGCGACCGTCTCGATATCCGCACCGCCACACGGCGACAGCTGGCCCATGCCGGCATCGCCGAGGAACGCGTGGCCATCTGCCCACTCTGCACGGCATCCGAACCGCTTCTCTTCCATTCCTGGCGGCGCGACCGCGTGAAGGCGGTGCAGTGGAGCGGGATCGTGGCGCAGGGATGATCGGCCTGGCAAGCGATCAGGAGACGCTGCGAAACGGGGATTCCGCCCTATGACAAAGCCAGGAGAGACGCGTCGCCCTGCTCACAAACCCTGCGGCGATTGATCCCGGCCCGGTTTCCAGGATGCTGGCATTGCGGGGTCCGCTGCCGCCAGCAATGGCAGAGTGCAGGACTGGCAAGCCATTCGGAGATGAGGGGAGGCGCTGGATAAGGCCTGAGACTCAGATCCGCGGCTTCGTTGATCCTCCGGGACTTGCGGATGGGATGCTTTTGCGAGATTATGCAGGAGTTGCAAGTTCACAACCATGCTCACCGGAGCCGAACTCCTCGCCAAGGTCAAGGAGCTGGGAGACGTCAGCAAGTCCGATCTCGTCCGGGCCTGCGGTTACGTCTCCACCAAGAAGGATGGGAGCGAGCGCCTGAATTTCACGGCGTTCTACGAATCCCTGCTCAACGCCAAAGGCGTTGACTTCGGAGCTTCGCCCAAGGCCGGCAAAGCGGGCCGCAAGCTCAGCTTCTGCACCAAGGTCCAGTTCAACGGCAATCTCATGGTCGGCAAGGCCTATACCGCCCTGCTCGACCTCAAGCCCGGCGATGAATTCGTGATCAAGCTGGGCCGCAAGCAGATCCGTCTCGTTCCTCTCGGCTCGGAGGACGACGACGTGTGAGTGCCACGGCCTCCGCGACCCTGATGCCATCGATGGCGGCGGAGAGGATTCCACCGGCATGGCCGCCGCCCTCTCCAGCCGGATAGAGCCCCGGGGTGTTGGTGCTCTGCAGCGTGGATCGTTCACGCAGCAGCCGCACCGGGGACGACGTACGCGTCTCCACCCCGCTGAGCAATGCCCCGCCATCGCTGAATCCCTGGATTCGCCGCGAAAAGGCCGGCAAGGCCTCCCGCAGGGTCTCCACCACCCACTCCGGCAGGCAGGTGCTCAGGTCTCCGAGCCGCACCCCCGGACGGCAGGAAGCTTCCACCCCCGGTTCCCTGTGCTCCCCCTGCCGGCTGGGCCGGCCTGCAAGAAAGTCATCCACCCACTGCGCCGGCGCCCGATAGTCGCCTCCGCCTGCCAGGAAGGCCTGCTGTTCCCAGTGGCGCTGGAAGGCCACGCCGGCCAGCGGATCCTGGGGGTCACTCCCCCAGCCCACCAGATCGGCCCGCTCCACATTCACCACCAGGGCACTGTTGGCATTGCGCTCATTGCGTGAATGCTGGCTCATGCCATTGGTCACCACCGCGCCGGCCTCCGAGGTGGCGCCCACCACCAGTCCGCCCGGGCACATGCAGAAACTCCAGGCACTCCGGCCTGTGCTGCTGTGGTGCACCAATTTGTACTCCGCAGCCCCCAGTTGCGGGTGACCCGCCGCCTTCCCCCAGCGGGCCCGGTCGATCAGCGGTTGCGGGTGCTCGATGCGGAGCCCCACCGCAAAGGGCTTCGCCTCCATCGCCACCCCCTGATCGCGCAGCATCGCAAAGGTGTCGCGGGAGCTGTGGCCCACGGCCAGCACCAGTTGCTCAGCGGCCAGATGGGTGCCGTCGGCGAGCCGCACACCACGCAGGCAGCGGCTGAGCGGATCGAGATCGAGCGCCTCGACCCTGGCTCCGAAGCGCACCTCGCCGCCCAGGCTCTCGATTCGGGCACGAAGCCCACGCACCACCGTGGCGAGCTTGAAGGTGCCGATGTGGGGGCGGTGGGCGGTGAGGATCTCGCTCTGGGCACCCGCCGCCACCAGCTCCTCGAGCACCTTTCGGATCAGGCTCGCCGATTCGCTCACCTGGCTGTAGAGCTTGCCATCGGAGAAGGTGCCCGCCCCGCCTTCGCCGAACTGCACGTTGGATTCGGGCTGAAAGGGAAGCCTGCCGCTCCAGAAGCCGAAGGTGTCGGCGGTGCGCTGCTTCACCGGCTGCCCGCGTTCGAGGAGCAGCGGACGCAGCCCCATCTGGGCCAGCAGCAGGGCGGCGAAGTAGCCGCAGGGTCCGGCGCCCACCACCACCGGGCGGGGTCCCTCCGGCGGCGTCGCGAAGCGCGTCACGAAGTGGTAGCGCTCGTCGGGCGGGCGCCGCAGGTGCGGATCGTTGCGGAAGCGCCTCAGCAGCCGTTCCTCCGCTGCGGCATCGAGATCAAGCTCCAGATCCAGGCAGTACACCAGGGCAATGGCGTCGCGCCGGCGAGCATCCACGCTCCGCTTCACCAGCCTCCGGCTCAGCAGCGCCGCCGGCTGCAGGTTGAGGCGACGGCACACCGCCGCCTCGAGATCGGCGGGGGTGTGATCGAGCGGCAGCTTCAGTTCGCTGAGGCGGAGCACGGAGGCCTGGCTGGAAGGGTTGGCACTCACGCTTCTCTAGGCCAGCGCCGCCTCCCTGGCCAGGCCCCTGCCGGCACCAGGGCTCTGCAGACTGCCGCAGTTCCACACCGGCGGCTGCCGCTGCCGCGCGGGGGTGTCAGGGTGGGTCCTGAACCGACTGCCGGTGCTCCGATGGGTCTTGGTCACTGTCCGCTCTGCCTGGCGCTGGCGGTGCTGAGCGTGGTGCGCTGCAGCGCCTGCGCCACCCTCCTCTGGCGTCTGGTCTGACCACCACGGCCTCCCCGCCGCCGCACCACGCCGATGGAGCAGGAATCCTCCGCGGGAGCCCGGATCCGCAGCGCCGCACCCCTCACGCTGGCGGAGCAGGTGCGGCTGGCCGAGGCACGCGGCTGGCAGATGGCCTATGACAGCCATCGCGCCCATGTCTTCTCCCAGCGGGGGGTGCCGGTGTTCGCCACCCGCGGACGGGGAGACTGCCTCGCCCTCGTGCTGCTTCCCTTCGGCCTGATCCTGCTGGCGGTGCATCCGCTCCCCGCGATCCTGATGCTGCTGGTGATCGGCTGGCTCTACCTGAGCGGATCAGAGCGGCTGCGGCAGGAGCGGCAGGCGATCGCCGCGGCGGAGAACGAGGCCCTGCGTCTCTGGCTGGAGGTGGGCCATCCCCCCCCGGCGGCAGGGCTGGCGGGAGCGGCGCCGGGAGGCACCCCTGGAAGGATCAGCCGGATCAGCCGCCGTCTGCGGCGAGCGGGCTCTCCGCTGCGCTGATCCCCAGCTCCCGCTCGATGGCGGCCACCGCCAGGCGGGTCCGCAGCACGGCATCGGGATTGAGGCTGATCGAATCGATGCCCTCCTCCACCAGAAAGCGGGCGAAATCGGCATGATCGCTCGGTGCCTGGCCGCAGAGGCCGATCGGACGGCCGGCCTGATGGGCACTGTGGATCGCCAGCGCGATCATCGCCTTGACGCTGGGATGGCGCTCATCAAACCGATCGGCCACCAGGGCCGAGTCGCGGTCGAGTCCGAGGGTCAGCTGGGTGAGGTCGTTGGAGCCGATCGAGAAGCCATCGAACAGGCGGGCGAAGGCGTCGGCGCTGATCACATTGCTGGGCAGCTCACACATCACATACACCTGCAGGCCGTTCTCGCCCCGCACCAGTCCCTGGGCGGCCATCGCGGCCAGCACCGTGGCTCCCTCCTCGGGCGTGCGGCAGAAGGGCACCATCGGGATCGTGTTGGTGAGTCCCATCCCCTCACGCACCCGCCGCAGCGCCCGGCACTCCAGGGCAAACGCCGCCGCAAAGGCATCCGAGCCGTAACGCGCCGCTCCGCGCCAGCCCAGCATCGGGTTCTCCTCCTGCGGCTCGAAGGCCGTTCCCCCCAGCAGGCGGGCGTATTCGTTGCTCTTGAAGTCGGAGAAGCGCAGCAGCACCGGCGCCGGATGGAAGGCGGCCGCGATCCGCCCGATCCCCTGCGCCAGAGCGTCCACGTAGTACTCCGCCGGGTCCTCCCAGCCGGCGGTGAGGGAGGCGATGGCCTCGCGCTCCTCGGCCGAGGCCAGCCGCTCAGGCTGCAGGAGGGCGAGCGGATGCACGCGGATGCGATTGGCGATGGTGAACTCAAGCCGTGCCAGCCCCACGCCGTCGCAGGGGATCGCCGCCAGCCGGAAGGCCTCCTCGGGGTTGCCCACGTTCATCAGGATGCGCGTGCGGGTGGCGGGGATCGCAGCCAGCGGCTGCTCCTCCAGCCGGAAGGGGAGAGCTGCGGGGTAGACGCGTCCCTCCTCCCCTTCGCAGCAGCTCAGGGTCACGGTGTCGCCATCGTGCAGACGGCGGCTGCCGTCGCCCGTGCCCACGATCGCGGTGATGCCCATCTCACGGGCGATGATCGCGGCATGGCAGGTGCGGCCTCTCTGATCGGTCACCACACCCGCCGCCCGCCGGAGGATCGGTTCCCAGTCGGGGTCGGTGCGCTCACTCACCAGCAGATCCCCCGGCTCGAAGCGATCGATCTCGCCGGGATGGCGCAGCACCCGCACCACACCGCTGCTCACCGAGTCGCCGATCGCCCGGCCGCAGACCAGGGGCCTCGCCCCGTGGGGCTCGAGATGCCACTGGCGCAGCACCGCCTCCAGGCGGCGCGACTGCACCGTCTCAGGCCGGGCCTGGAGGATGTAGAGAGCGCCGCTGGGGCCATCCTTGGCCCATTCGATGTCCATCGGGGTGGGCACGCCCCGCTGCTCCGAGGTGTGCCGCTCGATCGCACAGGCCCAGCGGGCCAGGGTGAGCACCTCCTCGTCGCTGAGGGCGAAGCGCCGCCGATCCTCCGGCTCCACCGATTCGATCCGCACCGCCCTTCCCTCCAGGGGAGGATCGCAGCGCACCATCCGGATCGCCTTCTCGCCCAGCCGGCGGCTCAGGATCGGCCGGAAGCCCTGGGTGAGGGTGGGCTTGAAGATCAGCCACTCATCAGGATTCACGGCGCCCTGCACCACGGTCTCGCCAAGGCCGTAGGCGGCGGTCAGCAGCACGGCGTTGCGGAAGCCGGTCTCGGTGTCGAGACTGAACATCACGCCCGAGCAGGCCTGATCGGCGTGCACCATCCGCTGCACCCCCAGCGAGAGGGCCACCTCAAGGTGATCAAACCCATGAAGCTGGCGGTAGGAGAGTGCCCGATCGGTGAACAGCGAGGCGAAACAGCGCCGGCAGGCCTCCAGCAGCGCCGCTTCCCCCTCGATGTGCAGGAAGCTCTCCTGCTGACCGGCGAAGCTGGCCTCCGGCAGATCCTCTGCGGTGGCGCTCGAACGCACGGCCACCGCAGGCGAGCCCAGGGCGCGGTAAGCCCGGCGGATCTCCCTCTCCAGCGCAGGGGGAATCTCCGCCTCCAGCAGCCAGCGGCGGGCGCTGGCGCCCGCCCGGTGCAGGGCATCGAGATCCTCCAGATCCAGCTCCGCCAGCAGCGCCCGCAGCCGGGGCTCCAGCCCGTTGTGGGCCAGCAGCAGCCGGTAGGCCGCTGCCGTGGTGGCGAACCCTCCCGGCACCCGCACACCGGCCTCGGCGAGGGCGGTGAGCATCTCTCCGAGCGCGGCGTTCTTGCCACCCACGCTGGCGATATCGGCCAGGGTGAGCCGCTCCAGCGGCAGCACCAGCGGCGCCGGCTCCATCCCAGGCTGGAGCACTTCCCCGCAGCCTGAGGGCGGAGCCGCCGGCTGGCCGGCAGGATCAGACCGGGGCGGAACGGGCATGGCCGCAGCGATCACTGCCTCAACGATGGAGACCTCCGCCGCTGACGGATCGCATTCCTGCGTTCGATCACGGCCCCATGACAGCCGGGGGCTCCGAAGCCCGGCCCCCTGCGTGGATGGACTCCGGCTTCTCCCGCTCAGGGCCTGCGGCGTCGACCGGCCCTGGCTTGATCCTGGCCGGATTCCGGCTCCTCTGGCTCCGGGGAATCGGGCAGCAGCTGGATCAGCAGACCGGCGCCGAGCAGCAGCGCGCCCAGCCCCAGGGCCAGGGGACGGTTCGCGGCGGCGGGCCCATCCAGCCAGGCCGCGGTCGCCAGAAAGGCTCCGCCCAGCAGCAGGGAGGGCACGAGCACGATGCCTCGGGCGGTGCGGTTGAGACCCATGGGCGGATCAGCTGCAGGGGAGAGGTGTGGCCAGCCCGGCTCCGATCAGGCCGTCGCTGAGGTCGCCGATCTCCGGGGCATCCACCGGGCTGACACGGACGAGCAGATGATTCTCGCGCTCGCCGATGGGGCGCAGGTTCACGCGGCTGCGGCGAGGCAGGCGCTGGCGCAGCCATTGCTGGGCCTGCGCTTCCGACCCAGGCGCCACCGCCATGCAGGCCAGCAGCACCACGGAGGAGCGGTTGCGGTCGCCGATGATCAGACGATCCGGGCCGTTCACCTGCAGCACCTCGGCGGCGCCGGCGGTCGCAGGCCAGCCCAGCACCAGAAACAGAACCAGCAGGCTGGCAGCAAAGCCGCGTCTGATGAGCAGGAGCGGTTGCAGAACCCGTGGCTGGCCGGGACGCGGCCTGAGCGGGTGGAAGCTGGGCGCGAAGCGCGGCGCGAGTGAGGGTTTCAGAGCTTGGCGCCGCAGCTGGGGCAATAGAGGTGGGCGCTGGCGGTGGTGGCGCCGCAGGCGCTGCAGTGGCGGATCGTGTCGATCGCCAGTTCCGGGTGGCTGGGGAGACCCACCATCTGGGCGTTGCTGGCGCCCGGCGGCACCATCGGATAACAGTTTTCGTTGCGGCGCACCACCACATCGATGAACACCGGACCAGGATGCTGCAGGGCTGCCTGCAGCTGCGGGCGCAGCACCTCCCGCTCGCTGATCCGGATGCCGCGGACACCGAAGGCCTCGGCAAGGGCCGCGAAATCAGGCATGCCGCCGGTCATCTCGGAGGCGGAGTAACGCTCCTCATAGAAGCTCTCCTGCCACTGACGCACCATGCCCTGCCAGCCGTTGTTGAGCACCACCACCTTCACCGGCAGCCGGTACTGGCTGAGGGTGCCGAGCTCCTGAATATTCATCAGGATGCTGGCATCACCGGCCACACAGATCACCTGCGCTCCCGGGCAGGCCACCTGGGCACCCATGGCGGCGGGCATGCCGAAGCCCATCGTTCCCAGGCCGGCGCTGCTGATCCAGCGGCGCGGGCCGGTGTTGAGAAACTGGGCGGCCCACATCTGGTGCTGCCCCACATCGGTGGTGATGATCGCCTCGGGGGCCAGCTCGCGCAGAGCCACCACCACCTCCTGGGGGGCGATCTCGCCCTCGGGGCTCGGCACCACCAGGGGATAGTGCTGCTTCCAGGTGTCGATGCGCTGCAGCCAGGCCTCGGTGCGCCCCTGGGAGGTCTCGCCCGCGGAAGCTTCCAGCAGCTGCTGCAGGGCTTCGGCCACATCGGCCACCAGCGGCACCTCCGGCACCCGGTTCTTGCCCACCTCGGCCGCATCGATGTCGATGTGGATCACCCGGGCCCGGGGAGCGAAGCTGTCGAGCCGGCCTGTGACACGGTCGTCGAAGCGGGCTCCGGCGGCGATCAGCAGATCGCATTCGGTGACGGCGAAATTGGCATAGGCCGTGCCGTGCATGCCGAGCATGCCCACGGCGAGCGGATGGCGTTCATCGAACGCCCCCTTGCCCATCAGCGTGGTGGTGACCGGCAGGCGGAAGCGCTCTGCCAGCTCCTGCACCGCCCGGTGGGCTCCGGCGCTGATCGCCCCTCCTCCCACGTAGAGCAGCGGGCGCTGGGCCAGCCGAATCAGATCGAGAGCCTCTCCGATCGCCGCATCGCTGGCGCGGGGAGGGTGCTGGAAGCCCGCGGGCACGGCGCTGCCGGGTTCGACGGGCACGTAGTCGAACAGTTCGGCACCCACATCCTTGGGCACATCGATCAGCACGGGACCTGGGCGGCCGCTGGCGGCGATCAGGAAGGCTTCGGCCACGATCCGGCCGATGTCGCGCGGGTCGCGCACCACCCACGAGTGCTTCACGATCGGCAGGGTGATGCCGAAGATGTCGGTTTCCTGGAAGGCATCGGTGCCGATCGCCGCCCGCGGTACCTGGCCGGTGATCACCACCATCGGCACCGAATCCATCTGGGCGGTGGCGATGCCCGTCACCAGGTTGGTGGCGCCGGGGCCGGAGGTGCCGAAGCACACCCCCACCGTCCCGGTGGCGCGGGCGTAGGCATCGGCCGCGTGGGTGCCACCCTGCTCATGGCGCACCAGGATGTGCTGCAGCCAGCCCCTGGCCTCGGCCTTGTGGAGTTCGTCGTAGATCGGCAGGATCGCTCCGCCGGGGTAGCCGAAGATATGGCGCACGCCGTGCCGGTGCAGCGCATCCATCAGGGCGTAGCCGCCGCTGACGCGCTGGCATCCGTTCAGGGACTGCCGGGGCTGGGTGGGCTCCGGGAGGCAGCCCACGGCGGCGGAGGGTGCCTGGGGATTGCTGGGGGTCAGAGTCACGGCGGCAGGGATGGCGGCAGTGGGAGAAAGGGGCGGAGCGCTCGCTTCAGTCGGGTGATCGCCCGGTGTCGGCATGCCTAGCGGAACTGCCCAACATTAAAGCGACGCTGCGGAGTGGAGGGCACCAGGTTGCGGCTTGCGGCCATCGCCCGCAAGACCCGCGCCGGATCAAGCCAGGCGCCGCGATAGCGCAGGCCCCAGTGCAGGTGGGGACCGGTGCTGGCACCGCTGACCCCCACATGGCCGATCGTCTGGCCGGCGGCGACACGGTCTCCCGCAAGCAGCACCACCGAACCGCTGCGGTACACCCCGCCGGCGGCACTGCCGCCGAGGTGGCAATAGATGTGCTCATAGTCTCCCGATTGGATCATCAGGCCGTTGCCGCAGCCGCGATCGAAGATCACCTCGCGCACCTGGCCGCTCCACCAGCTGCGCACCGGCGAGCCCAGCGGTGCGGCGATGTCGAGGCCGTCGTGGGAGCGCAGGGTGCCGGACAGCGGATGCATCCGCAGGCCGAAGCCGCTGGTGAAGCCGGCGAAGCTGGCCACCGGGAACACACCGCGGATCCAGGCGCGGCGACCGGGCCCCAGGGAGGCCTGCAGCGGTGGGGGAAGCATGAGAACCGCCGCGATGGCAGCGAGGCCCAGCGCACGGCCCGCAGCCGCCACCCGCACGGCCCAGCCGCGGAGCGGAGCGCAGGAGGCGCCCCTGGGATCAGAGAAGGCCGATCGCATGGAGCGGACCATGACCACTGATCAGTTCCAGCAGGAAAGCGGAGAAACCCACCATCGCCAAGCGTCCGTTCCAGACCTCGGAGCTGTTGTTCCAGCCCCAGGCCCATTTGTCCTGGGGGTAGAGCTTCACCTTGGTGGCCAGGGCGGCCGCCTGATCAAGGTTCACCTCCGGCCCCTCCAGGGCGTGCTGCACCAGGTGGGCCAGCCCGTCGATGAACGACGGGGTGGTGTCGAGGGCGGGCACGCGACGGAAGTTGCGGATGCCCGATTCGGTGGCGATCTCCCGATATTCGATGTCGATCTCCTCCAGCGTCTCGATGTGCTCGCTCACGAAGCTGATGGGCACCACCACCAGATCTTTCACGCCCGCCTCGCCGAGCTGATGCAGCGCTTCCTCGGTGTAGGGCTTGAGCCACTCCACCGGACCGACGCGGCTCTGATAGGCGAGGGTGCAGGGATTGGCGTGACCCAGGTCGCGCTCGAGCTGCTGCATGATCAGGTGGGCGCAGGTTTCGATCTCCATCTGATAGGGATCACCGGCCTCCTCCACGTAGCTCTTCGGCACGCCGTGGGCGCTGAAGAACACATGGGCTCCGGCCGGATCCGGACAGGCCCGGATCTCGTGGGCAATCAGCCCGGCCATGGCTCCCACGTAGCCGGGATCGTCGTAGTAGCTGCGGATGCAGCGGATCGGCAGGCGCGCGAAGTCGGGGTCCGCCTGCCGCAGCCGCTGCAGCTCGCGGAAGCTGGAGCCGCTGGTGCTGATCGAGAAGTGGGGATAAAGCGGCAGCACCACCACCTGCTCGATGCCGTCGGCCTTGATGTCGGCCACTGCCGATTCGGTGAACGGATGCCAGTAGCGCATCGCCACATAGCTGGTGGCCTCGATGCCGCGCTGGCGCAGGGTGCTCTGCAGTTCGCGGGCCTGCTGCTCGGTGATGCGGCGCAGCGGTGAACCGCCGCCGATCGAGCGATAGGCCGCCTGCGACTTGCCGGCCCGCAGGGTGCTGATCAGCCAGGCCAGCGGTTTCTGCAGGGCTGGATTGGGCAGCCGGATGATCTCCGGGTCGGAGAAAAGGTTGTAGAGAAACGGCCCGACATCCTGGATGCGTTCGGGTCCGCCGAGGTTCAGCAGCACCACGCCGACCCTGGCCATGTCGTCTTTCCGCGCGGCTGAGACGGCGAGCGTAACGCCCGCCTCCGATGCCGCGGGGTTCACGGCGCTGGCTCGGGCCGGCCAGGACCGATAGGGTCCGGCGCAAACCCTTCCTCCTCTCCGCCCTGGTCGCCTCCGTCCACCCCCTCCAGCCGCAGGTGGACCGCCGCAACGCCGAGCTGGCGGCCCGTGGGAGCCGCTGGAGCGTGCTGATCCTGGGCCAGCGGCTCGCGCTGCGCGGTCCGCTGCCGCTCCCGGGGGGTGGCCCGGGTCTGCGGGTGCAGCGGCTCAGCCTGCCCCTGGAGCCCGATGCCGCCGGGCTGGAGCAGGCGCTGGAACGACTGGCGGCGCTGCAGCAGCAGCTGGAGCTGGGATGCTTCGACTGGTCGCAATGGCGGCGCGCGCCTGGACGGCGCCGGCCGCGACCGGCTACCGGCGCCGTCCAGGGCGAGGCCCCGGAGGCAGAGGCGGCCGGGGTGGAGGAGCGGGGCAGGCCGCCGGCCCGCTCCCGCCGCTTGCCGAAGGCACTGCCGGAGCCCCTGGCCGCCTTCGAGCAGGCCTTCTTCTCCGATCCGCGTCGCCGCCGCCGCCGCGCCGGCAGCCGCACCACCTGGACCGCCGCCTATCTGCCCTACCTGCGGCGGCTCGCTCGTCACTGCGACGGATCTCCACTCGCGGCCGTGCGGTTCGAGGAGGTGCTCGAGAGCTACCCGCTGGCCAGCCGCAGCCGCCAGCAGTGCGCCATCGCCCTGGCGGCCCTGGCCCGCCACCTGGCCATCCCGCTGCCGGACGACTGGAACGAGCGGGCCGGCGGCTACGGCCTGCATGCCGCCCGCTTCCGCCAGCTGCCCAGCGACAGCGAGATCCTGGCGCTGCTGGAGCGCATCCCCAATCCCCGCTGGCGCCTTGTCTACGGCCTGCTGGCCACCTACGGGCTGCGCAACCATGAGGCCTTCTTCTGCGACACCTCCCCCCTGGCCCCGGGCGGCGACCGGGTGATCCGCGTGCTGCCCACCAGCAAGACCGGCGAGCACCAGGTGTGGCCGTTCCAGCCGGAGTGGGTGGAGCACTTCGGCCTTGAGGTGCTGGGCCGCAGTCGCCAGGCCCTGCCGCCGGTGCGCACCGATCTTCCCGGCACCACGCTGCAGCAGGTGGGCCGGCGGGTGGCGGAGCAGTTCCGCCGCTATGGCCTGCCGCTCACCCCCTACGACCTGCGCCATGCCTGGGCGGTGCGCACGATTCACATCGGCCTGCCCGACACGGTGGCCGCCAGGATGATGGGCCACTCCGTGACCATCCACACCCGCACCTACCACCACTGGATCACCCGCCGCGACCAGCAGCGCGCCGTCGACGACGCCCTGCAGCGCCGCCAGGTGGCCTGACGCCGCAGAGTGGGGGCCGCCGCCAGAGCGCCGTGGCCGACGCTGCCCAGCCCGAAACCTCGTTGCCCGATCCGGCCCGGGACGTGCCCTCCCGCCCAGGAGGGGGGTCCTGGTCGGATCCGGGGGCGGCGGAGCCTGCCGGCAGCACCGGTCTCGACCGGGCCGCCGCGGCGATCGGCCCCGGCGGAGCCCTGGCGCCGGAGGCCGATGGCGAGGCCTACCGGCGGCGCATGGCCCGCCGCCAGGAGGTGCAGCGGCAGCGGGTGGGCGAGCGCAGCCTGGAGAAGGGGCTGGTGCTGGTGTTCACCGGCGATGGCAAGGGCAAGACCACCGCGGCTCTGGGGCTGGTGCTGCGCACCCTCGGCCATGGCGAGCGTGTGGCGGTGGTGCAGTTCATCAAGGGTGGCTGGCAGCCAGGCGAGGCCAGGGCGCTCGAACGCTTCGGCGATGCCCTCGCCTGGCATGCCCTCGGGGAGGGCTTCACCTGGGAAACCCAGGACCGCGAGCGCGATCGTGCCCTGGTGCAGGCCGCCTGGCAGCGCTCCTGCGACTACCTGGCCGATGGCGGTCGCAAGCTGGTGGTGCTCGATGAGGTGAATGTGGCCCTGCGGCTGGGCTACCTGGAGCTGGAGCAGGTGCTGGAGGGTCTGGCACTGCGCCCCTCCCTCACCCATGTGGCCCTCACGGGCCGTGGCGCGCCGCCGGCGCTGCTGGAGCGGGCCGATCTGGTCACCGAGATGCGGCTGCTGCGCCATCCCTTCCGCGAGCAGGGCGTGAAGGCCCAGGCGGGAATCGAGTACTGAGAGGCAGGCGCTGCCCTGTCCCAGGATCCAGCCCAACCTCGGCAGCCGGCGGGCCGCTCTGGCAAGGGTTGCTACTGTTCGCGGGATCACGGGGCTCGATGGCGTACCGGCGCGTTCTTCTCAAGCTCAGCGGCGAAGCCCTGATGGGCGCCCAGGGCTATGGCATCGATCCGGCCATCGTTCAGTCCATCGCCAGCGACGTGGCAGCCGTGGTGGCCTCCGGCACCCAGCTGGCGATCGTGGTGGGTGGCGGCAACATCTTCCGCGGCCTCAAGGGGAGCGCTGCCGGCATGGATCGCGCCACCGCCGATTACGTGGGCATGCTCGCCACGGTGATGAACGCCATCACCCTGCAGGACGGGCTGGAGAGGGTCGGGGTGCCCACGCGGGTGCAGAGTGCGATCTCGATGCAGGAGGTGGCCGAGCCCTACATCCGCCGCCGGGCGATCCGTCACATGGAAAAAGGAAGGGTGGTGATCTTCGCCGCCGGCACCGGCAACCCCTTCTTCACCACCGACACCACCGCCGCCCTGCGGGCCGCCGAGATCGGCGCCGATGTGGTGTTCAAGGCCACCAAGGTGGATGGCGTCTACGACCGCGATCCGGCCCGCCATCCCGATGCGGTGCGCTACGAGAGCCTCACCTTCCTCGAGGTGCTCAGCGGCGAACTGGAGGTGATGGATGGTGCCGCCATCGCTCTCTGCAAAGACAACGACATTCCGATCGTGGTCTTTGATCTCTTCGGCAGCGGCAACATCGGCCGCGCCGTGGCCGGCGAACCGATCGGCACCCGCATCGAGCCGGCCCGCTGATGGGCCCCTGCCAAACCCGCGCCGCGATCGGCGGCACCCGATCCCGTTCCAGCCCCTGAGCCTTCCTCCCCATGGACCTTGAAGCCAGCATGCGCAAATCGCTGGAAGCCACCCAGCGCACCTTCAACACGATCCGCACCGGCCGGGCCAATCCCTCCCTGCTCGACAAGATCGTGGTGGAGTACTACGGAGCCGAGACGCCGCTGAAGTCGCTGGCGACCCTCAGCACGCCCGATTCGCAGACGATCCAGATTCAGCCCTTTGATGCCGGATCGATCAACCTGATCGAGAAGGCGATCGGGATGAGCGATCTCGGCCTCACCCCCAACAACGACGGCAAGGTGATCCGCATCAACATTCCGCCGCTCACCGAAGACCGGCGCAAGGATCTCTGCAAACTCGCCGCCCGCTACGCCGAGGAGGGCAAGGTGGCGCTGCGCAACATCCGCCGTGAGGGCATCGACCGGATCAAGAAGCAGGAGAAGGAGGGCGACGTGTCGGAGGATCAGAGCCGCGATCAGCAGGACCAGGTGCAGAAGCTCACCGACCGCTTCATCGCCGAGCTCGAGAAGCAGCTGGCGGCCAAGGAGGCCGACATCCTCAAGGTGTGAGCCAGGCAACCGCAGCGAACCAGGGCAGCGCCGAGGCGATCGTCGTCGGCGCCGGACCCGCCGGAGCGGCGGCCGCCTTCCATCTGGCCGCGGCGGGTCGCAGGGTGATCCTGCTGGAGCGGCAGGAGGCCCCCGGCCTCGCCAATCCCTGCGGTGGCGGCATGGCCGCTTCGGTGCAGCGCTGGTTCCCCTTCGATCTGGCGCCGGTGGTGGATCAGGTGATCCGCCGCGTGCGCTTCACCTGGTCGCTGCAGGATCCGGTCACCGCCGAGCTGCCCGGCGATGCGCCCTTCTGGATCGTGCGGCGGAACCGGCTCGATGCCGCCCTCGCCGATCAGGCCCGGCAGGCCGGCTGCGAGCTGCGCTGTGGCGCCGAGGCGACGGCGATCAGCCGGGAAGACGGCCTCTGGAGGGTCCGCCTGGCGGGCGGGGAGTGTCTCGCGGCGCCCGCTCTGCTGCTGGCCGATGGATCCGGCTCCGGCCATGCCGCAGCGCTCGGGCTGGGCCCGGCCACGCCCCGGTTCGCCGCCACCGTGTCGGTGGAGGTGGAGGGCGCGCTGATCGACCCCGACACCGCCCGGTTCGACTTCGGCCTGGTGCATCACGGCTTCTGCTGGGCCTTCCCGCGCCAGGGCGGCACGAGCATCGGGGTGGGCACCTTCATCGGCCAGCAGGAGGCCGACAGCGACGCCGTTCTGGCGGCTCTGCTGCCCAGCCTCGGACTTTCCCCCGATGCCGGCATCCGGCGCCGGGGGCGCCTGCGGATCTGGAACGGTCACCATCGCCTCCATGGCGACGGGGTGGTGGTGGCGGGCGACGCCGCCTCCCTCTGCGATCCCTTCCTGGCCGAGGGGCTGCGGCCCTCGCTGATGAGCGGCACCCAGGCGGGTCTGGCGCTCGACCGCTGGCTGGGGGGGCATGGCACGGCCCTGGCCGACTACAGCGCCCTGATGCGGGCGGAGTGGGGCGACTCGATGGCCTGGGGCAAGCGGATCGCCCAGGTGTTCTACCGGGTGCCGAAGGTGGGCTACCAGCTGGGCATCAAGCGCCCCACGGCTCCACAGCGGATCGCCCAGATCCTTTCCGGAGAGATGGGCTACGGCGACATCGCCCAGCGGGTGATCCGGAGGCTGCTGTTTCAGCGCGGCTGAACCGTCGGCTCAGGTTCCACCGCGGGTGCAGTCCTTGAGATCCCGCAGGCGCTGGTCGATCGAACCGAGCAGTTCGATCGCAAACATCGGAGATTCCTGCACCGCGAAGAGAAACTTCTCACGGTTCATCACCAGCAGCCGGCAGGGGCTCAGGGCCCTGGCATTGCCGTAGCGCCGGTGATCCTGGGTCACCAGCGCACCGGCACCGAAGACATCGCCGGCCTGGATCTGCTCATGGCCACTGTCTCCGTTCCAGCTCAGCTCCACGGTGCCATCCAGCAGACCGAACATGCAGTCGCCGGACTCTCCGGCCCGGAAGATCAGGGTTCCGGGCTCCACATCCACCACCTCACCCGTGCTGGCGAGGGCGCGCATGGTGTCGAGGGCGTTCATCGCTGTGATTCCTCAGCGACTGAGGGCCAGGGGCTCGGTGGCATCCTCGAGCTGGGCGAGGCGCGCGGCGAGCTGCACCTCAAGCGTCTCGATCGCCTTGCTGAAGCCGGAGATGCCCTCCGCCAGCTTCTCGCTGGCCATGGCATCACCTGCCATCAGGCTGCGGAAACCGGCTTCATCCAGGCTGATCCGTTCCTCCGTGGCTCCTGGAGCAGCGGGATCGAGGCGGCGTTCCAGCGTTCCCTCCCGGGAGCGCAGCTGGTCCATCAGCGCCGGGGCGATGGTGAGCAGGTCACAGCCGGCCAGTTCGATGATCTCATCGATGTTGCGGAAGCTGGCACCCATCACCTCGGTGCGGTAGCCGTAAGTCTTGAAATAGTGGAAGATGCGTGTCACCGAGAGCACGCCGGGATCCTCGGGGCCGGGATAGCTGTCGCGGCCGGTGCTCTTCTTGTACCAATCCAGGATGCGCCCCACAAAGGGGGAGATCAGGGTCACGCCCGCCTCGGCACAGGCCACGGCCTGGGCGAAACCGAACAGCAGGGTGAGATTGCAGTGGATGCCTTCCTGCTCCAGGCGCTCGGCCGCCTTGATGCCTTCCCAGGTGGAGGCGATCTTGATCAGCACCCGATCGGTGCCGATCCCGGCCTGCCGGTAGAGGCCGATCAGCTTGCGGGCCTTGGCCACCGTGGCTTCGGTGTCGAAACTGAGGCGCGCATCCACCTCGGTGGACACACGGCCCGGCACGATCTTGAGGATCTCCTTGCCGAAGGTCACGCTGATCTCATCGAGCGCCTCGCTCACCACGGCTTCGGCGGAGGCCTCCGGCCCCATCGCCTGCCGCGACTCACGCAGGGAGCGATCGATCAGTTCCTGGTAGGTGGGGATCTGGGTGGCCGCCAGGATCAGGGATGGATTGGTGGTGGCGTCCCGCGGGGTGAACTGACGGATGGCATCGATATCACCGGTGTCGGCGACCACCACGGTCATCGCCGCCAGTTGGTCGAGCAGGTTGGCCATGGTCGGGTGGCTCCGTGCAGGGGCTCAGGTACCCGAAAGCTAGCCAGCACCGCAACGCCTGTCGCCCGCGCTCAGCGGGAGGGTGCTGGTTTCGCCATGGCGACCACAGGCCGGCTGGGAGGGATCTGCTCAAGCACCAGCAGGGCCTCCACGATCTGGCGGGCCACCGGCACCGCCACAGTGGAGCCGTAGGCATTGCCGCCCTTGGGCTCATCCACCACCACCAGCACCACAAAACGGGGATCCTCGATCGGCAGCACCGCCACGAAGCTGCAGATCCGGGCTCCAGGGATGTAGACCCCGTTGTGCGCCTTCTGGGCCGTGCCGGTCTTGCCACCGATGCGGTAGCCAGGAATCTTCAGACCCTTGCCGCTTCCCTTCTCCACCACCGTCTCCATCCAGTCGATCACCGTGCGGGTGACCTTCGGATCGAGGAGCTGCACGCCGGTGGGGGCCCCCTGGCTGGCGAGGGCGTCGCCGGAGCGCAGGCCGCGGGTGATGTGCGGGCTCACCAGCCGGCCACCGTTGGCGAGCATCGCGTGCAGCTGGATCAGCTTCAGAGGCGTCAGCGAGAAACCCTGGCCGAAGGCGGCGGTGGCGGGTTCGATCGCTCCGCCGGTGAAGTCGGTGCGGCTTTTCAGCTGACCCGCCACCGCTCCGGGCAGATCGGTGTCCGGCACCTCATCGATGCCCAGCGTGTGCAGCCACTGCCAGAAGCGGCCGCGGTTGACCCTGGCCATGGCCTGCACCATCGCCACGTTGCTGGAGACCTGCAGGATTGTGGGAAAGTCGATCTGGCCGTGGCCGCTGCGGTCGGCGTTGAAGATCGGCCAGCCTCCGATCGTGAGCTGGCCGCTGTCGTACACGCTTCCCTTCGGATCGATCGCCTTCTCCTGCAGGGCCAGCGCCAGGTTGATCGGCTTGAAGGTGGAACCCGGCTCGTAGAGATCCTGCACCGACCATTCACGGAACAGGCCGGCGTCGTACTTCCAGTAGCGGTTGGGGTCGTAGGTGGGGGTGGAGGCCAGGGCGAGAAGTTCGCCATTGCGGGCATCGATCACCAGGGCGGCTCCCCGCCGGGCGCTCCACTGCTTCACCTGCTTCGCCAGGGCCTGCTGCGCCACCTGCTGGAGGCGGGCGTCGAGGGTGAGCTGCAGGCGCAGGTCGTCGCCATAGAGGGAGCCTGGCCGGAGGCCGTCGGGAAGGGGGGTGCCATCGCCGCCCCGGCGCAGGGTGAGCCGCGATTCCTGCCGGCGCAGATCCCGGTCACGGCTCTGCTCGAGACCCGCCTGGGGCTGCCGTTCGAGGTTGAGAAAACCCACCACGTTGGCGAAGAGTCCGGCCTGGGGATAGATCCGCTGGGGGTAGGCCTCGAGGTCGAGACCGCTGATGCCCAGGCTGCGCACCCGTTCAGCGGTCTCCGGATCGAGATTGGAGGCCAGCCGCACGCCGCTTCGACGCTCGCCGATCGTGGCCAGCAGGGTCTCGACGGGCTGGGCCAGCACCGCGGCCAGTCGTGTCGCCACATCCCGGGCCGTGCGCACCTTCTGGGGAGGATCGCCGGGGAGGTTGAAATAGCGGGGATGGGCCCAGAGGGTGAAGCGCTCCTCATCGATCGCCACCAGCCGCCCCGTCCGGTCGACCACGGTGCGACGCTCACCGATCGGATCGATGGCCAGGGTCTGGTGGGAGCGGGCCCGCGCCTGCAGGCGGTTTCCGTCGATCAGCTGCAGCCAGGCGAGGCGTCCTGCCAGGCCCACCAGCGCGGCGGTGAGCACGAGGAAGACCATCACCATGCGGCCCGACGAACCGCCCTGCAGCTCCGTCACCGTGCGGTGGTGAGCGGAGCGGGGCGGAGCCTCGCTGCGGCGGCGGGGATCCGCAGCGGCGGGGGAGGCAGGTGGATGACGGCGGGTGCCGGTGCGTGCCATCAGTAGCCAGCAGGAATCCGCTGCCCGGGCAGGTGGGCCAGGCTCGGGAGGCCCATGGCGGCCGCGCCGGCGGCGGGACGCTCCAGATGGATCAGTTTCTCGCTGCTGGTGGGCACGAGCTGACCGGGGCGGCGCACCGCGCCCAGATGGTGCTGTTCCAGCAGGGCTGAGGATTCCTGCAGCTCCTGCTCCAGGCTGCGGGAGGCCTGCAGCTGGTCGTAATTGACTGCGAACACACCCTGCCAGTGCAGGCTCAGCCCGCTCAGACCCAGCAGACAGAAGCCGAGGCCCGCCAGCACTCCGTTGCTGGCACGGTGCAGTCCGGCCAGCAGGGGCCACTGTCGCTCCACCCGGGAGGCGGACAGGGATCCCTGCACGAGCTGGAGAGGCCGTGAACGTCGCGAGCGGCGCTCCGGGCTGCTGGGGGCTGAGCTGGGGGTGGCGACCAAGACAGGCGACTGATGCTGCGCAAGTGAACCACTCATCCGGCCGCGCAGCAACCGACAGGGGCCGACTGTGTCAGCCCGCCAGCAGCAGCAGGTTGGCGAAGGTGAGAGCGTTCCAGAGGGCATGCATCAGCACCGGCGGTGCCAGCCGGCCGCTGCGCAGCCGCAGCAGCCCCAGCCCGCAGCCCAGAACGAACAGGGGCACCAGCTCCGACAGGCTGAGATGGGCCGCTGCGAACAGCAGGGCACTCAGCAGCACGGCGCCGAGGCCACCGATCCGGCGGCCGAGCACCGGCAGCAGAACGCCACGGAAGAGCGTCTCCTCAAACAGAGGCGCCAGCACGATGGCCGTGAGCGCAAAGCAGGCGAGCGCAAAGGGATCGCTGCCCCGGAGCACCAGATCGAGCATCGGGTTGCTGCCGCCCGGATCACTCCAGAGGCTGTCGATCAGCCAGCCGCTCAGGGCCACGAGCGGCAACACGCTGAGCAGCATCGCGACCGCCTCGCGCAGAGCCCGGCCGAGGGGAGGCCAGTGCCACTGCAGCCAGCCTCCGGCCGGAGCCTGCTCACGGGGCAACCACCAGCGCAGCAGCAGCAGCGGCGCCACGGTGAGAGCGGCGTAGAGAATCAGCACCTGCAGTCCCTGGGCCCAGGCCGGGTCGGCCGTGAGGCCACGCAGCAGCTGCTGCAGCGGTGTCTGAAGCAGTTCGGGCAGCAGCACCTCGCCGATCAGCACGAAGCCTCCGGCAATCACCAGCGTGGTGTCCACCAGCGTGAGCGGTGGCCCGGTCAGGGGAGGCAGGGGGATCAGCCGTCGCCTCATCAGGCGCCAGAGCTCCCGGATCAGCAGCCCCACTCCCAGCAGGAGCAGCAGAGCGGGCAGCGCCTCGATCGCCAGCAGACGCAGCACGAGCAGGACACCCTGGCGCGCGGCCGGGCAGCGGCTCTCCGGGCCGCCCAGCTGCTCGCAGCTGAGCTGGCTGAGCATGAGCCCCGGTTTCCAGGGAGCCAGCAGGGCGTTCTGCCGTTCAGGGGGCTGACGCCGGCCCTCCAGCAGAGCCTCCAGCAGCGGCCGTCGCGACGGTTCCACCATCGGCATCAGCTCCCGGATCGAGGCATCGCCGCCCTCGCTGCTGCCGCGACGCAGCAGGGCCAGTTCGAGCCGCTCGGCCAGTGGCGCCGGAGGATCGGCGGAACGGATCCGCTTCTCGAGAGCGGCTGCCAGCCGCCCGCGGGGGTCCTGGCCGAGCACCGCCGCAGCCAGGGGCTCCGGCACCTGCCCCTCAGCCAGGGCCGCCAGCTCCAGCTGGTGCCGATCGAGGTCGCTGGTCACCGAAGGCTGTTGCAGGCTGCCGGCCAGCCCCTCGAACCAGAGCAGGGCGGTGAGGGAGAGGCAGAGCAGTGCCAGCAGCACCTTCCAGGCCGGTTCGGCGGCGCTGCCCACGCTGGGCGGCGGGCCGGAAGGGGGTGCAGTCAACCTGTCGCCTCAGTGCGCTCGGGGCGCTGCCATTCTCTCCTTCAGACGCTCCCATACGATGGAACCGCCTGTGGCGCATGGCCCGTGCCCCTCCGGATCCTGCTGGTTCGCCACGGTCTGAGCAGCTTCAACCAGCAGCAGCGCATCCAGGGCCGCGACGATCTCTCCACTCTCAGCGAGGAGGGAGTGCGCCAGGCCAGGCGCGCGGGCGAAGCGCTCGCCGCGGTGCCGCTGGCGGCGGCCTACAGCTCGCCCCTGCAGCGCGCCCGCGAGACCGCGGCGCTGCTGCTCGCGAGCCACGGCTCACCCCTCGATCCCCTCCACTGCGAGGAGCTGCTCGAGATCGATCTGGCCCCCTGGAGCGGCCTGAGCCGCAAGGAGGTGGAGCAGCGCCATCCCGCCGAGGCGCGCCTCTGGCGTGAGGCCCCGGAGACACTCGAACTCGATCACCCTGAGGGGCGCCGCTACAACCCCCTGCTCGAGCTGATGGAGCAGGCGGATCGCTTCGCCGGGCAGCTGCTCGCGCGTCATGCCGCCAGCCTCACGGACCCCGCCAGCGAGACCGTGCTGGTGGTGGCGCACAATGCGATTCTTCGTTGTCTGATGCTGGCGCTGCTGGGTCTGCCGGCCTCGCGCTTCCGCCGCCTGCGGCTCGACAACGCGGCGATCTCGGTGCTCAACCTCAGCCGTGGAGCCGACGGCGGGCTGGCGGTTCAGATCGAATCCCACAACGGCATCGCCCACCTCGATCAGCCCCTGCCGGCGAAGGGGCCGGGCCCGCGCCTCCTGCTGGTGCGCCATGGCGAGACCGACTGGAACCGCCAGGGCCGCTTCCAGGGGCAGATCGATATTCCCCTCAATGCCAACGGACTGGTCCAGGCCGAGGCGGCCCGAGCCTTCCTCGCCGATGTGCCGATCCAGCGCGCCTACACCAGCGCGATGGCCCGCCCCCGCCAGACGGCCGAGGTGATCCTGGCCTCCCATCCCGGCGTGCCGCTCATCAGCAGCGCGGGGCTGATGGAGATCGGCCATGGCCTCTGGGAGGGATGCCTGGAGAGCGAGATCGCCGAGGGCTGGCCCATGCTGCTGCGCGACTGGAAGCAGGCCCCCCACACGGTGCAGATGCCCGAGGGGGAGACGATCCAGCAGGTGTGGGAGCGCTCCCTGGCGAGCTGGAACCGGATCGTGGCAGGCCTGGCGGCGGAGGAGACGGCTCTGGTCGTCGCCCACGATGCCGTCAACAAGACGATCCTCTGCGCCCTTCTCGGCCTGAGCCCCGCCGACATCTGGGCGGTGAAGCAGGGGAACGGCGGCGTCACCGTGATCGACTATCCCGCCGGAGCCGCGGGCCAGCCGCTGATCAGCTGCCTCAATCTCACGGCCCATCTCGGTGGCGTGCTCGACCGCACCGCCGCCGGCGCCCTCTGAATCCCATGGCCCCTGCCTCCGTGCTGCTGCGGCAGGTGAATCTGCTGGAGGGCCCGGAGCAGGCGGCAGGCACGGCCGATGTGCGGATCGAGGGCTCGAGGCTGGTGTCGATCAGCGCCCCCGCAGATGCGGCAGCGGCCACGGCCGAGGCTCCGGTGATCCAGGCAGAGGGTCTGTGGCTCGCCCCGGGCCTGGTGGATCCGCACAGCGTGCTGCGGGATCCGCGGCTCGGCCGCGCCGAGACCCTGAGCAGCCTGGCGGAGGCGGCACGGGCCGGTGGCTACGGCACGGTGGCCCTGCTGCCCTGGGGGGAGATCTGGCGCGATCGACCGGAGGCTCTCGCCCTGGCCTGGCCGGAACCGATGCGGCTGCTGCTCTGGGGCTCCTTCAGCCTCGCGGGCGCCGATCGGGAGCTGGCGCCCCACGCCGATCTGCTGGCGGCGGGGGCCTGCGGGATCGCGGCCGGCGCCGCCATCCCGCCGCTGGCACTGCTGGAGCGCGGTCTTCAGCTCGGGGAGATGGGCCGCTGCCCCGTGCTCGTGGCGCCCCGCGATGGGGGCCTCAGCCGCGAGGGCTTCGTGCGCGAGTGCGTGGAGGCCCTGCGCTCGGGTTGGCCGGTGGATCCAGCACTCAGTGAGGTGCTGCCCCTGCAGGCCCTGCTCACCCTCGCCGATGCGCTGCCGGAGGCGCCGCTGCGGCTGATGAACCTCTCCACGGCCGGAGCCGTGGAACGGCTGCGCGCGGCGGCGGTGGCCCCGCCGGCGAGTGTGAGCTGGTGGCATCTGCTGGCGGATTGCGGCCGGCTCGATCCCGGCACCGAAGGCTGGCGGCTCGTGCCGCCCCTGGGAGGTCCGCGCGACCGGGAGGCGCTGATCGGGGCCCTCGCCGAGGGGCTGATCAGTGCCGTGGCGGTGCAGCATGAGGCGCTGGATGCCGAGGAGCGCCTGCTGCCGCTGGATCAGCGCCGTGCGGGCATCGCCGGCCACGGCATGGTGCTGCCTCGCCTCTGGCAGGAGCTGGTGGTGGCGCGCGGCTGGCCGGTGGCGCAGCTCTGGCAGGCCCTCTGCTGGGGCCCCTGCCGCTTTCTGGGGCTGGAAGCCTCGACCCTGACCCCCGGCAGCAGAGACTGGATTCTCTTTGATCCCGCCGCTGCCGCCGGATTCGCCGATCAGGTCGATCCCTCGCTGGCGGCGAACAGGCCGGATGAGCACGGGCCGCCGGCGACCGGCCGGGTGCTGGCGGCAGGGTTCAGGGCACCGGATACCTGGGAGCTTCCAGCGATCCGAAGGCATTGAACGGGAAGAAGCGGAAGAAGGCCCTGCCGATGATCTCGTCGCGGGGCAGCAGCGCACCGCCGGGCCAGAAGCGACCATCCCAGGAGTTGGCGCGGTTGTCGCCCAGCACCACCACGTTCCCCGGCGGGATCAGAACGCTGAGGGGGCGACAGGGACCGATGCCCTGTTCATCCACCGGGCAATAGTTCTTCACATAAGGCTCGCGCAGGGCGGAGCCGTTGATCGAGACGCGGCCGCGGGGATCCACCGCCAGCCGCTCGCCCGGCAGGCCGATCACCCGCTTGATGTAGGCATCGCAGGCCGGCTGCTGCAGGCCGGGAATCGATCCGATCAGCGGCAGGTTCACCAGGAGGCACTGCAGTGGCCCGCCACCGCCGCTCTGGCTGCGCAGCACAGGATCGAAATGATGCGGGGCATGGAACACCACGATCTCCCCGCGCCGGGGCGCACGGTTGCGGTAGGAGAGTTTCTCCACCAGAAGCCGGTCCTGCAGCTGCAGACCCGGCAGCATCGATCCCGAAGGGATGTAGCGAGCCTCCACGAGGAACTGGCGGATTCCCAGGGCGATGGCGAGGGTGATCAGCACGCTCCGCCAGAACTCCCAGGGGTTCTCACCGCCGCTGGCGGGCGTAGCCGGGTCGCCGTCCGCAGCCCGGTCGCCGTCCGCAGACGGAGAGGCCACCTGCGGGGAAAGCGGCTGCTCCGGCCCCGGGATCCGGGCTGATTCCCTGGCTCGGGCCAGCCGCGCGGCCTCCAGAGAACCAGGGGGTTCGCCGCTGCTGTCGCCGGATCGCGCGCCGGACACGTCGTTGGGGGTCAAGGCAATCCCGCTGCGTTGGCCGATGAAGACAGGCAGATTAGACAAGCCCCTGCGCGCTCCCCTTCGATGGCCCGACCGCGCTGGCACCTCGCACCCCTCGCCCGCGGGAGCCGCCTGGAGAGGATCTGGGACCGCGGCGTGGCCCTCTGGGCCGCTCTCAACCTGGTGGTGGTGCTGTTCGACATCACCTACGTGCCGCTGCGCTCCTTCTGGCTGCAGCGCAATCTCTACCCGATCCCCTCGGTGCCCCTGGTGGTGCCGCTGGGCTTTCTCCCCGACATCACGCCCTGGATCGATCCGCTGAAGGGCATCGAACCCCACCGGGAAACCAGCACCTACCTGCGCCAGTTCGAGCAGCTCGACACAGCCCTGGGTGCGGCCTCCGCCACGCGGCCCGCCACCCCCACAGCCGCGCAGCAGGCCCTGCTCCGCCGCCAGATCGAGGCGACGACGCAGATGATCGACACCAATCCGTTCCAGGCCTCCGGGGCGACCGCAACCCTCGAGAAGATCAAGGCCCGGCTCCGCAACCGCGCCGATCGCGATTCGGCCAAACAGGCCGCCGCCCTGCTGCTCAGCCCGGAGCACCTGGGCCGCCTGGCCTGGGCGGAGGAGCGGCGCTTCTGGACCACCCAGGTGCTGCCCCTGGTGGCGACCAACTACTGGCGCTCGCTCGATGAGAACGGGCGCCCCACCGACCATTTCTGGCGCTACGACCTGCTGCTCTTCCAGAGCGTCTTCGCGCTCGACATCCTGCTGCGCGCGCTGCGACTGCGCCGCCGCCTGCCCGGGCTCAGCTGGCGGGAGGCCTTCCTGCGGCGGTGGATCGATCTGCCGCTGCTGCTCCCCTTCTGGCGTCTTCTGCGGCTGGCTCCGGTGCTGGAGCGCCTGCAGACCAGCGGCCTGATCAGCATCGAACCGCTGCGGGCGGTCGTCAGCCGCGGCGTGGTGGCCCTGCTGGCGGTCGAGCTGTTCGAGGTGCTCTCCCTCCAGCTGCTCGATGGACTGCAGCAGCTGGTGCGCTCCCGCCGCTGGCCGGCCCGCATCCGCGGCCTGCGCAGCCACCAGACCGTGGTGAGCCATGAGCAACGGGAACTGGTGGAGCTGGTGCGGATCTGGGCGCCTCTGCTGCTGGTGCAGGTGGCTCCCCGGCTCGCACCCGAACTGGAGGGTGTGCTCGGCCATGCCCTTCAGCAGAGCCTTCAGGCCACCGTGGTGCCGCCGCCGCTGCGCCAGCTGCAGCCGCTGCTCGGGGTGGAGAAGGGCCTCAGCCGCCAGCTGGCCGCCGGCGTGATCGACAGCCTGCTCGATCTCACCCGGAACACCGGCAACCGCCTGGGCCGTCGCGATGACGAACAGCTCGAACTGCTGCAGCGGGTGGTGGATCGCTTCTGGGAGGAGCTGGCAGCGGCCCTGGAATCAGGCCCAGCGCTGCAGCGCTCCCAGGATCTGCTGTGCGCGCTGATCGAGGACGTGAAGCGCACCACGCTGGGGCAGCTGAGCGGTGCTGGCGTGCTGGGCCTGATCGAGGAGCTCGATCAGCTGATGATGGGTGGCGAGAAGGGCACTCCTGGAGTTGAATCAGGGGCGCAGCCTGCTGGAGAGGCCGCCCGCGGCGTGGATGTCAGGCCGGCTGGAGGGGCAGCAGGGCTTCCCATTCCTCCGGGCGGAAACCGGTGATGATGGTTCCCTCTGCATGGATCAGGAACGGACGTTTGATCAGTTTGCCGTCGGCCGCCAGAGCCTCGATGGCTTCGGCATCGCTCATGGCCCGCACCCTGGATGCTCCGAGGGCCCGGTAGCTCTGGCCGCTGGTGTTGAACAGGCGGCTGCGTCCCAGCTGCTGCAGCGCCCGTTCGAGCTCCGGGCGGCTGGGGGGGGTGACGGTGATATCGATGGGTTCGGCAGCGATGCCACGATCACGGAGCCAGCTGAGGGCGCGGCGGCAGGTGCTGCAGCCGGCGTAGCTGTAGAGACGCAGCGAGATGTCGCTCACCACTGTGGGAGCGCCGCCTTCAGCGGCCCACCAGAGCCTTGAGGGCGCCGACAAGGCTGTTCGAACCCTTGCCCACGCCTTCAGCGGGCCGGGTGCGCACGGTCACATCGCCGTTGACGGTGGTGCGGCAGCTGAGCCGGTAGCTGGCCGGACGATCCGCCAGGTAGACCTCCTCCACATCGCTGCGAGGCGAGAGGTTGCGGGCTCCCTCGAGAACCTCCATCACGCAGGTGCCGCACTGGCCGAGCCCGCCACAGTTGTTGAGGTTGTTGAGGCCCTTGTAGGGATTGATGCCCGCATCCAGGGCCGCCTTGCGGAGGTTGGCGCCCTCGATGCAACCCACCTGCTGGCCTTCCTGCTCGAAACGGATCGTGGGCACGGTCGCTCTGGGGTGTCGGCGCAGACCAACTTAGGGCACCTGCCGCACCCTCCCGCCCTTCCGGCGGACGGATGCAACGCTTGCACGCACGCTGCACCCCTGATCCCGCCGCCTGTGGCTGCTTAGGTTGGGGCTGCATGGAGGAGGCGTGTGGAGGAAGCGGGAGTGGAGCGCGTGCGGGTCGGCCCGGAGCAGGCAGGAGACATCCCGGCCGACCGGGACGAAGACAGCTACGACCGCGTGGTGCCCTGCCTGATTCCCGGCTACACCAGCCTGGCCAGGCTGGGAGTGGCCCTGCTGGCGGCCTCGCCCCAGGCGGCCCGCCACGAGGCCGCCGTTCTGGTGGCCGGCTGCGGCAGCGGCACCGAACTGCTCGAGGCCCGCGCCCAGCGGCCCGACTGGCGCCTCACCGGTCTTGATCCCTCCGCTGCGATGCTGGATCTGGCCCGCCGGCGCCTGGGCGAAGATCCCGCTGTCGCCTGGCATCAGGGCACCCTGGAGAGCCTCGGTGCCGAGTCGTGCTTCGACGGAGCCCTGGCAGTGCTGGTGCTGCAGTCGCTTCCCGACGATGGCAGCAAGCTCACCTTTCTCTCGGCGCTGGCGACCGGTCTGCGGCCCGGTGCCCAGGTGGTGCTGGTGGATCTGATGCGCCCGGAGCGTTCGCCGTTGCAGGAGCAGCTGCGGCTGGCCCGACTGGGCTTTCAACGCGCCAGCGGCCTGAACAACCTCGAGGCGGCAGCCGTCTCCTCCGGGGTGACGGCCGAGACGGTGACCGCCCTCACGCAGGGTCTGCATCCGATCGGCCTCTCCCGGCTCACCGCGCTGGTGGCTGCCGCCGGCTTCGGCGATCCCGCACCGGTGTTTCAGGCGCTCGATGTGGAGGGTTTTCTCCTGCAGCGCCTGGGCTGAAAGCCCCGGTCCGCCAGCACGCCACGATCGGCGTGGGACTGGATCAGCGGATCATCGGCCGGTCCTGGTCCTGATGCCCCGGACCTCGCCCCTGCCCGGCGTGGAGCCTTCTGGGGATGACGCCGGCCAGACGGTGGTGGGCTGCAGTCGCGCCGTGGCCGCCGGAAGTGAAGGTTCTGCGCTGGGATCGGGATCACCGGCCCGATCAGACAACACACTGCCGATCGGAATCAGCAGGGTGAGAAGGGCGATGCAGCTGCCGGCCAGCCAGCCGAGGCCCTGACCGATTTCCTCGGAGAAGAGGGGAGCAGCGGCATCCCCGGTTCCGTCGCGATCGGCGGTGGGCTCTGCGGGAGCCGGAGAGGGCAGCGACGAGGTGGCAGCAGACGGTTTGCAGCTCGTACTGGGAGGTTCACCATCGTCGTCCGCCAGGGGCAAGCCTGGACCGGCCACAGTGGGGGGAGCAGCGGTGAGGAGAACCGCCTGACTCGTTGGTGCGGATTGCTGGGCCAGTGGAGGGGTGACGGGGGCCAGGGTGTGGCATTGAAACGAGCCACGGGATCAATTCAGATGCCCTTGGATGGAATCCAACGGAATCAGGTCGGTCCAAGACTGCAGGAGCGGAAAGGATCCGTTGCTGAAGCGTTAAGTCGAACCTTAGCCGCATCCGCGGAATCCGGAGAGCAGGCCGGTGCTGAAGACCGAACCGGGCAGCGCTCAGGCGGCAGGACGAGCCTGGCTCTGACTGCGGTGAGCGGCCAGGCTGGCAGGGGGCTGCTCGAGTCCGTCGAGATGAACACGGATCGCGCGGATCTCCTCAAGGATGGCGCCAAGAAGCTGCTGGGTGGCCGTGGAGGGGGCGTTGAGCACCTCGACCGTGACCTCCTTGATCCGCAGCACATCGCGGGCGAAGCGGGCAACCTCGTTGGGATGGAAGAGCAGTGGCTCCTTCTGATCGCTGCGGTACTCGGGATTGAGCTTGCGGGGATTGAAGGGTGGATTGAGCTGGCGTGGATCGGTGTTGGTGTAGCGATACACGGAGGCGCGTGAGCGGTTGAGCGCCTTCTGCACGTCGTCGATGCCGATCAGTGCCTCGGCAGCCGCAACGCCGGAATCCCCGGATCCCTCCATCCCGAGGCCCTGGCCGAGACCCGTCAAGGAAAGATCACCGTGCCCCGCCGATCCAGCGGCGGAACCCGACGCAGGGGTGGCATGCACATAGCCAGACGGCTGGCCGGGCTGGGACATCATGAAAAATCTGTACGGCACGGCCTGAATCGGGAACTTAGCAGAGGTTGCCGGGCGCGAGCACCGTCATTCGCTACCGTCCGCTGCGCTCCTGCACAGC
>Ga0169931_10001983_pt1 | contig 33667 bp, 24 predicted proteins | sample Kivu_15m_20L_FD_129675 | JGI IMG/M metagenome (GOLD analysis project Ga0169931, IMG submission 129675) | Freshwater microbial communities from Lake Kivu, Western Province, Rwanda to study Microbial Dark Matter (Phase II) - Kivu_15m_20L... | ecosystem: Environmental > Aquatic > Freshwater > Lake...
GGAAACCTTGCGGGCGTTGTGGAGCTACAGAAGCATCTATTGGGCCAGACGGTTCTTTGCCTCATGGAAGAACTGGGTGGACCGGTGCAAACTGAGCCCGATGAAACGTGTCTGCGCCATGATCCATCAACGCCTGGATAATGTTCTGACCTACTTCAGGCACCCCATCACCAACGGAGTAGCCGAGGGCCTGAACAGCAAAATCATGTCTATCAAGAGAAGAGCCGGCGGCTTCAGGAATGTCGAGAACTTCAAAACCTCAATCTACTTCCATTGCGGCGGTTTGAGCCTACACCCATAAAATTCCCGGAAGGACCAAAAACAAAGGCCCGTGACACTGTCACGGGCCAAGCTAAAAAGCCTTTCTTGCCGCCCCTATTGCCCGCGCGACACCGTCCCCTTCTTCGTCGACATCGCGATCGGCGCCTCAAACGGCAGCGGCCGGCCCGCCACCACCATGTCCCGCTCGTGCAGCATGTCCCGCACCTGCCGGTAGGCGGCGAAACTATCCGGGTAAATGCAGAAGGTCACCGCGCTCTCCTTGGCATCCAGGTTGTCCACAATCCGCCGGAAGGCGCTCCCCTCCTTCATCGCTTGCTCCAAAGGCTCGCCACGCTTCGGATCCAGAGGCAGCACCTCCCAACCCGTCAAACCATAGCGGAAACTCGCCCGGTCGTCCGGTTTGCCAACCTCGCCCAATAGGCCCGGCGGACGCTCCCGCTCGATGGTGTATTTCAGCCGGAACGCGCCAATCGGCGAGGTGGTTCCCTCCATCACCCACTGGTTCTGCAGCACCTCCCCCGCCTTCCGCAAAGACTCCTGCACCTCGTCCAGCATCGACCCGATGTCGATCGCCGCGATCCGGCTCTCCCGTATTTCGAAGATGATCTCCTCGCTCTGCACCGTCTGGCTGATTGGCGTGCGCCACCGGTGGACCTGGCCCGGCTTGGTGTTCTTCCCCAGGTACTCGATCTGTTCCCGCGCCTTGCCAATCCGTTCCGTCAAGTCCTCCAGCTTCTTCGACGGCTTGTGCGGCTCAGGCATCGCCTCCTCGGGTTCTACCGCCGGCTCAGGCGATCTCACCGACACCAGCGCCCGCTTCTCGCTTTCCAGCTTCTCAAGCTCCGCTTGGGCCCGCGCGTTCTCCCCCTCCAGGCGGCTCCGCTCCAGACGCGTGCCGGCCAGTTCCTCCAGCCGCCGCGTCAGCATCGACTTGGCCTGCGCCAGCTTCCCCTCCTCCTCACGGATCCGCCCTGCCAGCGGATTCTCCGGAGGCGGGGCCTTCTGCGCCATGGTCTGCACTTGCTCGGTGGGCGGCGCGAACGGCAGTTCTATCTTGTCACCCTTGTAGCTGCGCGCCCCCGCCCAGGCCACCAGGATCAACCGCAAAATGATGCCCACCACGTTCGCCACGACATCCAGAAAGGAGTCGAAGCTGAACTGTTCCGCCTGCGGTGGTTTCCTGCGCCGCCTGTACATGGTTTACCCGGCTCCCTCCCCCTCTGGCACGAATCCTCACTGGCTCGAAAGCGCTTCCCGCAAATCCTTGGCGTTGTTCACCGTCTGCTGACGGCTGTGCACCGGCCAGGTGGCCACGATCGGATACAGGCTGTGGTATGCCCGCATCCCATCCGGCCAGACCAGGAAACGCACCTGGATGAACGAGGTGGTCCCCGCCGCCCGGTCCAGCGTCCGCCGGCGTTCAACCCGCTCCTTCAGTTCCTGCAGCAGCGGGTTGGTCTGCTCCGGCTGGCTCACCATCTGCCGCGTGAACTTCTTCCCGCCCGGGTGCAAAACCACCCCGTCGGCGGTGCACTCCACATACTGGGTCAGTTCCCGCCCGCCCGTCAGCCGGGCCATCTTCAAGGGTCGCGGGGCCCTGGGCTTCTCCTCCGCCACAGGCGGAAGTGGCACATTCAGCCGGTTCAGCGCCTCCAGCGCCGGATCATCCGTGGCGAAACCATCGCCACTCGCCCCCGAGGGCCTCGGCAATTTCGCGGGAACCGGCTCCTCCTGCTTCTCCTGCGGATTCAGGTTGACGGAAATTCCACCCCCTGAACTACTGCCCGCTCCGCCGCTCGAGCCAAGATTCACGCTCGGTGCCGGCGGCGGTCCATCCATCGGCGGCAGGGCTCCGGGAGTCCCCGCGGCACCATTGCCAGCAGCTCCCCCTCCACTGGGTCCAGACTTGGCTACCGCGCCTTCTGCGCCGGCAGCTCCACCCTCGCTCCCCATCCCTGTTCCCGCGCTGCCACCCGACCCTTCTCCTACACCACTCCTGGCTCCGTTCCCGCCGGGCACACCGGCTGTACCGGCGGCCCCGCCAACTCCACCCGGCCCGGGCAAGCCTCCAACACCTCCGGGCCCACTCGCGCCCGTGCTTCCAGGCATCCCACCCAAACCACCCTCACCCATCCCTGGCAGCGCCCCGGGCAAGCCACCAAAGCTCCCCGGCGCGGTCAATCCCGTCGCCCCAAGCGCCGGGGCGGTTGGCCCCGGGATACGCTGGGGCGTGGTCATCACTCCGGGGATCGATCCATCCGGATTCGCCCCGCCCGCGCCGGCACCTGGCAACCCGGGAACTCCTGCCCCGGTGCCCGCCCCCATTCCGGCGCCATTCCCTGTTCCCAGCCCGGCCAAACCGCCATCTACTCCCGTGCCGGATCCACCCGGTATCCCTTGCCCGCGGCCCGAGGCCACCAAACCGCCAGCACCCATGCGGGGACCATTCCCCCCCACACCTCCGGGCCCACCGGTTCCCGATGCCACACCCGAGCCACCCGCTCCGCCACCCAATCCGGACGATCCCATCCCCGTGCCGTTGGCACCGGTTCCACCGCCGCCACCCAAACCGTTCACTCCGCCGCCAAGACCGTCGGAGCCTGTTCCAATACCTCGGGCACCGCTTCCATTCCCCGTTCCCGGAAACGCCGGCGGCCCGTTGGCTATCCCGCCCAGTCCCTGGCCGCCCGGGTTCACTTCATCCGATCCGATCCCGGACCGGAAACCCCGCGCCCCGCCAATTCCATCTCCGGCACCGGATGTTCCCAGACCCCCGGGCAACAACCCGGGCACTCCTCCCGGCAAGCCTCCACCCAATCCCGGTGCCAGCGTGCCCCCGGGTTGCAAACCACGCTCGCCGGCCGGAATACCTTGGCCCGCCGACCCGCCTCGAATCGGACCAGACAGCCCGTTGCCAAATCCCACCACTCCATCTGATGCCGGGGCGGGATGGTTCCTGGCCAGTTGGTTCCTGTCAGGCGGCAGGGTTTCAGGCCCCTCCTGGGGAAAATCCAGCTCCCAGTCCTGGTCGATCAACTCGTACCCGAAATCCACCGCCTGGCCCTTCATCGCCACCTGGAACTGGTAGTAGGTGCCAATCCCGTCCGGCCGCACCAGCAGCATCAAAAACGGCCTGGGATGCGGGGGCAGCCCCGCAGCCACATAGCGCTGGTTCTGCGCCCGGGCCCGGTCCTCGATCTGGACCATCAGCCCCATGCGGGAGTCCGCCGGATCGACCGCGAACCGGTCGGGGTGGAAGATCAGCTTGTTCCAGGTGCACTCCACATAGATCGGGCGCTTGTCCTCGCCCCGCTTGCCCTTGTAGGGCACAATGCTGAAGGTCTGCGCGCTCTTTTCCTTCTTCTCCTCGGCCTGCTTCAGCACCTTTTCCAGACCCACCAACTCCGCGTTGAGCCGGTCCAGCCGCTCCGTCTCCGCCTTCCGCTCCGCTTCCACAGCCCGGCGGGCCTGTTCGGTGGCAAGCTTGCGCTCCGCTCGCTGTTTCTCCTTTTCCAGCCGTTCGCGCTGCGCCTGGTCCAGTCCGGCCCGCAGCGCCCTCATCTCCCCGGCTGTCCGCTCCCGGTCCTTGGCCGCTGCCAGGGTGGCTTCCCGCAATTTCCGGATCTTCTCCGCCTCCACAGCCTGGTCCCGCCCGGCGTTCCGATCCCGTGCGTTCACTTCCTCCGCCTGGCTACCCAGTTCCTGCAGTCGCTGCTCCCCCTCGAGGCGCGTCTTGCGGATTTGCTCCTGCCGTTCCGCCTCCGACTTGGCGGTCTCCTCCGCCATCAGGGCCTGCGCCTTCTTCCAGCGCTCCTCCTCCTGCCGGGCCACCTCCACCGCCGCCTGCAGGTTGCGCTGACGCGCCGCCCGCTTCGCCCGCTGGTCAAACACCATCAAAAGCATGATCAGCGACCCCATGGCGCACAGCAGCACCGCGAGGAACGGGAAGGTGGAGACAGTCAATTTCGCCCTGCTGCGTCGCATGCGGCCCTGTCAGCGATCCTCCATGAAAAAGGCTCCCGGCCCATTCGCTGCCGGGAGATGATCCAATGCCCTCTGCCTAGGCGGCCTTGCCCGCGTCCTCGGCACCCGTGCGGGGCACCAGCGGGATCGACCGGCCCCGCGCCGCCTGCCCCGCCAGCAGATGCGCCGCGGCGGTCAGCGTGTGCAGGGTTTCCTCCAGCGCCGCCGAACCAGCCACCGCGTGCAGGCTTTCCGTCGCCAGTTTCTGCAGGTCTCGCAGTGTGCGGGCTTCCCGGGTCACGCCCTCCAGCGCCTCCATCGGCGCCGCAAGCCTTTCGCCCAGCCGTTGCTCAATCCCAGTCAGGGTGGCCTGCTGCGTCGTGGCCGTGGCGGCCAGTTGGCCCGCCATGGCTCCGAGGGCCTGACGCCATTCCTCCCGGTGGATGGCCGCCTGCTGTTCCAGCGCCTCCACCCGTCGGGTGAACGCCTCCAGATGGCCGGCCAGCGCCTTTTCCAGCCCCTTGCCCATCCCCTCGGCGATGTTCTGCCCCAGGCTCAGCAGCGCTCCGCCTGAGCGCTCCACCACCTGGCCCCAGGCCGCCGCCTGCTGGTCGGCCTGCTTCTGGGCGCTTTCAGTCAGCTTCCGCACCACCGTGTCGAGGCCTTCCACCAGCTTCCCGGCCGGGTCCGCCCCGTGGCGGGTGAAGCGGTGGGCCAGCGTGTCCTCCACCTGCGAGTCGATGGCCGAGAGCAGACGCGCCTCCGACCGCTCCAGGTTCGAGGCCACGAACATCAGCACCATGGTCAAGGCCAGCGCCAGCGCCGTCGAGTCGAAGGCCAGCGCCAGGCCGTCGGTCACGCTGCTCAGCGATTCCTCCAGCACCTCGGGCGTCACGCCCGCGATGGCCCCGGTGATACCCAATACGGTTCCCAAAAATCCTAAAATGGGAATCGCCCAGGTGATGAACCGTGTCAGCGCGTAGCTCCCCTCCAGCGCCATCGCGTCCGTGTCTGCCAGTTGCCGCAACTGGTCGTCCAGGTCCTGCGCGCTTTTGCGCCGGTGCACGAAATCCAGGGCCCCGGCCAGCCTCCGTCCCGCAAAGCTCTCGCGCCATGCGGCCGGTTGGTTCCTCAATTGCCGGGCCAGGTCACCCGCCTGCGCCGGGTCAGCCGATCCGGGCGCGGCCTGCGCCAGCGGCACTTCCGCCAGGGCTGCCCGCTCCAGCCGCAGGCCCAGCATCCGGCCCAGGTACGCCCCAAGCCCCAGGCAAAACAGCGCCAGTTCCACCATCTCCACCGGGTGGCTCAGGTACCGGTTCAGCGTTTCGCCGCCCACCGGGCTGAACTTGGCCCCCGCGTACAGCACCCCGAAGAGCGGCACCCCGAAAAGGAACGCGGCCTTGAAAGGCTCCAGCGTCCACACCGACCCGCGTGCCGGGACATGCGAATTCCCGCCCTGCCCGGGAAACCCGGTTGCTAGTTCCATTGGTTCGGCCATCACTTTCACCTCCAGCCATAACCCCAAGCTGAATCAAAACTTGGAGCACGCCGAAGCCGGTCCAGCCACCCTGTTCAAACAAGGCGGTACCATCGGCATCGGCCCTCAAAGGGCTGGCACAATACTCAAATCCGCCACAAACGCCAGAGCAGGTAAAACCGGAAAAATAGGAACGATGGCAAAGCCTGATTTTCTTAAGATTGTTTAAGCCTTCGCAAACACAGATTCCGGCCCGGTTGGTACCATGAAAGGGTTAAATCCTTGGGTCTCAATCCTGGGCTTCACCAACACGAGGGAATGGGATGGAACCCGCCTGCCCCCTTCAGGCCGGCCAGCATAATCGCCGCCTCCTGCCCTTGGCATGGATGGCCGGCCTCGCTGGCTTGCTGGGTGTGGTCGGCTGCGGCGTCAACGATTACCTCGATGCCTCCCGCCAAACCTGGTCCACCCTCAAGCAATTCGATGAGGACCAGAAAAAACTCGGCGGCCCCGCTGAGGTCCCTGTCATGGAGCGCCAGGTGGCGCAGGGAACCGTCAAGGGTCCGCTGCTCGAAATCTGCTTCCGTCCCCCCGCCGGTTTCAACAAGGCACCCACCCTCCTGACACAGCCAAACCAGCCCCTGAAGGTGCTGCAGTACACCTCTGCGGATGGCAAGGCTTCCGGTGGCGTGGCCGGCATGTGGTTGGTGGTTCAGCCGGGCCGCGGCGCCGAGCCCCTGAAAAAAGAACTGGCCAAGTCTCCCTTTTTTGCCTTGGGCGAAGGCGTGTGGGACAAGACCACCCTCAAGGCCGCCGGCACCAAGGGTGTGCTCAACGCCGAATGGTTCAAACCCAACAACAAGCCCGCCCAACCGGCCACGCCAGCCGCCATCCCTGCACCCGCCAACCCGCCCGCCAAGGGCAAGGCCCCCGCCCCGACCCCCAAGGCCGCTCCCACCGCGCCCGCCAATCCGCCGGCCGTTGCCTTCATCATCCCCTACGAAAGCCCCCAGGAACCGGCCTCAATCGCCCTGGTATACCAGCCGGTACCCGGCATGGAAACCGCCGCCCGTGACCTCGCCATGCGCAGCGCCGCCACGGCCCGTACACTGTCCGCCGCCGCCGCCGAAAGGGCCCGCCTCAGCCGGAAAAAGGCGGCACCCGGCAAGGGCGCCCCGCCCCCCGGCGCGCCTGGCATCGCCGCCGTGCCGACCCCCGATTCAGCCCCCGGGAGCCCTCGGCCATGACCCTGGCCGTTGACACGCCCGCCTTGCCCGATCCCCAAGGTCCCTCCGTTCGCCTGGCGCATTTTTCCGATGTGCATGTCTGCCTGCCCAAGTACCGCTTCGGCATGCGCGACCTGTTCAGCAAGCGCACCGCCGGCTGGGTGAACCTGCGCCTTCTGGGGCGCGCCCACCGCTTCCGCCACGCCGACCACACCCTGCGCGCCCTCGCCCGCGACCTGGACCAGCGCCAGCCCGACCACCGCGTCTTCTCCGGCGACGCCAGTTGCCTGGGCTTCGACGAGGAATTCCTCGAGGCGGCAGACATCCTCGGGACCAACCGTTTCCCCGGCATCGCCGTCCCGGGCAATCACGACCACCTGCTGTCGCGCACCGTCAAGGCCGGCATGTTCGAGCGCCGCTTCAGCCCCTGGCAGCAGGGCCTGCGCCTCGACGACGCGATCTATCCCTTCGCCCAGCGTGTCGGCCCGCTCTGGCTGGTCGCTGTCAACTCCAGCAAGCCCAACGCCCTGCCCTGGGACGCCACCGGCGCCGTTGGTACCGACCAGCTCGCCCGCCTCGCCCGCCTGCTCGACCGCCTCGAGGGCGGCCTGCGCGTCCTCGTCACCCACTACCCCGTGCGCCTGCACAACGGCAAACCGGAATGGCGCACTCGCCGACTCCGCGATCTCGAGAAACTGGTCCGCGTCGCCGAGGAGGGCGGCGTCGCCCTCTGGATGCACGGCCACCGCCACCTGGCCTACCACCACGGGGCGGGCGAAGGCCTGCCCTTTGCCGTGGTCTGTGCCGGCAGCGCCACCCAGACGGGCCGCTGGTCCTACGGCGAATACACCATCCAGGGCAACCGGCTCTCGGCGCGTCGCCGGCTCTACTCCCCGGCAGACGACCTCTTCGTCCCGGGCGAATCCTTCACGCTGGACTTGCCCCGCGGCCTGGAACCCTCGGTCGTTTCCATCTGAGGTGGGGGGATCCGGCACCTTCGCCATGAATACCCCGGCCCAACCCGATCCCCTGGTGATTCCACCCGTCCGTGGTCGCCCAACCCAGGCGCGCTGGGTCATCGCACTGGCGGCGGCACTGGCGGCTGTCGCCTCGCTGCTGCTGCCCTCACCTCGGGAAGAAGTCCCCGTCACGCTCCTGGTAGCCGACCTCAGCCAATCCATGCGCGCCGGTTCCCCCCCCCGGTACCTGCTGGCCGCCCAGGCCATGGAAGATTTCGCCTCCGGCCATCCCGGCAGGGTCGGCCTCATCACCTGTGCCTCCGGAGCCCGCCTGGCCTCGCCCCCATCCCAGGACCGCAATGCGCTCCTGGAAACCCTGGCCCAACTCCGCCAGGAGGCCGCCCGGCCGGAATTGGCACCCGCCCCCGGCGCCGTCTCGGGCACCCGACTGGCCGAGGGACTGCGCATGGCCCGCGAGATGCTTTTCCGCGCCCCGGGCCACCGCTCCGTCATCCTGTTCAGTGACGGAGACGATCCGCTACCTGATGACTCCGCCGCACAAGAGGCTACCCGTTTGGCGAAAAATGGCATCCAACTCCAGGTGGTCCAGGTCGGCACTCCCGACCGGCCCGAACCCATCCCCATGGGCCAAGCGGATTGGCTCCAGTGGCGCGACCGCCCCGTGCGGTCCACCGTGAACACCCCTTACCTGCAAGCCATCGCCACCGCCGCTGGAACCACCTTGACCACCCGCTGGCAACCCATCGATCTTCCCTCCAGCTACCCCTTCCACCTGCAAGGCTTCTGCCTACTGGCCTCGCTGATCCTCTGGGTCTGGTTCCTCACCGGGTCAGGCTTCCCCTCCCGTCCAGGGGCGGTCGTCACCGTGGCACTGCTGACCCTGTCCACAACCTCCTGCCAGGGTAGACAAAAGCCGGTTCCCTCCACGGAGGCCCTGCTGCGGCAAGCGGCCGCGCTTCCCACCACCGATCCTGCCCGCGCCACCTTGGCCCGGGCGGCCGAAAAACGGGCCCGCCAGGAATATCCGTCCCCCGCTTCCAGGCTCCGCTTGCTGGAGGCGTTGATCCTGGCGGGCGAATCGGTCCCCATGGACCGCCAGGCCCTGCTGGCAGCCCAGGAACTGGCACTGGAATCCGAACCACTGCTGAACGACCGTTTGCCCACGGTCCTGGCCCGCATCCGCCTGCGTCTGGCCCAGAGCAAGCCGGAATCCACCACCCGGCCAAGCCCCGCCGGTGACCTCCAACTCGCAGGATCCCAAGACACGCCGGGCGAGCCCGGCGATACCCGGCTCCTATCCGAACCATCACCGCTGGGCAAGCCAGGCAAACCGTCAACCCAACCCGGCGGCCCCATGGCCGGGGCCGCGTTGCCCGGTACCGGTCGTCTGCCCGTGCTGCTCGATGACAAGCAACCCCAACCGCTCAATGCCGGGGAGGCCGTCGACCTGTTGCGCGCCGCGCGCCGCTGGCGTCAAACCCGTGAATGTAACCGCCTGCCCTGGGAACGGCCCGCCACGGAGGTGCCCGACTGGTGAATCTGCTGCTCCTGCTGCTGGCCTGTCAACCGGCGCCCGGTGACCTCACCCTGACCGCCTCGGTGGACCGTACATCCCTCCTACCGGGGGCTTCCGTCACCATCACCGCCCATTTACACTCCCGTTCAGATTTGAATGCGGGAGCCTGGCCTCCCGTCCGTTGGGCCGCGCCCCCCGACCCAGATCTTTGGAGCCTGGAAGACCCCAGCGTTGTCGTGGGTCCAATGGTTGCGACCACCACCTGGCGGCTGACAGCCCTCAAACCGGGCCTCTGGCAACCGCCCGATCTGGCCTGCGCCTACCAGCGTGCCGATATCCCGTTCACCGCCGCGGCACAAACCCTCCGCCTCGCCGCCCTGCCTCCTATCGAGGTGCGCGAACCCGCCGAACAATCGTCCAACGAACTCACCCGCATCCTGGCGCAGGGCGATCCCCCGCCGCTGCCAACCCTCGTGCGTGTCGGCATCACGCTCACCCGTCTGGCATGGGTGGGGCCTCCGGTCTTCTGCCTCATCTGGGCGATCTCCGCCTGGCTGAACTGGCCCCGGGACCCGGATGCCCGCAAGGCTCGGTGGCGGCGCTGGCTGGAAAAAAACGGTCTGCCTCCAGGGCGCCACACCACCGAAGGCATCAACAACCACCTCCTGGCCAAGGAGTGGACGCAGGCCAAAATCGAGAAGATTCTCGCTTCCTGGAATCACCCGATGGAGGCGCGCCCGCTCCCCCATCCCATTCGGTCATCGCTTCTGGCCATGCTGCTTGCAGGCGTCCTCGGCACCGTGACGGGAGCTTTGTACTCGACCACATGGGTGCCTTTTGTATCCGCACAGGCCAAAGCCGAGCTGGCCAAGGCCGATCAACTATGGCGGGAGGGAGACGTTATGGCTGCCCGGAAGATATACTTCTGGGGATTCATGAAAAGGCAACCCGAGGCCTTCCAGCGCTTGGCCATGGCCGGGGAGATAGATTGGAAACACTATCCCTTGCAACCATTCCTCCTTAGCCTGACCTGGCTGTCAGCCTGGGTAATCATCGGGATACTGTGCAGGGCTTGGTTTCTTTTGGTGGGACTGTTGATCGCCCCCCTGCTGTTTCTGGCTTAATCAAAGGAGTGACCATGTCCCTGAAACTGTCCAGCCTACGCGACGCCCTGTCCCAAAACCCAACCGCAGCCCTGCACTTCCTGCTGCCCGATGGCGACATGGTGCCCCCGCACTTCCACATCACCGAGGTGGGCCGGGTGCGCAAGGATTTCATCGACTGCGGCGGCACCGTCCGCTCCAGCACCACCTGCCTGCTACAGGTCTGGGTGGCCAAGGACCTGGATCACCGGCTGCAGGCCGCCAAGCTGTCCGGCATCCTGAAAGCCGGCGAGCCCCTCCTGGGAACCGACGACCTCCCAATCGAGGTCGAATACGAGGGGACCAGCATCTCCCAATACCCGCTCACCGAGGTAGAAATAACCCCGGCTGGCCTCCTGCTCCACCTAGGCTCCAAGCACACCGCCTGCCTCGCACCCGATCGCTGCGGCATCCCACTCGACGAAATGCCCGAGGCCGACCAAGGCTCCTGCTGCGGCCCCAAGGGCTGCTGCTGACCGCCCGGTCCGTTCCTACCCCCGGGGTTTCAAATCCAAAGCGGCATGCTCCTGCACCCCTTCCCGGGCGATCATGCGCGGCTTGAATTCCCCCGGCGCGATCCGGTTGAGCTGGTTGTGCACCCGCTGGCGCATCTCGCACGCCAGATCCGCCACCTCGTTCAGTTCCTCCGGCGTCATCACGCCGTCCGGATAGATCAGCTTCACCAAACCGCTCCCCACCCGCTCCACCGCGTTCTGGTCGCGCTTGGTCATGCCGGCCTGGTATTTCACCGAACGCAACCGGTCCTTGTGGTCCTCGTCGCGCAGCTTCACCAGCAGCTCACCGAAGTAGTCGGTCACAAATCCCACCCCCTTGGCCAGCGAGGTCGGGCTGATCTTCGGCATCTCCCAGCCCGGCAGGTAGGCGTGCACCCGGTCATGGAACGCCGTGTCCTGCAGCTCCTTCGGCAACGGCTCCAGCAGATGCCGGTATTTGCTGGCCGGCTGACCGTCCGTCACATCCAGGTTGCCCCCCAGCACGATGCTGGCGTCCGAGGTGAACTGCAGCGACCCGCGCGAGAAATTCCCGCTCTCCATGAAGTCCTTCAGCGTGCTGATGGTCGTCCCCTCGTCGCCGAACTCGGTGTGGGCGATCTCGTCAAACACCACCACCTTGCGCGTGCCCAAAATCCCCACGCTCTTCGTCGCCAGGTTCACGAACAGGTTCGCCGGGCTGGTCTTGCCGCCCGACACCACGAACACCCGCGGCGACAGGTTGCGCAGCAGGAAGGTCTTGCCCGTCTGCCTCGGGCCCAGTTCCAGCAGGTTGATGTTCCGCTCCACCAGTGGCGCCAGGCGCGCGAACAGCAGCAGCTTCTCACGCCGCGTAGGGTACGCCTCCGGCTGGTACCCCACAGAGGGGCATAACAGGTTCAGCCACTCGTCCGTGGTGAACTTCTTCCGGCTCTCCTTGTGCGCCGCCAAATCCGGCGGCCCCACCTGAAACGGCGTGAACGCCGTCATCTCGATCGGCCGCTGCGCGTCCGTCTCTGGCGTGAACCGCAGCTTCACCGTGCCCCACAGCCCGCCCAGCAACAGCCCCACATGCTGGTTCAACAGCTCAGCCGGCACCCGCACCTTGTCCTCGCTCAATGCCGGTACCCGGGCCAGCCGCTGCTGGTTCTTCAGGTCCACCCGCGCCTCCACATTGTCGATGATCACCACTTCCCCGGTGCTCATCAGCTTGTTGCGCAGCAGTTGCCCCTCATCCTGGCTGGGCAGCAACTGCTTGATGCGGGACTGCATCCGCGCCAGGTCGTCCGCGTGGCTCTCGATCTTCACATACTTGGCCAGCAGGTACTCGCTGACGTAGCGCGGGATCTTGTCGAACACAGTCTGCTGGGCCAGTTGTTTCACCACCACCTTGTCGCCCAGGTTCTGCATCGCCTTCCGGTCGAGTTCCGTCAGCGCGAAATCTTCCAGTCCCGCCATCGTTCCACTCCCCAGAAAGTTAAGACCCGTTGCCATCGGCCCAAAAATCAGGTGCAAGCCTACAGATTAGAAGGCCATCACCCGGGCCGGAACTCCGTCCCTCACCCCCAAGCCAAGGCAACAGCCCATACCGCCCGCATTTTCGGCACCAGCCCTCCGCATGAAACCTGAGGATGCTGGGGAGGTATTACTAGGATATAAGTCAGCTACAGTTGATGACCCAACCGGGCCCACCCGTTCCCTCAAGAACACGAGATTCGCCCATGTTGTCCATTTTGGCCGTCCTGTCCGTGACATTGGCTGATCCCGGCACCCCCAAGCCCCCCATCGGGGTGAAACTGGTCGAGACCTCCCTCACCCAACCGGCAACCGGGAAACCAGCTTCCCTCCTCGAGGCTGCGGGGGAAAACCCCAAGGCAGTTCTGGTGTTTTTCCTCGATTCCTCCTGCCCCGTCTGCCAGAACTACTTGGTGGGCATTGAGAAGCTAGCCAAATCTAAGGCGGATGCCGGCCTGAAGGTGGTGGGGGTCAACAGCCGTGTGACCGATTCCCCCAAGGTCATCCTGCAACATTCCAAAACCATGGGTCTCTCCTTCCCGGTCCTGCAGGACCCCCATGGCAAACTCGCGGCCAAGCTGGGTATCGACCGTGTCCCCTGCGCCCTGGTGCTCGACGAGGGTTTCACCATCCGCTACCGCGGCCGCGTGGATGACCAGCACACCCCAGGCGTCTCCCGCGCCAAACCCTCCACCCACGAATTGAAAGACGCCGTCGAGGCGGTCCTCGCCAAGGAGCAGGTCAAAACCCCCTGGACCGCCACCTCCGGCTGCCTGCTCACGCCCGAGTCCGTCGAGAAAAAATCCACAGGCACCATCACCTGGTCCAACCGCATCGCCTCCATCGTCCAGAATCGCTGCCAGGAGTGCCATCGCCCTGGCGAAGCAGGACCCTTTTCTCTGCTCAACCATGAGGACTCCCTCGGCTGGGCCCCCATGATCCGCGAGGTGATCGACAACGGCCGCATGCCTCCCTGGCACGCCGATGCCCCGCGCGGCTACTTCTCCAACGACCGCCGCCTCACCGACGACGAGCGCAAGGACCTGCTGGCCTGGCTCGATGACGGCTGCCCCCGCGGCAACCCCGCCGAGGATCCCGCCCCCCGCCAGTTCGTCGAGGGCTGGCGCATCGGCCAGCCGGACCGCATCATCACCATGAACAAGGAGGTGAAGGTTCCCGCCCAGTTCGGCTACGGCCTCATGGGCATGCCCTACCAATATGTTCCCGCCGGCGAGGCCTTCACGGAAGACACCTGGGTGACCGCCGTCGAGGCCAAGCCTGACCAGCGGGCGCAGATCCACCACATCATCGTTTATGTCGTTCCCGCGGGGCAAAAATTCCCGCAACCCAGGCGCGGCGACCCCGACACCTTCGGCGCCGCCATGCTCACCGCCTACGTCCCCGGCGACGAACCCGTCATCTACCCCGCCGGCATGGCCAAGAAGATTCCAAAGGGCTCAAGCCTGTTGTTCCAGATGCACTACACACCCAACGGCCGCGCCGTGACCGATCGCTCCAGCGTCGGCATCAAGACCTCCAAAACCCCGCCCAAACACGAGGTGCATACCCGCGCCATCCCCAACCAGCGAATCCGCATCCCCGCCAACCACCCCAACTTCGAGGTCCGCTCCGGCAGCCTGTTCAAGCAGGATGCCGTCATCCTCTCCTTCTCACCCCACATGCACCTCCGCGGCAAGGACTTCGAGTTCCTCACCCGCGATTCCACGGGCAAGCTCCAGTCCGTCGCCCGCGTCCCCAGGTACGATTTCAACTGGCAGGAAAGCTACCACCTCAGGCAGCCCCTCAAGGTCCCGGCCGGCACCCGTGTCGAATGCGTGGCCCACTACGACAATTCAAGGGAAAACCCCTTTAACCCCGACCCGTCCAAGGAGGTCCGATGGGGTGACATGACCTGGGAGGAGATGATGATCGGCTTCCTCGATTACTACCACGAGACCGGTTCCTGACATCCGGGTTGTGACGGTCGCGCGGGCGGCCTTTTCGCCGGGGGGTGGTCAACCCGCCCCCCGGCGATTTTTTTCCTGGAGTGCGGGGCAGAATGGAGCGCACCTCTTTCTGTTCCGGAGCAGGCGATGCGTTCAAGGTGGTGGCATCTGGTGGGCTCGGCTGTTTGCATGGCCTTGTCCTGCCCAGCACCACTCCCCGCCCAGGAAGGGGACCCTTCCAGGGCCGATTTCCACGGACTGGAACCACGGCAACTCACTCTGCCCGAATGCCTGGAAATCGCCCTGGCCAACCAGCCACGTATCCACGCCGAGCTTTCCAGCCAGGAATCCGCGCAGATCACGGCCCGTTTTCTCAACAAGCTGAAACCCCTGGGCAAACTGCAACCCTCCCTGGGGGCCCGCATCGACCAGGCCAACCTCGGTCTCACCCGCGCCCAGGCCGCCGTCAACCAGCAGATCGAGGAGACCTTCTACGCGGTTCGCCGCGCCTACTACACCCACATCTACGCCAAACGGGTGCTACAGATCGCCGCCCCGCTGGAATTGGCCGCCCGCCGGACCGAAAACGCCCTGCTCCTCAAGAAACGCGTCGGCCTGTTCCTCGAGCCCGTCGTCAACCTCGGCAAGCTTGAGGAAGCGATGGGCAAACCGATGGTCGAGGTCCTGCTGGGTCTGCCGGGGCCCAACCTTGCCGAGGAGCCCCTGATCCGCAATGTCCTGCGCAAACTGCAATGGACCGTCGCCGACGAGCGCATCCTGAACCGCCTCCACTTCCAGCACACCCAGATCAAGAAAAAGATCAACGAGGCCGAGGGGGGCGCCCGCCAGTCCCTCGCCCTCCTGGGTGAGGAGTTGGGAGGCTTCACCCGCCTGGGCTACCAGCCGGTCCCGCTGGCGGGCACGCTCCCCACAACCGGCCCGAAGCTCAATCTGGACGAGTTGCTGGCGCTGCTCGACGACAATTCCGGCGAGTTGATCCAGGTCCGTGCCGGCCGCGCCGCCACTGAGCTGGAAGTCCGCGCCCAGAAGCAGATCGCCCCCTTGCGGGGACTGGTGGGTACCTTCGCCGCCGCCACCGACACCAAGACCGTGCCCCTGCCAACCCCCGACCGTGGCGAGGAATTCCAGCCTTCCGTGGTCGGTTTTGAGACCCCCGCCAACCTCGCCGGCCCGCGTCGCGTCCGCGTCGCCCGAGCCAATGCCCTGGCCGACCGGGCCCGCAGCGTCGAGGAATCCACCCGAAACCTGTTACGCCTGCAAATGCGAGTCACTTACGAGAACTATGTGGACATCAGCCTCGATTTTGGGTCGTTCGAGGCGGATGCCCAGGCGGCCAAGCCGCTGTTCACCAAGCTGACAAGCGGCCTGCTCAACCTGGAAGAAGCTGAGTTGCTGGTCGCCACCGGCACCCTTATGGCCGACCTGGAAAGGGCCCATTTCGACCGTTCGGTGCTGGTGGCCGACCTGGTCCGCCAAACCGGCGGGGCGCTCCAGATCGATATCGATCACTGGGCCGATGCTCCCGCGTCACCCGACCTGCCGCCCACCGCGCCCTGACATTCGCCCTCAGGCCGCAGGCTTCCCCACCAGATCCACCAGGCTCTCCGGAATCGGTTCGCTGCGCGCGCCAAACAATTCCAGGACCAGGTCCACCACCCGGGAATACGCCGAGGCCGACCCCAGCGGGCATTCCCCCTCAGGCTGGTTCAGCAGGCTGATCATCAAGGTCAGGCGCGGGTCGCAGGGCCCTCCCTGCGCCATCATCGTGGCGTAATCCATCCCCACCGACAGGGCGGCCAGCAACACCGCCGGGCTGGCTACAGGCCAGTCGTGGCTAGGCATGGCCGGCACCCATTACCGCGGGAATCATCCACCACCCTGGGCCTGCCCTGCTCCCGCGATCCCGAATTCCCTAAGGCTCAACCGGGCGGGTTCGCCATGCCCCCTGCGGATGGGCGAAAACAACGGGGGCGAAAATTTCATCACAAAGCAGTTAATCCCGGGACACGAACCGGCATGACGGTAATTTTACGCTTTGTTTCGGTCGGTAGGCCATAAAGCCGGCACAATTTGCCAGCACACCGGTTCCCTTGCCCGGTTTCCAGGTCCGTTCCCGGTCAGAACAGGAAACCCTGCTTCATTCCCGGCTCCCCGGGCGGTCCCCCGGCCGGGGCGGCGATCAGGCACTCCGGCCCATCATTCCGCACCGAATTGACCGCGGTGCTCACCGGAAAATACTCAAACCCCGCCGGCGGCCACGGTGCCAGAAAATCCCCCAGTTCCCCACGGGCATCCTCCCGGGGGTCCAGCCAACGCTGGCAGTTCACCTCATCCAGCACAATCGGCGCACGGTGGTGGCACCAGGCCATCCACGGCGGTGCCGCATGGTTCACCAGCGTCACCGTCTCCAGCACCTCGCCGGTCCCCGGATGGTTCCACCGGTCAAACAAGCCGGCAAAGGCGAATGGCTCACCCCCCGGCAGGCGAAAATGGTACGGGGTCTTGGGTGACTTGCCCGAAAAATCCCCGTTGGGCGAGTGCCACTCGTAAAAACCGTCCGCCAGGATCAGGCACCGGTTCTTCCCCACCAGATTCCGGAACGACGGCTTTTCCAGCAGCGTTTCCCCACGCGCGTTGATCATGCGCGCGGCCCCCGAGGTGTCCGCCGCGAACCGGGGCACCAGACCCCACCGCAGCCACACCGGACGCGTCTCACCCTCTTCCCACCGTAGGCACAGCACCGGCTGCGTCGGGGCGATGTTGTAACGGGCCTTCCGTCCGGAGGGCCAATCCGCCCGGTGGAAACGGTTGGACAGGGCCCGGTCGGTGGCCACCAGACTGAATCGCCCGCACATGGCGCTGAATTCCCCCAAAACTGCTAATAATTACAGCAGGAATCGCACCGTCCGGAATGCCCGGGCGGCGCGTGTTGGTTCGTTGTTTCTGGTTGAATTCGGAGATCTTTCGCCGTGAGCGCCCCCGAGAAGATGGAATTCCGCACGGAACTCAAGCAGCTGCTGCACCTGATCACCCACTCACTCTACTCCAACAAGCGAGTCTTCCTCCGTGAGCTGGTCAGCAACGCCAGCGACGCCATCCACAAGCTCCGCTTCGACTCCCTAGACAGCGAGGCCCTCCTCGAGAACGACAAGGACTTCAAGATCCACCTCATCCCTGACGCCAAACGCGGACGCCTCGTCATCCGCGACAACGGTATCGGCATGAGCCGCGCCACCGTCATCGAGAACCTCGGCACCGTCGCCCGCTCCGGCACCAAGGCCTACCTCGAGAAGGTCAAGGAGGCCACCGCCGCCAACCGCCCCGACCTCATCGGCCAGTTCGGCGTCGGCTTCTACTCGGCCTTCATGGTCGCCGATCAGGTCGAGGTCATCAGCCGCCAGGCCGGCGACCCCGCCGATGCCGGCGTCCGCTGGGTCAGCGACGGCCAGGGCGATTTCACCGTCGAGCCCGTCAACCGTCCCTCCCGAGGCACCGAGGTCATCCTCCACCTCAAGGAGGAGGACAAGGACGAGTTCACCAATCCCTACACCCTCGAGCACATCGTCAAGCAGTTCTCCGACTTCATCGAGATCCCGGTCGTCCTGCACGCTGAAAAGCCGCAGGATGAAAAAGAGGCCGACAAGGCCCCCGAGATCGAGCAGCGCGTCATCAACAGCCAGAAGGCCCTCTGGCTCCGCCCCAAAGGCGAGATCACACCCGAGGAATACAACGCCTTCTACACCAACCTCACCGGCGACCCCGAGCCCCCCGCCAAGATCATCCACTATTCCGGCGAGGGTTCCGTCGAGTTCAAGGTCCTCTTCTTCATCCCCTCCAAGCGCCCCTTCGGCTTCGACTACGGCGAGCCCAAGGTCGGCCCCCGCCTCTACGTCCAGCGCGTCCTCATCATGGAAAACTGCGAGGAACTGCTCCCCCGCTACATGCGCTTCGTCGCCGGCCTGGTCGACTGCCCCGACCTGCCCCTCAACATCTCCCGCGAGATCCTGCAGCACAACAAGGTGCTCGAGACCATCCGGAAGGACGCCACCAAGGAGGTCCTCAAGGCCCTCCGCGCCCTCAAGGAAGACGATGCCGAAAAATACCGCGCCTTCTTCGACGGCCTCGGCGGCATCCTGAAGGAGGGCGTCCGCGAGGACTTTGTCAACCGCGAGCAGGTCGCCGGCCTGTTCCTCATCCCCTCGCTCAAAACCCCGCCCGCCGACCGTGTCACCCTCGACCAGTACATCGAGGCCGCCCCCAAGGAGCAGGAGGAAATCTTCTTCCTCACCGGCGATTCCGATACCCTGCTCCGCTCCTCCCCCATCGTCGAGGCCTACAAGGCCAAGGACCGCGATGTCCTCTTCCTCACCGAGCCCGTCGACGAGTACATGCTCCCCGGCATCACCATGTACAAGGGCAAGAAGCTCCGCAGCGCCGACGCCGAGAAAGCCCCCGACGAGGTCGCCGAGAAGGCCGAGGCGACCGGCCCGGTGAAAAACCTGCTCGAGCTGATGAAGAAGTGGCTGCCCGAGGTTTCCGATGTGCGCGCCTCCAGCCGCCTCGTCGACTCCGCCTGCTGCCTCGTCACCCCCGCCGGCGCCATGTCCGCCCACCTCGAGCGCATGCTCGAGCGCATGGGCCACGCCGACGCGCCCAAGGCCAGGCGCATCCTCGAGGTCAACGGCGCCCACAAGGCCGTCACCGCGCTGGCCGAACTGGCCGAGAAATCCCCCGAAGACGGCCGCCTCGTCGCCTACAGCCGCCTCCTGCTCGAGGAGGCCATGCTGGCCGAGGGCACACCGCTGCCCGAACCCGCCGCCCACGCCCAGCGCATCAGCGAGCTCATCGCGCGGGACGCCTCCAGGTGACCACGCGCTTCTACCTGCTGCGCCACGCCGAGACCGCCACGCCCCATCTGTTCCACGGCGCCGAGAGTGACATCCACCTCAGCGACCGCGGGCACGAGCAGGCGCGGGCGGTCGCGGCCAGCCTGCGCGGGCTGGGCCCAGCCACCCTGGTTTCCTCCCCCATGCTCCGGGCCCGCCAAACTGCCGCCGCCATCGCCGAAGCCTGCGACTTGGTTCCCCATATCGATCCAGACCTGCACGAGCGCAAGGTGGGCGCCCTGCAGGGCACTCCCAACCGCCCCGAAACCGGCCTCTGGCCCGACACGCTCGCCCGCTGGACCGCCGGCGAGACCCACCACGCACCCGACAATTCCGAATCCTGGGACCAGGTTCAACAGCGCGCCCTGCGCGCGCTTCATCGCCTCGCCCACGCCACTCACCCCGGCCCCATCGCCCTGGTCGCCCATGGCCTGCTGATGAAGATCGCACTGCTCACCATCACCGGTGAGGGACCCGCCGGCTGGGCCACCTTCGGCCCCATCCGCAACACCGAGGTCTTCACCGTCGAGCATTCCGCCGCCGGCTGGCGGCTGATCGCCAAACCCCCACCCCTCACCGGAGGCGGACCATGACCCTGGCATTCCTGCTGGCAACAAACCTGGTCCTTGCCCAAGGCGACACCGCCCCCGCCATGCCACCCCTCACCGACGCCCTGGCTTCCAAATTCGCCACCCTGGCCCTTTCCGCCATCGAGAAACCCTACCCCTACAAGCCGGCGCATGTCCTCGACAGCGATGCCGACGCCCTCCCGCCCCGCAAGCTCCATCCCGTCTTCTACGGCGCCTACGATTGGCACTCCGCCGTCCACGGCCACTGGGTGCTGGCGCGCCTGCTGCGCCTCCGCCCCAACCTGCCCCAGGCCCCGGCCATGCGGGCCGCCCTGGCCCGCCAGTTCACCCCGCAGGCTCTCGAGGGCGAGGTCGCCTTCTTCAGCCGCAAACACACCGGTCCTTTTGAGCGCCCCTACGGTTGGGCATGGTTATTGAAACTCGCCACCGAACTCCGCGCCTGGGACGATCCCGATGGCAAAAAATGGTCCACAGCCATGCGTCCGCTCGAGCAGGTCATCGTCACCCGTTATCTCAACTACTTCCCCAAGCAGACCTACCCCATCCGCCACGGCGTCCATGCCAACACCGCCTTCGGCCTCACCTTCGCGCTCGATTACGCCCGCGCCACGGGTGAAACCAAGCTGGAAGCCCTGCTGGTGGAACGCGCCAAAAAGTATTTCGGCGCCGATGCCGACGCCCCGGCCCGCTGGGAACCCGATGGGTCCGACTTTTTCTCCCCATCGCTGTGCGAGGCCGACCTGATGCGCCGGGTGCTGCCCGCGGCCGAATTCGCACCATGGCTGCACCGGTTCTACCCCGCCATCGCGCAGGGGGAACCCAAGTCCATCCTGCAACCCGCCACCGTGTCCGATCGCACCGACCCGCAGATCGTCCACCTCGATGGCCTCAACATCAGCCGCGCCTGGTGCCTCGAGGCCATCGCCAACGCTCTGCCCGCGTCCGACCCCGCCCGCCCCGTTCTGCTCCAGGCCGCCACCACCCACGCCCGCGAAGGCCTCGCCCATGTCACCAGCGGCGACTACGCCGGCGAACACTGGCTCGCCAGCTTCGCCACCCACTTGATGACCTGGAAGCTGGACCTGTAAAAACCCTACTCTCCCACCCGAAACAGGATGATAGAATAAGTCGTCAGCAGGGGAGTATCCAAGCTATGGTGATAAAACCCACTCCACTCGGTACCGGGTTAGCCTTGGTGCTGAATTCGGAACTTCTGGCAACCTTGCACATCAATGTCGACACGGAATTGGATCTGTCCGTCCACGGAAACAATTTGATTGTCACCCCAGGGCATTCTGAAAAACTGGATGATGCATTCCTCCAAGCCATGGAGACTATCCATACTCGCTACGCTCCGGCCTTCCGAAAATTAGCTGAATGAACCCGACTAGATTCCTCCGCCTGCCCGAGGTTTTGGCCATCCACGCTGACCAAGTCAAATGGTTTGGTGGTGAATCCGGGGTTAGGGACATCGGACTTCTTGAATCAGCAATAGCCCAGCCTTTGTCCGGCTTTGGAGTCATCTAGCCCATCCGGATTTGATCACCCAGGCTGCGGCCTACTTGTTTCATCTGGTGAAAAATCACCCCTTTGTGGATGGAAACAAGCGAACCGGTTCAGCTTGTGCGCTGATCTTTTTGAAACTCAATCACTGTGAAACCAAACTCTCCAACGAAGACTTGGTTCACCTTACCCTTGGGGTTGCTGAAGGATAATTAGACAAGTCAGCAATCGTTCAGGTTTTTAGTGAAACACGCATCCTCCCCTGACCTACCTCCCCCTCATCCAGTAAAAGTGCCCGTCCTCCGCCCCCACCACCAGATCCCGCTTGCCGTCCCCGTCCACATCCCCCACCGTCGGGCTGGTGTCATGCCCGGCCAGCTTGCGTGTGTCCATCGGCCCACGGTCCTCAAACACCCAGGCCCCCGGGCAGCCTTTGTTTCTCAGCCAACTCGCGTTCACGCTGTTCACCAGCAAATCCAGTTGCCCATCCCCGTCCCAGTCGGCAAGGCACAGCTTCCGCCGGCCGGAACCGCCGCCCTCCTGGTTGTTCAACCGCAATAGCCCGGCCCCCTTGCCCACCGCGTCCCCTTTCGAGTTGAACACGCTCGGCCCCGCCCCCTCGAACAGCCTTTCCCCGGGCAGCACCATCCGTCGCCCGTCCCGCTCCACTTGACGGAAGCAGGCCAGGTACCCCTCATGGTCCAGGCATACCAGGTCCGCTTTCCCGTCGCGGTCCACATCATGCACCAGCGGCGTCGTCCGCCACTCCGTGGCCAGCTCCCCGTCCCTCGGTTTCCACCAGTTCCACCGCGGGTACTTGGCCTCGCCGCTCCACGCCACGCGGATCGGCTCCGCCTTCGCCAGCCGCGGCTGCTTCCGGCTGCCCGTGTTCCGAAACCACACCACCTTCCCCCAAATCGAGTTCACCACCAGATCGGGCAGGCCGTCCACATCCCAGTCGGCCACACTCAGCGTGGTATACCCCCACCGCGCCTCCGCCGGCCCTTGCACGGAACCATTCGCCCCGGCCTCGATGCGGATCACCTCGCCCCCCGCCTCCAGCAGCCGTGGCGCCGCCCACTTCGGCGGCGATCCACCCAGATTTTCCAGCAGGCCAATCTCTCCCGCCGTGTTGCCACTCACGATGTCCGCGTCCCCGTCACCATCCCAGTCAAACAGCACCGGCGTCGCCAGCGCGCCAAACTTCAGCGGCCCCGCCTGCTGTTTGAAAAACCGCGGCGCCTCAAACACCGGCATCCCTTCCCGCATCGCCCCGCTATGCCGCATCAGCGCCACCCGCCCATCCTCCTGCCCCACCACCAGATCCGTTTTTCCATCCCCATCAAAATCCACCGCCTGCACCACAATCATTTCCAGATGCATTCGGTGCGGTTTTCCCTTGCCGTCCAGCAATCGTTTGCCCGAGGCAAACCTAGGATTTTTCATGTCGCCAATATTTTCAAACCAAGTGAACCCGTCCAGAAACTCCCCGCACACCAGGTCCAGATCGCCATCCCCGTCATAGTCCGCCGCGCTCGGGCTCGGTAGCCCGAAAGTCTCAAGCCGCTTCCCGCCCGCCTCCAGCAATACCGGCTTGCCCCATTTCGGCTCCCCGTCCGTCCCCTCGTTCCGCAAAAAATAGACCAACCCGCGCAGCGGCCCCCGCGTCCACCTGCCCTCCGAATCAAACGCCCGGTCCCATCCATATTCCGTCCAGTCCTCCACCCCCACCAGCAGATCCGAGGCACCATCCCCATCCAGGTCCGCCAGCCGCCACTGGTTGTGCCGCACCCGGTTTGGGTGGATGTTTTCAGGCAGGCCCAGCTTCTTCCCTCCAGCCGCCCCCCGGGCCACCAAATCCGGATACTCCACCCCCGGCCCCAGCACCCGGTCCTTGCCACCCACCCGGCTCACCGACAGGTTGAAGGCACCCGGCCCAGCCTTTCGCCCGGCCTTGAACAACCATTCCCCATTCGCCTGCTTCCCCAAATTTTCAAACACCCACACCCCGTTGTACGGCGCGTCCGGGCAACTCACCGCCAGGTCGATGTCCCCATCGTTATCCACATCCATCGGCAACGGGAAAGACCACAACCCCACCGCCAAATCCGTCACCAGCCCCGGATGGTTGAACGCCATCCGTTCCAGCTTCCCCTCGGCGTTCGTTTGGCCCCACACCAACAGGCCAAGCAGCGCGTTCATCATGGTCATGGCCTTCTCCCCCTGAGTCGCTCCCACTCTACACCGGCCCAAACGAAAAAGCCCCCCGCCTTGCCGGGCGGAGGGCTCTCATGGTGATCAAGCGTGAAGGCTTAGCCCTTGATGCCGGCGGCCTCGCGCAGCACCTGGGCCTTGTCCGTCTTCTCCCAGTGGAAGGTCTCCAGCTCGCGGCCAAAGTGGCCGTGCGCCGCGGTCTCCTTGTAGATCGGCCGGCGCAGTTGCAGCGTCTCGATGATCCCCGCGGGAGTCAGCTTGAAGTTCTCCTTCACCAGTTTGGCGATCTGCCCGTCGCTCAGGCCATGCTTCGCCGAGCCGAAGGTGCTCACCCAGATGTTGATCGGGTCGGGGTAGCCGATCGCGTACGAAACCTGCACCTCGCACTGCCCAGCCAGCCCCGCCTTCACCACGTTCTTCGCGATGTAGCGGCACATGTAGGCGGCCGAACGGTCCACCTTGGTTGGGTCCTTGCCCGAGAACGCGCCGCCTCCATGCCGCCCGCGGCCGCCGTAGGTGTCCACGATGATCTTGCGCCCGGTCAGGCCGCAGTCACCATGCGGGCCGCCTTCCAAAAAGATGCCCGTCGGGTTGATGTGGCAGTGGATATGCCCGTCAGCCAGCGGCGCCGTCTCGCCCACCGGCACCAAATTGATGCTCCCCTTGCCTTCCACCAGGTCGGGCCGCTCAGCCATCAGCGTCGGCAGGATCAGCTTGTCGATGATCACCTTCCGCGCCTCGTCCGAGAAGTAGTTCTTCCCGTTCCGCTTCACGATCACGCTGTCATCATGCTGGGTCGACAGCACCACCGTGTGGATCCGGTGCGGCGTCCCGTCCGCGTTGTATTCCACCGTCACCTGGCTCTTGGCGTCCGGCCGCACGAACGGCAACTGTTTGTTGCGCCGCATCGTCGCGTGGTTCTCCACCAGCCGGTGCGACAGGTAGATCGGCAGCGGCATCAGGCTGCGGGTCTCGTCGCAGGCGAATCCGAACATCATCCCCTGGTCGCCCGCGCCGCCCGTGTCCACGCCCACCGAGATGTCCGGCGACTGCGAGTGCAGGTTGCAGTCCACCTGGCAGGTGTCAGCCGCGAACCCGATGGTCGGGTCCACGTACCCGATCTCGCGGATCGTGTCGCGCACCAGCTTGTCCACAATGGCCCGGGTCAAAGGCGCCCCGGTGGTGATCTCGCCCGACACCACCGCCAGGTCGGTCGTCACCATCGTCTCGCACGCCACCCGGCTCTTCGGGTCATGCTTCAGGCAGTGGTCCAGGATCGCGTCGCTGATTTGGTCGGCCACCTTGTCCGGGTGACCCATCGATACCGACTCGCTGGTGAACAGATACCGGTCACTCACGGGAACGCTCCTCAAACCACGCTGTTGGGATAACTTTTTGCGAAAAACAATCATTCCGGCCGCGGCCGGACCAAGGTGTTAATCTAGCAGAAATGCGTCAATTCCACCCCAGTTCAGGTTATCAAACCAAACCCCCAAGGGCAGCTGCCTCGGAATAAGCCCCATGACCGCCCCCCTGATCCTCCTCAGCGCCGTCGGCCTCACCCGCCGCCTGTTGCCCCATGCCCCCCGTTTGAACACCCTGGCCCAGGCCAACTGGATGGTCGGCCATGTCGAACCCACTCCCGCCGTCACCTGCACTGCCCAGGCCACCCTCCTCACCGGCAAACTCCCCCAGGAACACGGCATCGTCGCCAATGGCTGGCTCTTCCGCGACACCCGAGAAATCCGCCTCTGGCAGCAGTCCCACCACCTCATCCAGTCGCCCACCCTGCCCCAAATCCTCAAGGCCCGAAAACCCGGCCTGAAAACCGCCAACCTCTTCTGGTGGTTCAACCAGGGTGCCCCCTTCGACATCAGCGTCACACCCAAGCCCTTCTACGGCGCCGACGGCGACAAGCGCTTCGGCATCGACGGCTTCCCCCGCTCCATCCCCGCCCGGTTGGAAAAAGACCTCGGCCCCTTCCCGTTCCCCTCCTTCTGGGGCCCCCGCGCCGGCCTGCCCTGCACCCAATGGATCGCCCGGGCTGCCGCCCATGTCCTGCGCCACGATCACCCCGACCTGCTCCTCGCCTACCTCCCCCACCTCGACTACCAGCCCCAGCGCGCAGGTGTCTCCGGCGCCGACATGCCCGCCCTCGTCCGCCAACTCGATGATGCCGCCGCCCCGCTGCTCGATGCAGCCCACAAGGCCGGTGCCCGCGTCTGGGTGGTCGGCGAATACGGCCACTGCGATGTGAACCAGCCCGTCGCCCTCAACCGCATCCTGCGCCAGGCCGGCCTGCTCGAGGTCCGCGACGGCCCCTTCGGCGAAATCCTCGACACCTTCGGCTCCCGTGCCTTCGCCGTGGCCGACCACCAGATCGCCCATGTCTATGTGGCCAACCCGGCCGACGTTCCCCGCGTCCGCGACCTCCTCGCCACCACCCCGGGCGTCGCCCGCGTCGCCGCCGGCGACGAGCGCTCCGACCTCGGCCTCCACCACCCCCGCTCCGGTGAGCTGGTGGCGCTGTCCAAACCCGATGCCTGGTTCAGCTACCCCTACTGGCTCGACGATGCCCGGGCCCCCGATTTCGCCCGCACGGTCGATATCCACCGCAAGCCCGGCTACGATCCCTGCGAGTTGTTTGTCGATCCCAAGCTGCTCTGGCCCACCGGCCGCATCCTGCGCCGACTGCTGGCCAAAAAGCTCGGCTTCCGCACGCTGTTCGATGTGATCCCGCTCAATGACGCACTGGTCCGCGGCAGCCACGGCCTGCCCGCCGCCAACCCGCTCGACCGCCCCGTCTGGATCGGCACCGGCCCCAACCCGGGAACCGACCGGCCCATGACCGATTTTCTACAACCGCTGCTATCCGAATTAGGCGTCTAGCCCGCCGCCTCTTCCCGGAACCGGCGTATCCCCGTCGCCCGGCCCGTGGCCGGGTCCGCCTCCACCACCGCCCCCGATAGCGCGATCTTCCCCGCCGTCAGCCCCCAGCTTTCCATCAGCCCGGTCCGCGTCGTCCGCAGCACCGCCTCCGGGTCGCGCCCCAGTACCCCCGCCATCGATCCGCACATCCCCACATCCGTCTGGTAGGCCGTCCCCCGGGGCAGCACCCGCTCGTCTGCCGTCGGCACATGCGTGTGCGTCCCCAGCGCCGCCGTCACCCGGCCATCCACATGCCAACCCAGCAGCTCCTTCTCCGCCGTCGCCTCGGCGTGCAAATCCACCAGCGTCAGCCCCGGCCCGCCCCCCATCTGCGCCAACACCCGGTCCAGCGCGTCAAACGGGCAATCCATCGGCTTCATGAACACCCGCCCCAGCACCGTCACCACCCGCAGCCTCAGGCCCCCCGCCAACTCCACCTCCGCCCACGCCCTCCCCGGTGCCTGGCTCGGCAGGTTCGCCGGCCGGCTGATCGCCTCCCCGCGTTCTAGCAGCGGCACAATCTCCCGCCGCTTCAGCCCATGGTCCCCCAGCGTCACCAGGTCCACCCCCGCCCGCCGCAACCGGTGGTACTGCGCCGCCGTCAAACCCGATCCCCCCGCCGCGTTCTCCGCGTTCACCACCACCCCCGCCAAACCCAAATCCTTGCGCAGGCTGGGGATACGCTGCTCCACCCGGGTCAGGGCCTCATCCCCCACCACATCTCCCAAAAACAGCAGCCGTGCCGGTTGTTCCACGCCTGTCCCGCCATTTCCTGACCCACGGCACCCGCTTGATCGTGCGCCCGGTTGGTTTAGACTGTTAATCTAGGTGATCTGGACTTCTCTGGGTTTGGTTCCAAGACCGGTTCCGCCGGGTCTAGGGCCAAACCTCCCGCCTGCCCTGGACCGATAGGCTGCCCCGCCCACCCGGCAGTCCCGCCTGAAACGGTTCAACCCCTGCCGGCCCGACCGGCGTTGTGTTCGCCCGGGAGCCCTGGATGATGCGACTCTCCCTCCGCCGCGCCGTTGCTTGGGCCTGCCTGCTCGCAAATGGTTGGGCCCCGGTCGCCACCGCCCAGGTTCCCGATGCCGCCACACCCGCACCCTATCTGTCGCACCTCACCCCGCTGGCGGTCACACGCGGTGCCACCATCGAGGTCACCTTCGCCGGCACCGATCTGGAAGATCCCGTCGCCCTGGTGTTCGATCACCCAGGCCTCATCGCCAAAGCCGTCATCCCGCCCACCCCACCCGCTCCTCCGGCCCCCAAGGCCGAGCCCGGCAAACCCGCCCTTATGGCGCCACCCGCCCCGCCCCGCCCGCCCGTCACCAAATTCATCGTCACCGCCGGCGCCGATGTGCCCTTCGGCTGGCACGATGCCCGCCTGATCGGCCGCTTCGGCGTCTCCAACCCCCGCGCCTTCCTCGTCAGCGGCATCCCCGAGGCCCAGGAGATCGAGCCCAACAACGATGTCCCCGAGGCCAAGCCCATCCCCCCCGAATCCGCCGCCCAGGGCGTCATCGCCGCCGGCACCGATGTCGACTACTACAAGATTCCCCTCACCAAGGGCCAGAACATCGCCCTGGTCTGCCAGGCCTTCAGCCTCGAGAGCCCCCTCGATGCCCAGATGGAACTCTTCAGCCCCGACGGCAAGCTGATGATTTACGGACGCTCCCCGCTGCGCGAGGACCTGCTGCTCACCGCCGTGGCCCGCGCCGATGGCGAGCACCTGATCCGCCTCACCTCCTTCGGCTACCAGGGCGGCGGCGCCGATTCCCGCTACCGTCTGGTGGTCAGCCTGAAGGGCGCCCCCCAGGTCGGCTGGCTCCCCGCGGCAGTCTCCGGCCCCGGCCAAACCCTGCGCCCCGTCCTGCTCGACGGCCCCCCCGGCCAGCCGGTTGCCGCCGGCGATGGCGAGGCCCCATGGCCACAACGCCGCCTCCTCACCGCCCGCAACCTCCAGCCCGCCTGGTGGACCACCGCCCAGTCCGATAACCCCCTCGCCCTCCACCCACCCCTGGTGGGCCGGGCACCCGCCGGCACCCCCTGCCTCGCTGAAACCGAACCCAACGACTCCCGCGACAAGGCCCAGCCCATCCCGGCCCTATGCGATCTCAGCGCCCGCATGGACAAGCCCCGCGATGAAGACTGGTACCGCGTCCGCCTCACCGCCAACAAACCCGTGGTCCTCCGCGCCATCGCCGACCAGCAGGATTCCCAGGCAGACCTGCAGGTTACCGTCATCGGACCCGCCTCCGCCCCCGGCGAGAAACCCAGGGCCGATGAGAAGCAACTACTCGATCTCGATGACGCCCCCGCCTCCTCCCCCCTCGGCCGCCTGCTGCTCCGCGTCACCGACCCCGCACCCGCCACCTTCACCCCGCCCGCCGAGGGCGACTACCTCATCCGCGTCCGCAGCCGCACCTCCGCCTTCACCGCCGGTCCACGCCACTTCTACCGCCTCGCCCTCGTCGCGCCCGAGCCCGGCTTTGTCGCCGCCTCGCTGCCGGCCAGCCAGTACCGGCCCGAAAGCATCAGCCTCCCCCGCGGCGGCACCACCGCCCTCCTCGTCGGCATCTGGCGGCACGATGGCTTCGCCGGTCCGGTCACCATCATGCCAGAGAACCTGCCCGTCGGCGTCTCCTGCCAACCGCTGGTCATCCCCCCCGGCATGGACAAGGGCCACCTGGTCTTCTCCGCCTCCGAGGGCCCCGCGCCTCCCCCGTGGAAAATCTCCCTCACCGCCCAGGCCGAATCCGCCGGCAAAACCATCCGCCAACCCGTCCACTGCCTCACCTACCAGCGCCCCGTCGCCGCCGGTCAGGCCAACCTGCTGCCCCAGATCCGGGCCTGCCGCGACCACTGGCTCTCGGTCACCCCCCAGGGAGATCCCAATCTTCTCCTCGCCCCCCCGCTGCGCCTCGCCGCCCGGCTCGACCAGCCCGCCGTCCCCCCCGCCGGCAAGGCCAACCTCATCGTCAAGCTCGACCGCCTGGTCAAGGAGCCCAAGGCCGAGGTCTCCATCCAGGCCATCGAGATGCCCGCCAACTTCATCAACAACAACACCGCCGTGAAGATCCCCGCCGACAAGGCCGAAGGCACCATCCCCGTCACCGTCCCCGCCGGCTTGCCCTTTGGCGACTACCCCGTCGCCATCCGCGCCCAACTCGCTATACCCTTCAACAAAGACCCCACGGCCAAGGACAAGCCCGCCACCTCCCGGGTCGAATGGGCCCAGCCCGTGGTCATCCGCGTCGTACCCAAGGAACTCGCCAAGGCCACCGTCCCAGCTCCCGCCCCCGTGAAGAAAGGCAGCCGCGGCGAGGTGACCCTCGGCCTCGAGCGCCTGCACGGCTTCACCGGCCCCCTGCAGGTGACGCTGGTCCCCCCCATGGGCGACCTGGCCAAGGGCCTCAAGATCACCGTTGCTGATGTCGCCCCCGGCCAGAAGGAAACCAAAGTCCTCGTCGAGGCCGCGCCCGAAGCCGCCCCAGGCATCCGCAAGGATCTCAAGCTCAAGGTCACCGGCCAGTGGGCCAACGGCAATCTGCCCATCAGCCAGGAAATCGCGTTCTCGGTGGAGGTGAAACCATGAAGAATCGTTGGTTCTGCGCCCTGCTCGCCTGTGGCATCCCCGGCCTGACCGCCCTGTCCCTACGCGCCCAGGAGAAGGACGCCAAGGACAAGGCCGTCATGCAACCCATCCCGGTCGTGGATCTCAAGCGGACCACCCCGGTCGTGTACGAGAACGAGGTCGAGCCCATCCTCGCCCGCAAGTGCGCCTTCTGCCACTCCGGCAACATCAAGGAGGGCCAGCTCGACCTCGGCACCCACGCCGCCCTCATGAAAGGTGGCCGCAAGGGCCTCTCCGTGGTCGCTGGCAAAAGCGCCGAAAGCTCCCTCTACAAGCTGTCCGCCCGCACCCACAAGCCCTTCATGCCCCCCAAGGGCGAGGAACCCTTCACCCCCGGTGAACTCGCGCTGGTCAAGCTGTGGATCGACCAGGGCGCCAAACCATCCGTCACCATGAAGACCCGACCCAAGGTCGTCCTCAACGCCCCGCCCCCCGGCTACGAGCCCGCCCTGGCCCTCGCCCTCTCCGCCGACGGCAAGCTCCTCGCCGCAGGCCGCGGCGACCGCCTCGAGCTCTGGCAGCTCCCCGACGCCAAGCTCGAAAAGACACTCATCGATGACGAGATCACCACCAAGGTCAAAAACAAGGACGGCGAGGAGGAGAAACCCACCGGCGCCGCCCACCGCGGCCTGGTTGAATCCGTCGCCCTCAGCCCCGATGGCAAGCTCGTCATCAGCGGCGGCTTCCAGGAAATCGCCGTGTGGGACCGTGAATCGGGCCAGATCATCCGCAAGGTCGATGGCCTCGCGGACCGCGTCACATGCCTGGCCGTCTCGCCCGATGGCAAGCTGCTCGCCGCCGGCGGCGGCGCCCCCACGCTGGAGGGCGAGATCAAGATCTACGAGCTGCCCCAGCTCAAGCGCGTGGCCGACCTGCCCACCGCCCATTCCGACACCGTCTACGGCCTCGCCTTCTCCGCCGACGGCAAGCTGCTCGCCAGCGCCGGCGCCGACAAGTTCGTCCGCGTCTGGGAGGTCCCCTCCGGCAAGGCCGTCAAGGGCATGGAAGGCCACACCCACCACGCCATGGATGTCTCCTGGAAGGCCGATGGCAAGCTCCTGGCCAGCGCCGGCGCCGACAACACCGTCCGTGTCTGGACCTACGAGACCGGCGAGCAGGCCCGCTCCATCACCGGCCACTCCAACCAGGTCAACCGCGTCATGTTCGTCGGCGCCACCTCCCAGGTGGCCAGCGTCGCCGGCGACATGACCGCCCGCATCTGGAACGCCGACAACAGCCAGGGTGTCCGCACCTTTTCAGGCGCCAAGGGCTTCCTGCAGTCCCTCGCCGTCAGCAAGGACGGCAAGACCATCGCCGCCGGCGGCCAGGATGGCAAGGTCCTCGTCTTCGAACTCGCCACCGGCAAGCTGCTGAAAACCATCCCCGACGACAAGTTCGTCGAGAAACCCATGCCCAAACCAACAGACAAGGCGACGGAAAAGCCCGCCCCCAAACCGCCCGAAAAGGACAAGCCCGCTCCCAAACCCGCCGAGAAAAAAGCCAAACCCTGAGCCGGCTAGCCCATAACAACCCTTTCTCGGAGCACGCCCATTCCACATGGGCGGGCTCCTGCTTTTGGCTTACTGGGGGCGTCTAGATCTGCTCACAAAAGGCTGGTCCCACACTCGGGCAAGACGCCCGTCCCACTTGGTTCCCGCCTACACCAGGCACACCCCTCACCGCCCAATCCACACCCGCTCATTCCTGGCCCAGGCATTGTGCCCGCCGTCAAACGGCATGAACCGCGCCCCGGCAACCTGCTCCGCCAGAGCCCGCGCATGCTCGATCGGGATCACCGTGTCCTGGGTGGCCCCGTAGATGTCCACCGGACCGCCGTAGCCCCGCAGCGTCTCCACATTGTCCCAGGCGTCCCACAGGAGCGGCCGCACCGGCAGGAAGAAAAACCGCCGGGCAGCCACGTTCGCCACCGAATCAAACGGCACCACCAGCGTGATCTTGTCCGGCGGCTGGTCCTCCCGGGCCAGATGGCACGCCGGCCCGCTCCCCAGCGACTCACCCAAGACGCAGACCGGCACCCGGGCATTCCGCCCCCGCAAGATGCGAAACGCCTCCGATGCCGCCTCGTTGATTGATTCCAGGCAAGGCCGCCCCTCCCGCCCGCCATACCCCGGATACTCCAGCACATACAGCGAATCCCGGTCCGACATCCGGCCAAGCACATAATCCCGCTCGGCGGCCTGCCCGGCGTTCCCATGCAGCATCAGCCAAACAGCCCCCGGGCCCTCAACCTCCCGCCGAAACCCGATCCGCCGCTCTCCCTCCACCCAAGGCTCCAACCGGGTGACCGGCTCCCCCTGCCTCGGAAAATAAAGCAGCGACCGCTGACAAAAAACCACCCCCACCAAAACAACCAGATACACCAAAACCAGCACGACCCCCAGTCGCATGGTACGGTGACCCAAGTTTGCGCTGGCCATGGCAGAGTACATCCCAACAGGTGCGGTAACCCTAAATAATACCGCACCACTCCATATGCCCACTTTTCAACGTGCCTTCGCGTCTTCGCGGTGAACGATTTGTATTCCGTCCGCGCCAAAACCCGTGCACTCCCGCGCACGGCTCGCCAAAACAAAACCCAACCGTTTCTTGGCAAGCCCCCGTCGCAAGGCGGAGGTGTCTGCCTCCCACGCAGAACCTGGAATGCCCCCGCCAAAACCAGCCCGCTTCCCGTCTGAACCAGTCACCCCCCAACTGGCGTTGGGGCTAGCCTAATCTCTCCCCCAGTCCTTCGAGCCGGCACTGGCAAATGCCGGGCGCCCACAACCCGCCAAAACCCCACACCCCCATCAACCACCAACCAACCCGCCTCCCGAAAAATCGGGTGCGCCAGTGCCCGGACTAGTTTTCCTCTTTTGTCTTAGGCGAGCCGGGCGCGGCAGTGCACGGGTTCAGCCTCCCCACAGTCACTCGCCCAACCCAGCCAGCACCACCCCCAGTCAAAACCCGCAAGCACCAGTCACCCACAACTCTTCCAGGTCTCCCGCCCGCACAAGTACCCATGCACTCCCACGCACGGTTCACCAAAACCCACCACCCACCGTCCGTCATCCCCGGCCCCGCCCGGGGATCCACACAGAAAACATTCACATCCCGCCACCGCCATCTCCGCCCCCCTAACGCCTCAACCAGAGCCGGCACCAGCAAATGCCGGCCACCCACAACCCGCCAAAAACCTTCACACCCATCAACCACCAACCAACCCGCCTCCCGGATAGGGGTAGGGAGAACCGATTGTTTTCGGTCCCCCCTCCCTCCGAACCGGACTGGCGGTTTTCCCGCATCCGGCTCTCCGGTTGATGGTTTTACCCTCGAGGGGATTGACCTTCCAGGCC
>Ga0169931_10001984_pt1 | contig 33664 bp, 27 predicted proteins | sample Kivu_15m_20L_FD_129675 | JGI IMG/M metagenome (GOLD analysis project Ga0169931, IMG submission 129675) | Freshwater microbial communities from Lake Kivu, Western Province, Rwanda to study Microbial Dark Matter (Phase II) - Kivu_15m_20L... | ecosystem: Environmental > Aquatic > Freshwater > Lake...
CCCGGTCAACTCTGCGACCCGCTTGGCCAAGGTCAGGATCGCGAAGATGGATGCCTCGGGCCCGAGCTCGACAATGGCGCGGGCATCCGCCTCGGAGAATCCGGGGCCGATTTGGTTGAGAACGGAATCACGGATAAGCTCGGCATCCATGCTTGGCATGGAGCAACTTCAGCATGCCCAAGTTCATTTTGCAACGGCAGCTGAAAGGCTTTTAAAACAATCGTTGCCTACCGAACTCCACATCCGCCCACGGCAATCGGCTGAAGGGTTACAGATAATTTTCCCAATATAGAAGCGTTAAATAAGAAGGTCCCGACGACGGGAACCTTTGGGGCTTCGGCCTACCCGGGTGATTTGCGCAACACGCCTGGAGCTTTCCAGGTGGACCTGGCCAACATCGGCAAAAAAAACGAATACAACAAATACATAGAGGTGTTTGGTGAGTGGGCCGGAACTGCCGGGGCGGCAAAGAATCCCAATTCTAACGATGTTGAAATCGCCTTCACGCGCGAAACACTGCAAGCATTCCTGGGGATCAGCATTGATGCCAATGGACTGATCACCAGCATCACCAGGGAGTCCGCTGCGGTGTTCCTTGGGAACGAATCGCTTGCCCTGGATGCCGGCTTCAATCCCACGGCTAACCCGCTTATCGGGCAGCATGTTGATTCACTGAAACGTGAGCAACTCTCGCTGTACCTGGCAGGGAGGGTCGGTCAGGAGTCCACGGTGGGATTAAATGATCCCCGGGTGGCGCCCCAAGGTGTGGTCGACACGGCATTGGGTCTGCAGTACCAAGCCTCACAAAGTTACATGTACGCAGTGCTCGCGACCTACGCGAACAACGACACCTACAAGGATACCTTCGCCAAGGCCAAGCAGTTGTTTGGGTCCACGCTGCAGATCACCTCGAGCCAAAAAGCTTTCGGGGGGGATAAGGGGGAGGTTTTCTGGAGCCGGTTCAACTCCGCATTTATTACCGGTGGCGCCTATGTCAGCGGTATCAACGCTATGTTCGGCCTGATTCAGGGCTTGGTGGACGCTGACGAGAACGGCAGTGGCACTTGGGAGATCAAGCAGGTGGACGCAGGCGGCTTGCCGCTGCCGTCGATCCTGATCAACTTCAAAAAAGTCGCAGATAGCGCCAGTCCGTCCGGCAAGGTGTTCACCGTCGACAAGACGCCCACCAATGTGGATGAATCGTACCCGACGATTTTTCATTACGGCGCGGTGATGAGTCCCATCAAAATCGACCATTTGCTGGACGATCCAGCTTCCTGGGGCGTGACCGGTCGGGATGGGACCATGGGGTACACCCGATTGTCCGCCACCCAGACCCAGACCGGAGCAGGCACTCTTCCCTCCGTGGCTGGTGCCTACCTTTATCAGTACAAGGGCCTTGAAGAAGCGAAGATAATTTTGGTTTTGGGTGGCGATTCCTACAAAATCGAGCCGGTGCCTGCCGTCTTGGCGGAAGTGGTCACGGTTGACGATTCGGGCTACGGGTCCTCGGCTGGACCGAACAATAGCCAAGTGGTAGCTGCCGGTAACAAGATCGATATGTCCGCCTACGGTCTGAGCATGGATCAGGCCTATCCCTCAATGTTTTATGTCGATACGAAATATCCAATGAGTGTTGCCCATGTTTCGGACCAGAGCTTCCAAAGAACCACGACGGGTCTGTACCTGTACTATCTTCCCGGGGTAACCAGCACTGAAAAGGCGTTGGAGGTTGTCAGCAATGGTGATTTTTCTAAATGGAGCGATTACTTTCGGTCCTACCGGGTGAATGTGGCCTCTACGGAAATCTTGGGGAACCCAATCAGCGCGGCGGACTTCGCGCAGCATTTCATTATGACCCCGCCACCGCCTCCCCCGCAGGGCAACGGCGTCATCGACGCCAACGGGTTGACTGGTAGCCTTCATGTTGCCACCGATACTTCGGTAACCAAGGTGTACTTGGGCAGCGGAGCCAATACGGTCAAATCGGGAAGCCGAGGCACCGGGATTCAATATGTGCTTAATGCTGGCATGGCGGCAGACGCCGCCACCACCGTTTTCAGCAAACTACGGCTGGGCACCGACATGGTGGACCTGACCGGGTTGGGTACGGTCACCAATCTGGCGGCAAATGTGGTCGGCTCCTTCGACAACAAGGTTGGCTCGGCACCCACGGCCAAGCTGTATCCCCAATACACCGACACCGTGGAGGTTTCCTTCACGGCCGGCGGGAAAGCCTACAAATTCCTGGTGTTGACCTCCAGCAACACCCAGTCTGCACCCAGCGCCGTGACCGCCAGCGTGCTTTCCTCCGTGGTTTCCTGATAGGGCCTGAACCTGGTTAGACCCAATCCAAAACCTTTCACGACCCTGCCCCGGATGATCCGGAGCAGGGTCTTTTCATTCCCACCAAATTCTTGTGGGGGCGCTGGCCTTGTTGTACTTTCGGTAACGGGTTTCTCATGCGATGAAAGTTAGGGGGGGGGTGGGCCCATGAAAACCAAGGCGTTCGCGTTGTTCCTTTCCGGCGTGGCAGCCGGCTGGTTGCCGGCGGCGGAATTTGACAAGCCGGTCATGCTGAAGGCGGGCGGCAAGCCGATACGTGTGGAAAGCCCGGGATACGCCTGCCCGGCGTGGGCCGATCTGGATGGCGACGGCAAGCACGAACTTCTGGTAGGCCAGTTCGCGAAGGGCAAGATCAAGGTCCTGCCCCACCAGGGCGGGCTCGATTTTGGCGAGGGTGCCTGGCTGAAGGCGGAAAAGATCGACGCCGAAATCCCCGGCGTGTGGTGATGCACCTCCTCCACTCCACAGTTTGTGGATATCGATGGGGACGGCGTTCGCGACATTCTTTCCGGCTCGTACTCCCGGATGGAAAAGGAGATGGCAGGCCTGTTCCAGGTGCTGCGCGGCAAGAAGGAGGGCGGCTTTGCCAAGGCTGAGGAACTGAAGGGTTCCGATGGCGAACCGCTGATCATCCCCGCGGACAACGAGGCCAAGCTGACCGAGAAGATCTGCACCCGCCCCTTCGCGGTGGATTGGGATGGTGACGGCAATCTGGACATTGTGACCGGCAACTTCGCCGGCAGCTTCTACTGGTTCAAAGGGGAAGGGAAGGGGAAATTCCAGCCCAAGCCCCAGCCTATTCTGGCCGGCAAGGAGCCGCTGAAGATCAAGGGCGTGCACAGCGACCCGTTCGTGGTGGACTGGGACAAGGACGGCGATCTCGACATCCTGACCGGTTCCTCCAACGGGGGCGTGACCTGGGCCGAAAACACCGCCGGCAAGGGCAAGACTCCCGAATTGAAACCCTTGGTTGATCTCATCAATGCACCCAAGGAGATGCGCTATGGCCAGGCCCTCTCCATCAAGGAAGACGAATTGACGGGTCCCACCACCGCCACCCGAGTGTGGGTGGAAGATCTGAACGGAGACGGCAAACTGGACCTGCTGGTGGGTGATTCAGTCACCCTCACCGCCCCGGCCAAAGGCCTGTCGGAGGAGGAATTCAAGAAAAAACAGGCCGAATGGCAGGCCAAGGTGGACCAACTGTCCACGGTGTTGGCATCGCAAAAAGCCGATCAGAAGGAGCGGCAAAAGGCGAGCGAGGAATTCAGCAAGCACTACCAGAAACGGTCTGAATTCATTCAGGAAGATCGGACCGGGTATGTCTGGGTCTATTTGCAGAAGTAGGCCGACTGGAATCCTGGTTAAAAAAAAAGCCCCCGCCGAAAACCTCGGTGGGGGCTTTTTTCTTGGGACCGGGCGGCGCGACTAACCCCCCTTGGCCATCTGCAGCAGAAACTCCAGCAGGTCGGCCATCTGTTCCGGGGAGATCTGGTTTTCCAGTCCCTCGGGCATCAGCGATTTGCCGGTGGCAGTGAGGGCCTCCAGGTTGGTGCGCAGGATCACATCCTCCATGCCCTCGGCCCGCCGCAGCGTTACATTCACGGGCGTCTCCGCCGCCAGCAGGCCGGCGACGGTGCGGCCATCCTTGGTTTCGGCCACCATCTGCGCGTAGCGGGGGTCGATCTCGCGGCTGGGATCGAGGATGGCCAGGATGAGGGCGGCCTTGTCCTTGCCGGGCAGAACGGCCTTCAGCTCAGGCCCCACCACATGGCCCAGGTTGGCTGCGTCGCCGGTCTTGTGGCAGGCGGCGCAGTTTTTCACGAACACTTCGCGTCCGCGGGCCAGGTTGCCTTCCGTTTTTCCTTCGAGCACAGCCTTCTGGTAATGCTTCACCACTTCGTCGCGCGCGCCGGAACCGGTGGCGAACAACTTGGCAGCGCGGGTTTTCAGCGCGGCCTGCCGGCTGTTCAGCAGGGCGGTCCGGCTTGCGGCATCCACCAACGCTGCGGGCACCTTGCCTGTCTCGAGGGCTGTCAGCAGGCTGTGCGTGCCCTGCGGCCCGGAGATCAACTGGGCCAGAAGTTCCGACCGGGCGCCGGGTGCCAGATTGGGCAGGCTGGCCGCCATCTGCGCCAGCAAGGGAGCGTCGGTGCGTGCGGCAAGGGCCGCCACCGTGGCCAATTGCACTGCCGGGGAGTTCTTGTTGCTGAGCAGATCGCCAGCCAGGTCACGCCACACCGTGCTGGGAGCAAGGGCCAGGGTGCTTACCGCGGTCAGGCGGTCTTTCTCGTTCAGATCCGCTTTGTTGGCGGAGAAAACCGCGGACCGAAGCAACGGTTGCAATGTCGCCAAGGGAGATGCCTGACTGCCACCATCCCTCCCGGGGCCGGGTGTCCACCAGCTATCAATGCTCTGGCCCGCCTGCCGCATGCCTTGGCTCAAACCCAGCAGGAATGGGGCCCGCCATGTTGGATTTGACAAAGACTCTAAAGCCAGTGAGCGTGCCAGCAGCGGTACCGCATCAGCCGGGGGACGCGCGCCCACCTGCATGCCGGCCTGGGTGATCAGCTTGGCCCGGGCGGCATTCAGCGGGTGTGCATTGGCCTCCTGGGCCCAGACAGCCAGGTACTTCGAAAGATCGGGCGCCGCGGAACTCCAGGCGGCGGTGACGATCCAGATGTCGTCCGCATCCCGCCACAGCCGTTTGGCCAGGGCTTCCTCGTGGCCGGGAGAACGGGCGGAGAAAGCGGCCGCCTCAAACCGCACGCGGGGGGATGCATCCTCCAGCAACTCGATGGCCCGGCCCTCAGGTAGCGGAGAATTGCCCCGGTGGGCGGGCAGGCAGACCAGCGCCACCTCGCGCACACCGGCTTCCGGATGATTCAGCCCGGCCAGAGCGGCGTCGGAGTCGAGGGCGTCAAGCCGGGCCAGCAGCGCCAGCGCATGGACCCGGGCCATCGGCCGCGGGTCGGTGGTGGCTACCTTCCGCAGGCCCTCGACCGCTTCAACACCGGGCTGTTCCAGAATCAGCCGGTGGGCGGTGAAACGGTCCCACGGGTTGTCGCTGCCCAGCTTGTCGAGTCGGCCTTTCAGGTCGGTCGGGAAGGTGGGCAGGGCGGCTTGTGCCTTGTCGGCGGGGGCCAGCCGCCACAGGCGGCCTTTCTCTTTGGATTCGAGGCCCATGCGGGCCTTCAGGTCCTCGGGCAGGCTGAGCGGTGTCTCAATCGCCTCGCGGTAGAAATCGCATACCATCACCGCGCCATCGGGCATGAACGACAGGTGCACCGGGCGGAAGAAATTATCCTTGCTGGCCACCACCTCGCCGCCTTCGATCAGCCGGGTGGCGGTGAAACCGGCACCCTTGGGTGCCAACTTGTCGCCGGTGATCAGGTTGTTGGCTGGGTCGCACACCAGCACGGCCTCGCGCCAGAGGCCGGTGAAGAGGCCGCCGTCCGTGGGCAACGGAGAGCAGGTGGAGGTGGTGTAGCCTGCTGGCACCAGCTCAGTGGTGGGGAAACGCTTGGCATCGGCGCTGCCGGCGCGACGGCGGGTGCGCTCCACGCGCCAGGGCTCGGGCTCGCTGATACGGAACACCTTGGTGGCGGCGCCGTGCTGGGGGATATCCACTGTGGCGGTGGGCGGTGCCAGGTGCGGGTTGCCGGCCAGTACCCGGTCAGGCAAGCCAATGTAGCGCAGGTGCTGGCTGTTGGTGTTGGTGAACCAGTGGCCGAAACGGTCGGCTGCCAGGCCGTATTGGCCGCCGCCGGTTTCCGACCTCAGGCTGCCGGGCTTGTCGGGGTCGAAAGAGCAGGCCCGGCCGCGCAGTGATAGCTGGAAACCGGGCACCTCGGGGCAGCGGATATCGCCGCCGGCGCCACCCACCATGGCATGTACGCGCCCATCCAGGCCCAGTGTCAGCGTGTTGACCAGTTGCTGGATATTGGGCAGGGCAAAGCCGATATAGAGCGTCTTTTTGGTGTCGGCCTTGCCATCGTTGTTGTCATCCCTCAGGTAAAGGATCTCGGGGGCCTGGGCCACCAGCAGGCCGCCGCGCCAGGGCAGCAAGCCCATGGGGAAGCGCAGGCCCTCGGCGAAGATGACCGACTTCTCGTACTTGCCATCGCGGTCCTCATCGGTGAGCAGGCGGATGCGGCCACTGGTGATGTCGCCGGTGCCCACGCCGCCATTGGGGTAACCGCGCATCTCGGCAGCGTAGAGCCGGCCATGTTCATCGAAAGCGGCGCAGACCGGGTCGATCACCTGCGGCTCGCTGGCGATCAGCCTCATGGCCAACCCGGGGGCGACCACCATGGCCTTTTCCGCCTTGGGGGGGCTGAGCGGCCCGACGGCGGGTTTCAGGTCCTGGGCCGAGGTCAACAGGGCAAACGGGAGCAGCAGCGGCAAGACGGCCATAGGCATCTCCAAGGCGGGTAACCCGAGAGTATCCCCGTTTGGCGGGGGGCACAACCTGTGCCACACTGGGGAGATGGATGGGATGGACTTTGCCCGAACACCTTCGGTCACCCTGGTGGGTGCCAGCACCCGCGCTATGGCATGGAGTGCCACCCGCGCCGGTGAGAACCCGCTCTGCCTGGATCTGTTCACCGACTCCGACCTGCTGACACTTCCCGGGGTCACCGCCCTGCGTCTGACCGATTGGCCGCCCGAGGAATTGCCAACCCTTCTCCCCCAAGGCATCCCGTGGGCCTACGGCGGCGGACTGGAGAATCATCCGGGGCTGTTGACCTGGTGTGCCGACCGGGCGCCTCTATGGGGTAACTGGGGCAGGGCCCTGCGGGAGGCGCGCTTTCCCAAGCGATGGCAGCAAAGCCTGCGCCGGGCGGGTGTATCGGTGCCCGACCTGGCGGTGCGCCCGCCTGAGGGCGAGAAAGCCGATTGGATGCTGAAGCCCTACCAGGGGGCCGGTGGCCGGGGTGTTCAACCTTGGCCGGTGGGTGAAACGGTGTCTGCATACCGTTGTTTCGCCCAGCGGCGCGTGGAGGGGCGGAACGCCTCGGCGGTCTTCGCGGTGGGCACGGACCAGGTACAACTCTTGGGGCTGACGGAGCAATGGGTGGGCCAGCCGTGGCTGCATGCGCGGGGCTATGGCTACTGCGGTAGTGTGGGGCCCCTGGAGACGGGCCCGACTATCCAGACACAGCTTGAAAAGTTGGGTGGGGCGCTAATGGGCATGGGGCTGCGCGGCGTGGTGGGCGTGGACCTGATTCTGGACGATGACCATGCCTGGGTGATTGAGATCAACCCGCGCTGGCCGGCCAGTGTGGAGGTGCTGGAGCGCGCGGCCGGCTTTTCCGCGTGGGCCTGGCACCGGTGGGGTTGCGGTGGAGGGGAAAGGCCTGAGCCGTCGGCACCCACGGTTCCGGCGGAGCGAACCGTGGCCAAGGCGATCTTGTTCGCGCCGGCGGACCTGACATTTCCGGAAAGCTGGCCGGTGGATGGCAAGGCCTGGGCGGATGTCCCTGCCGCCGGGGAGAAAATCCCGGAGGGCTCACCCGTTCTCACCTGCCTTGCGTCGGCCCTTGCGGACGGGCTTTGCCGGCGGCTCATCGTCGAACGAGTCCGCCTGGCTCTTGGCCTTCTTGGCCTGGGTGGCCGGGTCGGTGATTGAGCCGGGTTCACCGGGCGGGGGCTCATCGCGCAGGATAAGCTGGTCCCACCACGAGGGATCTTCCTCGAAGTTCACTTCCAGGTCGGCGCAGGTGACCATGGCCCCGCGCTCGGCGTCTTGCACCTTGATCTGGAAGGCCAGAGTCCGGTTCTGCTCGATGTCAAAACCGTGCAGCGCATCTTGCGGGATCAACGCCGAGAGGGTGTAGCCGCCGCGTTCGATGCGGGAACGAAAAAAGATTTTGCTGGTGGGAATGGGAGGCGCCTCCTCCAGCGCCCGGGGTATTTTTCCCTGGCAAAGAACCGGTTCGGTCCTGTCAGCCCCGCCCCCCACGGGCAACAGGTGCAAAAGATGGCAGTAGGCGGTGGCCCGTTTGCCGCTGAGGCCGCCGCGGGTGTTGATCCACAGCGACACGCCGTCGGCCAGATGCGGGCGGGACGCATCCCCCTCGGTTGCCTTGGCCTTGCCTGTCACCTCGACCACCAACCCCAAACCTGCGGAGCACCAGCCGGTTTGCACCGTCACCGGGCACCCCGCCTCGCCCATGGCGGTGAACGGGCGCAGCGTGCAGCCATCCGGCAGGGGGACACCCTTTTTCAGGCGCTGGGCCAGGTCGGCCACATGCCAGCAGGGCACGCGGGTGTGTACCAGCAGGGCACCGGCGATGAGCGACATCAGTCGGTCTCCAGTCTCACTTCAGCAGGCTCTTGCGCAAAATCTCGCCGGCCTTGTCGAAATACGGCTGCCAGGTGATCTCGGGCGAAAGCGTTTGCATGCAGTCGCACACCTTTTCCAGCGTGTTGAGCGCCATGTGCGGGCAGTCGTTGCAGGCGCAGGTGATGCCCGGCACCGGGTGGTAACGGTGACGGGGATGGCGGTGCTGCAGTTGCCAGATCATGTTCGGTTCGGTGGCCACTAGGAAGTCGGTGGGTTTCTCGATACCGCCCACATGGCGGATGATGGCCTCGGTGCCGCCGATGTAATCGCTCTGCGCCAGGATGTTGGCGGGGCACTCGGGGTGGGCGACGGTGACCGAGCCGGGAATCTTCTTCTTCAGCTCGATGAGTGCACCCACGCTGAAGATCTCGTGCACCATGCAGGCGCCGTCCCACAGGATCATGGGTCGGCCGGTCACTTCGCGCAGGTACTGGCCCAGGTGCCTGTCGGGCACGAAAAGGATTTCCTTGTCCCTGGGGATGCGGTCGATGATCTCGCGGGCGTTGCCCGAGGTGACCACCCAGTCGCACAGGGCCTTGGTGGCGGCGGTGCTGTTGATGTAGGTGACTGTCTCGAACACGCGGCCGTTCTCGCGGAGCATTTCCTGGTAGCGGGCCAGCCGGGGGGCGGGGCAACTGTCGGCCAGGCTGCAGCCAGCCTTGAGGTCAGGCAAGACCACCGTGCGGCTGGGATTGAGGATCTTGGCCGTCTCGGCCATGAAGTGCACGCCGCAGAAGACAATCACCTGGTTGCTGACCTTGGTGGCCTCGCGCGCCAGGTGCAGGCTGTCGCCGGTGATGTCGGCCAGAGCCTGGATCTCGCCCTGCTGATAGTAGTGGGCCAGGATGACCGCGTCCTGTTTCTTTTTCAGGGCCTGGATTTCCGCCACCACATCGGTGACCACCTTCGCTTTGTTGGCTTCCGCAACCGCTGCCATACCGCACCTCGTATTGGCGCCCCGTGTGGGCGGCCGCTACTTGCTATCATAGATCATTGTGTTGATAGGCCCACCCCGATCCCGGGGTCATTTCTTCTGGATGGGAGTGCCCGTTCGCCATGAATCCTCCGGTGGAGACCATCCGTTTGCTTGGCGGCCTCACATTGGCACAAGCGGTCAAGGTCTCGGGCATGGCCGACACGGGCGGCGGGGCCAAGGTGCTGATCCGCGACGGAGGCGTCCTGGTGAACAATGAGGTGGAACTGCGGCCCGGGCGCAAGCTGCAGGCCGGTGACCGGTTCCAGATACCGGGCGGCAAACCGTGGATGGTGATCGCGTGAGCCAACCGGCCCCGGATGGGCAAGGGGCCGAGCCGGAAAGCCCGCTGAACGAGCCCTCCCTGTGGATCGACCCGGCCGTTCCCGCCTGGAGGCGGGTGCTGGGACTGGCGTGGCCGGCGCTGTTGCAGCAAATGCTGCACCTGACTGTGAACCAGACAGACCGCTGGCTGGCGGGCAACGCGCTCAACCTGGACCCGGACAAGCAACTGGCCTTGCAGGGGGCGCAAACCACCTGCTTCTACCTGGCCTGGGTGGTTTCCTGCTACGGCGTGCTGGCCAGCGTGGGGGCATCCGCGCTGGTGTCGCGCCTGGTGGGCGCCAGGGACATCCGTGGGGCCAATCTGGCGTTTCATCAATCGATGATCCTGGCGGTGGTGCTGGGGTTGCTGGGAGGCTTGCCGGGCTTGGTGTGGCTGGACCCGCTGCTGGGGGCCCTGCAACTGGAAGGCCTGTCCCTGGAATTCGCGCACGATTATCTGAGCGTGATGCTGACCTTGTTGCCGTTCCAGTTGCTGCTGAGTACCGCGGTGGCCAGCCTGGCCGGCGTGGGGGACACTCGCACCGGATTGTGGATTCTGGCCGGCACCACCCTGGTCAACCTGCCCTTGGCCTGGATCGGTTTCCGCGGAGTGGGGGGCTGGCAGGGTTTGGGCTTTGCCGGCATCGCCTGGGGCACCGGGCTTAGCCACGCGCTGGGCACCCTGGCGGCCCTGGGTGTGCTGTGGCACGGGCGCAGCGGTCTGAAGATGCTGCCCAAACTGCTGAAGCCGGACTTGCCCATGCTGGGCCGGTTGTTGCGCGTCAGCCTGCCGGCTGGGGCGGACAGCCTGTCGCTGGCGGCGGGGCAGCTTTTGTTTTTGTCGGTGGTGAACCTGCTGGATGACGCCTCGAAGGGGGCGCATGGCATTGCGCTGGGATGGGAGGCGCTGGGCTACCTGAGCGGTGCCGCATTTGGCGTTGCCGCCACCACGCTGGTGGGCCAGAACCTGGGTGCCAGGCAACCGACCGAGGCGACACGCTGCGGCCTGACCGCCTTCGCCATGGGCGCGGTGACGATGAGCCTGATGGGGCTGCTGTTCTTCACCAACGCGCAGGGCATGTTTCGTTTTTTCTGTCCCAGCGAGGCGCAGACGCCGGTGGTGGAGGTGGGTGTGCCGGTGCTGCGGCTGGTGGCTTTTTCCATGCCCATGCTGGCCAGTTGCATCATTTTCACCAGCGCCCTCCGTGGCGCGGGGGACACCCGGTTCCCGTTGCTGTTCACCTGGGTGGGCTTTTTCGCGGTGCGCCTGCCGCTGGCCTGGTGGCTAAGCCGTGAGACGGTCCAGTTCATGGGCCTGCCTCCATTTGCGGGCTGGAACCTGGGCCTGTTCGGCTGCTGGCTGGCAATGCAGATCGACATCAATTTGCGTGGTGTGTTGTTCCTGGCGCGGTTTTTGGGAGGGAAGTGGAGAAGGGTGAGGGTATGAGGTGGCGGAAAGCCATTTCACGAACCAGCATCACGCTTCATTGGGTTTAGCATTTGCAGAGCTGCTTAATTGGTTTAAAAGTACCCTGCAGTTGGTTGTTTTGGCATCCAGGAAGACCACGCCCCTGCTTTTTATGTGTATCCACCAACCACTGACGCGGCCATTCCGGCTCCTTGCTTCTGTGACTTCCCCAATATCCCTGATTGAGCAAATGAACGAGCCGTGGGCTTTGGTTTCAAAGGCTAGGTCCTTGCCATCTTGTACGAAACGCAGCACCGTGCGACGGGGTAGCGAGACTGTGGACCACCACAAAACGGCCTGAGTCACCCCTAGGAGAAGAAGGCCGGCAGGCAGGCAAATCCACAATTCGGGGATATCCTTGCGCGGGCCGAGGCTGAGAGCACCAACCCAAGCCAAACCTGCACCCATCAGGGTCAGCGGGGAAAAAAAGGCGCGAACCAGCAATACCCTGGCCAGACTTTGCCAGCGGGATTCGGTCGGTTTTTCACCTGTCAACATAGGTGGTTATGGTGAGGTTTCAGCAAACAGGAAGGGCCAGGCGACCTAATATGGTTTGGAAATCGGATGCCTTTTTCCAATGCGTTGAAGTTGGTGTTTTTTCCGCCACCGGTTCCCCCACCACCACTTCTCCCTCCACCCCGATAGCGCGCACCGAGACCAGTTTGCGGCGCAGGGGCGGCAGCAGGCCGCGCAGGGTAACGCGCACACCGCGGCACGCGGTGCCTTGCACATGGCCCGATCGGGCTTCGTCGGCCGTCTCCACCAGCACTTCCAGATCACGGCCGACCAGCGACCGGCGGTAGGAGTCGGCAAGGGATGCTTCCACCTCCGCGGCGCGACGCATGCGGTCGTGGATCACCTTGGCCGGAACCGGATCGGGCAGGCTGGCGGCGCGGGTGCTTTCCCGCGCGCTGAAGGCGAACAGGTGCATGCCGGCGAAGCCAGCCTGGCGAGCCACAGCGCAGCTGGCCTCAAAATCCGCCTCGGTTTCCCCCGGGTACCCCACGATAAGGTCCGTGGTGATGGCAGGGTGGTCCAGCAGGTCGTTGGCCATGGCCACCTGCTCCAGGAACCGGGAGGCGGTGTAACGACGCCGCATGGAGGTCAGCACCTGATCTGAACCGCTCTGCAGGCAGAGGTGCAGGTGGGGCACCACCCGCCGGTTGGCCGCAATCACCTTCAGCAGGCTCTCGCGGGCTTCCGCGGCATCCAGACTGCTGAGACGGATGCGGAACTCGCCGGGCAGAGCCTCCAGCCGTTCGAGCAGGTGCCACAGGCGACTCCATTGCTCGCGGGGTTTTCCCTTGCTGAGGTCGAGTCCGTAGTGGCCCAAATGGATGCCACCCAGAACAATCTCGTGGTAGCCGGTTGCCACCAGTCCGGCCACCTCGCTGACGATGTCGTCGATGGGGCGGCTGGAAAACCTGGGGCGGACGGTCGGAATGATGCAGTAGGCACAGTCGAGCAAACAGCCGTCCTGCACCTTCACAAAGGCGCGTTGGTGACCGGCGAAGCCCCGGATGCCGGGCAGGGAATCGGTCACCCCCCACGGTTGCAGGTCTTGTGCCAGGGAATCCTTGTCAGTCACCACGCGGCTGACGCCGGGAATCTGGCCAATCTCCCCGGGAGCCCGGGTGGCGTAGCAACCCATCACCACGATCTCCGCGCCCGGTTGCTGCCGATGCAACCGGCGGATCAGGTTGCGGGCCTTCACATCCGCCTCATGGGTGACGGTGCAGGTGTTCACCAGACACAAGTCAGCCGGTTCCTCGGGTTCTGCGGGCAGCCAACCGGCGTTTTCCAAAAGCTCCTGGGCGTATTGCGTCTCGTACTGGTTCACCTTGCAGCCCAAAGTGACCGTGCGAAACCGCCGGGGGTGGGCAAGTCCCGCCGGATCGCTGGATGGTAGGCCAAGATTAGGAATGCGGTCTGACATATTGTGATAGCTGTGGGCCTGGTGGCGGAGAGGTGCGGATTTTCCCGGGAAAAACGGCTTAAGGATCGATTTCAGCCCGGGAAACCGTCGCCTGTTTCCTGATTGGATGATAGCATGAAGAGTCCTGCCTGTTCGCCGGTTTAGTACCCATGCGAGCCAAGGCAAACCGGCCTCAGACGCGATTTCGGGATGGGATCATGGCGGCTCAGACGCTGACTGAAAAGATTTTGGCACGGCATGCCGGCAAAACTTCCGTGGAGCCGGGCGAGAGCATCTGGGTGGATGTCGACATCCTGATGACCCACGATGTGTGCGGCCCGGGCACCATCGGCGTGTTCCACCAGAATTTCGGCCGCGACGCCAAGGTCTGGAACAAGGAAAAGGTGGTCATCATTCCCGACCACTACATCTTCACCGCCGACAAGATGGCCAACCGCAATGTGGATGTGCTGCGCGCCTTCGTGAAGGAGCAAGGCCTGCCCCACTTCTACGATGTGGGCAGCGAGCGCTACAAGGGTGTCTGCCACATCGCCCTGCCCGAGGAGGGGCACACCCGCCCCGGCGAGATTCTGCTGGGCACCGACAGCCACACCTGCACCGCCGGCGCCTTCGGCGAGTTCGCCACGGGCATTGGCAACACCGACGCTGGTTTCGTGATGGGCACCGGCAAAACCTGGCTCAAGGTGCCGCCAACCCTGCGCTTTGTCTTCAACGGCGATTTGCCCCCCTACCTGATGGCAAAGGATCTGATTCTGGCGGTGATCGGCGATATCGGTTGCGACGGTGCCACCTACCAGGCCATGGAATTCGATGGTGACGGCGTCTACGCCCTCAACATCGAGGAGCGCATGACCCTCTGCAACATGGCCATCGAGGCAGGTGGCAAGAACGGCATCATCGCCGCCGACCAGAAGACCATCGACTTCGTGAAATCGCGCGACAAGGCGGGGAAACCCTTCGTGGTGGAGAAGTCCGACGCCGGCGCCCGTTTCGCCCGCGAGTTTGTCTACGACGTGAAGAGCCTGCGGCCGGTGGTGGCCAAGCCCCACAGCCCGGACAACCGCGCCTACGTGGACGAGTGCAAGGGGACCAAGCTCGACCGCGCCTACATCGGCTCCTGCACCGGCGGCAAAATGACCGACTTCCGCGCCGCCGCCAAAATCTTGGCCGGCAAGGAAGTGAGGATCGACACCTTCGTCGTGCCCGCCACCACGGAGGTGGCCCGCACGCTGAAGACCGAGAAAATGGTTGGCAAAACCCTGGAAGAGATCTTCCTCAATGCCGGTGCCAAGATCGGCGAGGCTTCCTGCGCCGCCTGCCTGGGGGGACCATCCGACACCTTTGGCCGGCTCAACCAGGCCATTCGCTGCATCAGCACCACCAACCGCAATTTCCCCGGGCGCATGGGCCACAAGCAGGCCGAGGTGTTCCTCGCCAGCCCGCTCACCGTCGCTGCCAGCGCCCTGACCGGCCAGATCACCGATCCGCGGGAGTATGTGTCGTGAAGCTTGAGAACATCATCCAAGGCAAGGCGTATGTCCTGGGCGACAACATCGACACCGACCAGATCATCCCGGCCGAGTACCTGACGCTGAACCCGGCAATCCCCGAGGAATACCGCCAGTTCGGGCGACACGCCCTGGCCGGTGTGCCCGCGGCGCAGGGCGGCCTGCCCAAGGGGCATGTGCCCTTCCACAAGAACCCCACCGACCTGGTGAGCGGTTTCCAGATCATCGTGGCCGGGCGCAACTTCGGCTGCGGCTCCAGTCGAGAGCATGCGCCCATCGCCCTCGACGCCGCAGGCATCAAGGCGGTGGTGGCTGAGTTCTACGCCCGCATTTTCTACCGCAATGCCGTCAACGGTGGGTACATCGTGCCGGCCGAGACCGCCGAGCGGCTGTGTGAGAAGGTGTGCACAGGCGACGAGTTGCGCATCAATCTGGAAGCCTGCAAGCTGGAAAACCTGACCACGGGTGAAACGTACACCCTGCGCCCCCTGGGCGAGGTGGTCCCCATCCTTGAGGCGGGCGGGGTGTTCCCCTATGCCCGTTCCAAGGGAATGCTGCCCGCCTGACGGCAAAGATCCCGACCGGACCCTATCCGGCCGGCACACTGGTCCCGGGGGGTGACTAGGTGCGCATCGACTACAACGGACTGCCCGGGGATGGGCCTCCATCCCCGTCCAATCTCCCCGACCCCTCCCACATGGAAACCCGCCGGGCCCGCACCTTCGCCGAGGTGCTGCTGGATCGCATCCAGGGGATGTATCCCGGCAATTTCCACCCCCGCTCCTTCATGGCGATCTCGGGCAACGATGAGGAATCGGTCCTCAAGACCCTGGACAGTCTGTATCAGGACGGTCTGGTCGAGCGTACCCGGGACGAGACCCTCCCCGATGAGCTGATGGTGCGCCTGTCCGAAAAAGGGCGGGCCCTGTACGCGGACCCAGCCGCGCTGGCCCGCTGGCGGGATGCCCGCGCCATCACCCGGGACACCACGCGGCGGATGCTGGGCCTGGACCCCCTGCCCGGGGCGGCTTGGTCCTCCCGGTTTTTGTGGATCCTGATTCTGGCCAATTTTGCCTGGGGCGCGTGGCTTGCCTGGGAATCGGGCCTTCTGGGCGAATACATCCACTCTCCCGACCACCCGGGGCTGAACCCCATCCACCAGGCCATCGGCGCCGCGGACGCGGTCAGCCTGGCCGGCGGTCAATGGTGGCGGCTGCTGAGTTGTGTCCTGGTCCACTTCGGCCTGCTGCATCTGGCCTCCAATTCGGTGGGCTTGCTGGCGGTGGGCTCGTTGGTTTCGCGCATGATGGGGCCGGCGGTGGTGCTGCTGGTCTTTGTGATCGCCGGGCTGTGGGGCAGTGGTTTCGGGGTCACCTTCCAGGCCCAGGCCACCCGCGATGGCATCGCCGGTGCCAGCGGTGCCATTTGCGGGTTGATGGCGGCCTTCATCGTCTGGTTCCTCACGCATCGCCACCTGCTCGAGCCCAAGGTGGCCAAGCGATTCGGCTCGCTGCTGATGATGGACCTGCTGCTCATCACCGGCATCTCCCTGATGCCTGGCATCAGCGGCATGGGGCACCTGGGGGGCGCGTTGGGGGGAGCCCTGGTTTCCGTGGGGCTGCTGCTCCTGGGTGACGGGAGCGGGAACAAATCGTGGCGGCCCATCGCCGGGTCGCTTTGCCTGATGCTGGCCGGGGCCGGAGCCGCCGCCCTGGTGTCCTCGGCCATGCGGGCGGCGGTTCCCCAGGCCGAGGCCATCCAGCAAAAGGCGGACGCGACCTACCTGAACCAGGGGCTCTACCCGGAATTCGCGACAGTGCGGGTGGAGTACCGAAAGCTGGTGCTGAACTTCGCCGAGCCCCTGCAGTTGCGCGACAAATTCCGCCGCAACCGGGAGATGGCCGCCCAGGCGGTGGACAACCTGGAACCCTTCCTTCCCAGGCAAAAACAGGTGCTGCAGGCCTGGAGGGATGTGAAGCTGCAAAGCCAGGGGATGAGGGTACTGGCCCAGCGGGCGGTGGAATTGCTGGAGGTCAGGGATCGCTATGTTGAATTGCTGGTGGAGGCCCTGCGCCTGGGCCGGGAATGGCCCATGGAGCGCGACCGGGAGGTGACCGCTGCCCGGAAGGCCTGCCGCCAGGCCAAGGCCGCCTACCTGAAGCAGGCCAGGGAACTGCGGCTCGCCTCGGAGGATCTTTCCGAAATGGATGACCCGCCCGAGGAAATCAACTGACCGGCCCGATGCCGGCAGACCGATCAGGAACCTGCCATGTTCATTCCGATTTCCGATGACAATTCCGCCCGGCGCTCGGTGCCGGTGCTGAATTTCCTTTTCATCGCGGTGAATGTGCTGGTGTTCTTCGGGCTGCAACAGGGCAGGGACCTGGGCAACGCGTTCACCCAATCCTACTCGCTGGTGCCGCGCGAAATCCTCACCGGCAAGGATGTGATCACCCCGGCCCAGACCGAGGTGGTGAGCCATCTGGGGCGGGAAGTGGAGGTCACGGTTCCGGGGTTGGGGCCCACCCGGCCTTCGGTCTACATCACGCTGCTGACCAGCATGTTCATGCACGGGAGTGTCATGCACCTGGTGGGCAACATGATGTTCCTGTGGATCTTCGGCGACAACCTGGAAGACGCCCTGGGCACCATCAGTTACCTGCTGTTCTACCTGGCTTGCGGCGTGGGGGCCGGACTGGTGCATGTGGCCACCACCTATTTTCTCCACGGTAATCCGCTGGTGCCCTGCCTGGGGGCTTCCGGGGCGATATCCGGTGTTTTGGCGGGGTATCTGGTGCTGTTTCCCCACAACACCGTGCATGTGCTGGTGCTGCGCAGCATCGTTGGCGTGCCGGCCTTTCTGGTGGTGGGTGGGTGGTTCCTGTTCCAGTTGGGCAGCGCCTACCTGTCCATGTCCAGTAGCGAGGGGGGTGGGGTGGCCTACGGCGCCCACATCGGGGGATTTTTGATCGGGATGCCGCTGGTTTTGCTGTTGGGAGGGCGTCGCCAACCGGTGGTCAACCGTGGGGCCTGGGGCGACCGTTTTAGCTGAAGTCTATTGCTCACAATGATTTAGGTTGAGAAATCCGTCGTTCTGCCGGGTTCCAAATTTTTCTGCCTACTTTCGGCTTTTTTTCTCAAGTTCACCCCGCTATACCGCCGAGCGCTTGCCAATGGATTGGCAAAATATGCGGGCAGGGATGCCGAGATGAAATGTAGCTTTTGGGCAATTAGGGTGGCTTGCTTCAACTTTGCGGCCTTGCTGCTGGGTTGCCAATCCACTCAGGGACAAAGCCCGCTGGTGATGACGCTCCCCCCGGGCACCATTGGCAAGAAGCCGATGGGTAATCCGGTGGTTCGGGCCCAGTCGCCGGACGCGCCAGTTCCGGGGGCCAATCTGCGGATTCCCGCATCCAACCCCGCCGAATCCCAGATCATCCGGACCTCCTATTACGAGGGAGCCCCGGTGGCGCTTGCAGCCAACTCAGGCGGCGGTTCAGCCTCGTCGGAAAAGCCCTCGGGCGGCAATGTGCTGCGCGACCTGTTCAATTCCACCGCCAAGCTGGGAAGCCAATGGGGCAATCAGGCGCGGCCCACCGTGGTGTTGGCCGCTGGCGGCAGCGCGGCTGTTCCTGCCGATAACCGGGGATCGCTGAAAACCGCGCTGGTGGTGCAGACCACCAATCTCCAACCCATCCCGGTCAGCCCGGGCAACGGCCTCTCGGCCGAGCCTGCCCTGATGGTCAACCGGGCCATGGCGGCTTACCAGAAAATGGACGGCGTGATCGTCCGCTTCTCCCGCCGGGAACGGATCAACGGCAGCGAACACCCGGAGGAGACCATCCTGCTGGCCCTGCGGCGCGACAGCTTCGCAGTCCACATGAAATGGCTTGGCAATGGCAGCTCCGGGCGGGAGGTGCTGTACAACCCCAAACTGGATGACAAGCGCATGACGGTGGTCACCGCCCCGGGCGACATCCCCTTCATGTCGGGCGGCAAGCGCATGGCCTTGGACATCAACAGTTCCCTGGTCCGCGGCTCCACCCGTTATTCGATCACCGACACCGGTTTTTTGAGCATGATCAACCGCCTTGCCGCCAGCGTGGAGGCCTTCAACCGCGGGGCGTATGCCGGCGGTTCGGTGACCTCGCTGGGCACGATGCGCCGGCCGGAATTCCCAGGGGAAGTCGATGCCGTGGAGGTGAAAATCCCCGCCGGTGCCGAGCGAGAATTCCCCGGAGGTGGCAAGCGCCTGATGTGCTTCTCGCGGGAGAACAACCTCCCCGTTCTGCTGATCACCTGGGACGAGAAGGGCCAGGAGATGGAGTACATGAAATACGACCGTTTCCAGTTCCTGCATCTGGATGACGAGGACTTTGACCCGGATTTCTTGTTCCCTGCGCCGGGCAAAACGAAAGCCCCAGCTACCAAATGATTGCTGCCAGTTTGGCAGGAGTCCCAAACTGAAAAGAGCAAGCTGGCAGGCAAAACCTTGGTTTTGCCTGCCAGCTTGTGTGTTTGAACCCCGCAAATCCCTGATTTGCAGGGGTTTGCGTCTGATGAGCCGGTTGGCATTCCGCTTGCAGATAAAACGACCGGACTAGCCGTTGTGTGCTGGACCGGGAAGAGCCTAACCTTTGCTGGAGGTTGCACTTTTGTAGGTTAAGGATGACGGGGCGGGTTTTCCCCCTCGGCACCCAAGACCAAGGAAGGGGGTGGGAACGAATGAACGGAATCGAGACTCACCCCAAGGAATTCTCCATCCTGATCGCGGATGATGATCTGGGATGCCGGGAAGTCCTGCGCGAACTGGTGGAGGGGGTTGGTTACCGCACTCTGCTGGCCGCCAGCGGGGAGGAGGCTCTGGATCTGGCGAGTGACGCCGAGGTGCACTTGGCACTTTTGGACATGAATCTGCCGAAGCTGACAGGGCTTGAGACCCTGCAACTGGTGCGTCAGATGCATGCGATGCTTCCGGGCATCCTGGTGACGGCTGACAACAGCCAGAGCCTGATGCGCGAGGCCCAAAGGTCCAGCGTGTACAGCGTGCTTCCCAAGCCGGTCCGGAAGGAAATGGTCCTGGGCACCGTCGCACGCGCCTTGCGCAAGCATTACGGTTTCGCCTGACCGGACTCGACGGCTGAACGACTTTGCCGATTGGTTGTGACCTTGGAATCTGGAGATTGGAACGATGAAGCTGCAGCCCCTGAATGACAAGATCGTCGTCAAGCGCGAGGAGGCCGAGGACAAGACCGCCGGCGGTCTCTACTTGCCCAGCGCCGCGCAGGAAAAGCCCCGCCAAGGCAAGGTGGTGGCCCTGGGTGCCGGAAAGCACCTGGACGGTGGCAAGCGCGCCAAATTCCAGGTGAAGGAAGGCGACCGCGTGCTGTTCTCCTCCTACGCCGGCAGCGAGGTGACCGTGGATGAGGTCGAATACCTAATTATGACCGAGGAAGACATTTTGGCCGTGGTGAACTGAGTACCAGCACACGTTCAAAAGGGAAGGGGTCCGGTTCACCATGAACCGGGCCCCTTTCTCTTGTTTGGTGAATCGCCAGCTTATTTGCCGCTATTCGGGCTGGTCGGGGCTGTGGGCGGGCCACCAGGGCCTCCCCGATCTCCTCGGGAGGAACCCCTGCCACCGCGTCCGCCGAACGGGCTTTCACCACCAGACGCAGCGCCTGATCCCCCCATCGATCCTGGGGGACCACCACGACCGCCACGGCCGCCAAAGGGGCTTTCTCCACCAGGTCCTCCCATCGAACCGGGGGGGCCACCGCGGCTGCCACGGCCACCGAATGGGCTATCGCCCCCTGGTCCACCGCGTGAGGCGCGATCTCCCCGGCTTGGGCGATCCCCTTTGCCGCCTTCGGTAGGCGGGCCGCCGGAAGCGGATTTGTCTTTCAGTTCGCGCATCTTCTCGCGTTCTTTGTCTTTATCTGAGGGGGAGCTGCCACGATCCCCGCGGTCTCCGCGATCGCCACGGTCACCCCGGCCCCAATCGCCCCTTCCACCCCAGCCTCCGCCACCCCAGCCTCCACCGCCCCAGCCACCTTGGGCCTGGTTGGGAGCCACGGCTCCTTCAGGCAGGGCTCCAACCAAACCGGGGTTTTCCTGCACCTTGCGCTTCCGTTCAGCGACACGGGTGGGAATCAGCGCCTCATCCACGGTCACCAGGCCGTCGGAGTTCTCGTCCAGATCCCGGAATTCGCTGGCTGGCTTGCCGCCCTTTTTCCATTCGTACAGGCCGACTTGGGCGTCCTTGTCGGTGTCGAGCTTGCTGAACCATTCCGGCAGTTCCTTGGGCAGGCTGCCGGCGCGGTAGACCGCGACCTTCCGTTCACTTTCGGGCACGGGAATGGTGAACCCGCCCATGCCACCGAAATTGCCGCTGGCGAACTGCTGCTTGGTGAACTCGGTGAACTCCGCCAGGTTCACCTTGCCGTCCTTGTCGGTGTCCACTATGGCGAGTGCATCCTTCAGGGGACTTTGCAGCTCGCCATCGTTGATGAAGTTGTTCTTGTCGGTGTCCAGTTCCGCGAAGCGATTCTTGGCGAATTCTTCCGGATTGAATGGAGGGAAGCCGCCGCCGGGCGGGGCGTTGAAGCTCATCACCTGGGGCTGGCCGCCGGGGCCCGAGGTAACGACCATGGCGGCCCCTGGAGCGCCGGGAGGGCCCCCACCGGCAGCCCCGCCGAAGCGCATCCCCCCGCCGGCCTGCATCTCGGCAAATCGCTCCTTCAAGTACCCCGCGAACTGTTCCCGGGTGACTTGCCCGGAGGTGATACCGTTTTTGGCGGCCCACGCCGCAAGTTTGGCGGAGGCTTCCGGATCGCGCTGGGATTTGTATTCGCTGATGGTGAGCGTGGATTTACCGTTGGCCACCCGGTCAAACATCATGTTGGCGATGTTGGCAGGATCGAACCCGCCAGGGCCCCCCATGCCGGGTCGGCCAAACCCACCCCCCGGACCGCCAGGGAAACCACCGCCGGGCCCACCGCCGGGGAATCCACCTCCCGGGCCACCCGGTTGGAACTGCGCAAGACCCTGCGAACAGCAGGCAATCAGCGCGGCGAGGCCAAGCGATCCGGTCAGCTTGTGCATGGTCACACCCCCGTGAGGCGTGGTGATGAAGGAATTATCATAAATATCGTTACAGTCGACTGGTTCTAGCAACTGTAACTATAACCCACATCGGCAAGCAATTCCACTCGCATCTCAAATGTCTTCCCGGGACTCGATGGGACGGACCGCCCTTTTAACCGGGCCTGAGTAGATGGCTCGGGGCCGGATGGTGCGGGGATCTTCGAACTGCTCCAGATGGTGCGCGCTCCAGCCCACCACGCGGGCCAGGACCATGGCCGGGGCGAACAGGGAGACATCCAACCCCAAGGCGTGGAAAAGCCTGCCGGTGGACCACTCGATGCTGGGGTGCAAGCCCCGTTCGATATTCAGCAGGTCGCGCACCTGCCGCGAGACGGTGTTCCATTCCGCCAGTCCCGCGGCCTCGAGCATGGGCCCGACATGGGGTTCCAGCAGGGCCGATCGTGGATCTCCCTGGGTATACATGGGATGGCCAAAACCAGCAATGGGGCCCTGGGGCAGAGCGTTACCCGCCAGGGGTTTGCCCCCGGCGCCGGCCGGGGCCAGCCTTTCCACCAGACGGACGACCTCCTCGTCGGCCCCGCCATGGCGTTGGCCCTTGAGGGCGCAAATGGCTGCCACCACCGAGGAGTGGAGGTCGCTGCCGGTGGGGCCACCACCCTGGAGGTGTAGGTGCTGGGATTGAACTCGTGTTCGGCGAAGACGATCAGGGCCATTTCCATGGCCCGGGTTTCCTCAGGCGCGGGATCCTTGCCACGAAGCTGGTACAGGAACTGGGCGGCGTGGCCCAGACCTTCCTTGGGCTCCACCGGTTGCAGGCCCTGGACCGCCCGGGCCCGCAGCGCGATGGCGGCGGGAATCTGCGCGAGCAGTCGCTCGGCCATGCGCAGCTTGGCCTCGGGGCTGGAGTCGGTGGCGTCCTGGTCGAAATGGGCCAGCACGCTCACCGAGGTGCGCAACGCATCGATGGGGGGAGTCCAGGCGGGCAGCGAGGAGAGAAGATCTCCCAGGGCCTCGGGCAGATGGCGCGAGGCGTTGAGGCGGTGGATGAACCTGGCTTTTTCCTTGGGGCCGGGAAGGTCGCCACGCAGCAGCAGATAGGCCACTTCCTCGAACGAGCAGCTTTCGGCCAGTTCGGCCAGCGGATAGCCGCGGTAGGTGATCTCATCGGCCAGTTGGGCGATGGTGGTGGTTCCGGCGGCCATGCCCGGGGGCTTGTCGTGGGAGGGGTTCTTTTCCGCGTGCGCTGACATCGGTGCCACAAGCCTTTCGCTGGAAGACCCGGTTCATCCTGGTCCGGGTTGGCGGCATCCTGAGGCCGCCTGTCCTGATATCCAATTCCCTTGTACCAACTCACTTTCTATGGAGCCCACGACAATTGGTCACCGGTAGGTCCCATCGCCCGGAGTGGCATTGCAAAGGTGATGTCGCATCCGAATATCGGTGGAGTGTCGGCATGGGCAGGAAATATCGCTTGATCGGGCTGTTGGCCGGGGTGGGCCTGCTGCTGGCCGCGCTGGTGGTCTGGATTCGCCGGCCGCGGGAATTCGCCAATGACGAATTGGTGCAACAGGCCGTGCGCGCCGGTGCCGCAAGTTCCCTTGCCGAGGAGTTGCCCGGGGCGTGGCCCCAGTGGCGCGGGCCCCGCCGTGACGGGCAGGTGGATGGCGCGAGCGCCCGTGCCTTGGAGGGCGGAAAACCGGTTCCCCAGTGGGAGATACCTCTGGGAGAAGGGTATTCCAGCCCGGTGGTGGTGGATGGTCGGGTGATCACCCTCAGCCGTTCCGGCGACGAAGAGGAGTTGCAGGCGCTGGATGCCCGTGACGGCACCCGGGTCTGGCGGCACGCCTGGCCGACCGGTTACGCGAATGACTTTGGGCGCGGCCCGCGGGCCACCCCCACGGTGGCGGCGGGCATGGTGTTCGCCCTGGGAGCGGCCGGCCGGTTGGAGGCGGTCAGCCTGTCGGATGGAAAACCGGCCTGGCATGTCGATCTGGTGGGGGAATGGGCCACCGCTCCGCCCCGCTGGGGGTTTTCAGGCTCTCCACTGGTGGTGGGGGATCTGGTGGTGGTGCAGGCTGGGCCCCCTGCCGGTGTGGTGGCCTTCCACCGGTTGACAGGAAAAGAGGTCTGGCGAGCAACCGCCGACCCGGCCGGCTACACCTCTCCCCTGTTGGTCCGCTGCAGGGACGGCCTCCAACTGGTTTGCCTGACGGGCCTGCGGGTATTGGGGATGGACCCCGGAACCGGCGAGGTGTTGTGGCAGCAGGAGTGGCCCACGGAATTCGAGGTGAACGCCGCCACGCCGCTGGTATGGACCGTTCCAAAGGCGGACGGCGAGACGCTTTACGCGTTTGTCACCTCCGGCTACGGGCGGGGTTGTTGCCTGATACGGACCGACAAGGAAACCGGGGGCAATTTCTGGAATGCCTCGGTGGTCTATCGCAATACCCGGCTGCGTAGCCATTTCGGCAGCCCGGTGCGCATGGGGGATTGGATCTGCGGATACGACGAGCAGATGGTGACCGCCCTGGACTGGCGCACCGGTGAGAAACGTTGGAGTCAGCGAGGATTCAAAAAGGGCACGGTGCTGGGCGCGGGCGACCACCTGTTGCTGCTCGGCGAGGAGGGGGACTTGGCGCTGGCCAAACCCGGGGAGAAGGATCTGCGCGAGGTGTGGCGGCTGAAGGTGTTTGGCGACCGTGGTCCCGCCGGCAAAAAAGCCTGGACCATGCCGGTGGTGGCCGAGGGGGTGGTGCTGGTGCGGGACGAGGAAAAGCTGGCCTGCCTGAAGTTGGCAGTGGCCAAGGACTGAGTTCGGTCGGTCGGATACGGCGAAGGGGCGGGCACCTGGCTGGTACCCGCCCCCGCGTTTTGTTCACTTTCGGCTCACCACTTGAACTGGCCGCCGAAGTTCAGGCCGTAGGCCCAGAAGTTGCCGATGTCCCAGGTGGGCAGTGGTGCGGCGGGGCCCACAAGGGCCGTGGAATTGACGTTGGTGAAGGCCGGCGACTGACTCGGGTTGATCAGCGGGCTCATTTGCTCTGCCGAGCGGGCAGCCTGGCTAAGGTAGAAGGCGCTGAAGCCCATGAAGATATTCAGGCGGGCGGTCACATCGTAGCCGACATTCATGCCCACTTCCGGAAGGACCGCGAAGTTGGCGTCGCGGTAGTTGCCTTCGTTGGTGGGCTGTGCCAGGTAGCCGCCGGGATATCCAAGGGCGATACCGGGTGAGCCGGAAAACTGGTTGCTGAGGCCGGTGCCGCTGATCTTGATGTCGCTAGCGGTGGCACCCAGGGCCAATTTGGTGTAGCCCTGCAATGTCAACCGGTCGAACTGGCCTGTTGCCCGCAGGCCGACCTGACCGCCGTAGAAGTTGTTGTTGGTTCCGAAGTGATCCGTGGTCATCAGATAAATGGGCGATGCTATATCGCGGCTATAGGTGTAGAGGTCTGTGTACTCATTCAGGATTACCCAGCGAAAACCAGCCAGCCCGTCGATGCGCCAGTTGCCTACTGTTGTCAGCCGGGTGGGCAGGTTGGCCTCGAAGCTCTGGAGGTCGGAGGCGGTACCCAGGCTTGCAGTGCCTCCGAATGCCCCTGGCAAGGCAACTCCGGTGGAATCGGGGGTTCCTCCGAGTTGGGCGTTGTTGAACGCGATGCTGAGTGGTTGAGCGCCCGGAAGTCCGCTGTTGGTGTAGGTGCGACTGTTGGTCACCTGCTCAATAAACAGATAGCTGACCTCGAAGCCCAAGGCCCTATCGTCGCAAAGCCAGCCACCCAGGCTGATCCTCGCGCCCGACCCCGCCCCGAACCCGATGTCTCCCCCAGCGAGGACCTGGGTGCCTGGCGCCCCCACCACCCCAGGTCGGCCACTTGGGCCGGTGACATTCGCGGGGCCGGTGGTCAGAACCGCGGGAGCGTTCATTCCCGAAGTCCACCAAAGGAGATATTCCACCCCGACGTAGAAATTCGGATCCTTCAAGTCGGTGGAGCATTGCAGCGGTCCGGACATGGCCGGTTCGTAGCCCGGGTTCGCCTCCAGGTTCCAGATGGGGGACAGGCCCCCCTCCTGGGCGGAGATTGTCCGGACGGTTCCGGCCATGGCGCCCAGCGCCAGGGCCAGCGCGCATCCCCAGTGTGTGAATCGCTTGGTTCGCATGGTGGTCCACCTCCAACAGGCACCGCAGGGATCCGGGCCTCCCACCGGATGGCGGGTGAGCGGATCGTTTGCATTGTTCCTGTTGTTCCGGATCGGCCGGACGGGGCAAGGAAGCCTTGCGAAGCTTTTTGATTTGACAAAGATCAGCGGACAGGAATGCCACCTGTGCCCGACCTGACGGATGAGCCGTTGATGCCTGGTATGCGTGCCCGGACGGTGGTGGCGGTCGCCCGGGGAACACCGCCTGTTCCGGTTGTGCCGGTAAGGCAATCAGGGTTTCCACCAGGCGTCGAGTTTTTGTTCAAGACGGCTGACTTCCTCGGGATGCGAGGCAGCCAGGTTGCGCTCCTCCAACGGGTCGATCCCCACCCGGTACAGTTCGCGCCCGGTGCCGCGCCCCGGCTTTTTCTCCTTCTTCACGGTGGCGGGATTGGGCACCACCAGTTTCCAGTCGCTGTCCACCACATACCGGTAGGTGAGGCTGGCCGCGGGACGGTCCAGATCGACCGCATCGTGGAGATAGCATTCCCCGAAGACCGGGCCGCGGTTTTTCACAGCCATATCATCGAGCAGGTTGATGCCGGGCATGGAGGGCGGTGGGGTCACGCCCGCGGCGCGCAGCAGCGTGGTGGTGAGGTCCAGGCTGCTGACCGGTGTGTCGATGGAGGCTGCTGTGATCTTGCCCGGCTGGTGCAAGATGATTGGGGTGCGCAGGCCCGTGTCGTACTGGGACTGCTTGCTGTCGGGACGGTACTGGGCCTTGTCGGGGTCTTGGATCCAACCATTGTCGGTGATATAGGCGATGAGGGTGTTTTCCGCCAGCCCGCGCTTTTCCAGTTGGCCCTGCAGGGTGCCGATGGTCTCGTCGAACCACTCGCACATGGCCCAGTATTTGGCCACATGCAGCGAGGGATGCTTGCCGCGGTACTTGGCCAGGAGCCGCTCGGGCGGGTTGTGGGGCTGGTGGGGCAGCATGGGGGCGTACCAGACAAAGAACGGTTTGCCGGCGGCCTTGGCCTCATCGAGGAAACGGGTGACAGGCTCCATGGTGGTGCGGCCGATTTCCAGGCCGGCATCGCCGTGCCGGCCGCCGCGGGCGGGATCACCGTGTGTCATCCCGTGGGTGAAGCCGGAAAGTTTCGGGTCCCCCATCCACCACTTGCCGGTTTCCAGGGTCATGTAGCCCGCATCCTTCAGCAGGGCGGGCAGGCGCGGCTGGCTTTGCAGAAAACCCTGCATGCGGGTCACTTCCGCCAGGAACCTGGGGTTCTGGTAGCGCTTCGCCTGGGGTACCCCGGCGGGCAACGGGGGTTCGTTGGCTGTCAGGCGGGTTTCGTGGGGATAGCGTCCTGCCACCAGGGCCGACAGCGAGGGGCTGCACAGGCTGCTGGTGACATAGCCTTTATTAAAAATCCTTCCTTTCCGCGCCATGCGATCCAGGTTCGGCGTCTGGATAGCGGGGTGGCCCATGAACCCGTAATCGGTGAAAGCCTGGTCATCGGAAATGATCAGCACGATGTTGGGGGGTGCGGGGTTTCCAGGGGCCTGGGGCGCCAATGAGGCCAAGGCAAGAGCCAGAAATACAGTCATGGGCGGAACCCGGGGCAGGAGAGGGGAAACAGGAGATTGTCTGGCAAAAATAACATTTTGCCCTGAGGATAGGAAGCAACTCGTTCAAGGCATCAAGCGGAGTGGGATCATGAGGAAGCTGACGGCGACGGGACTGGTGATTGCCTGCCTGGGGCTTTTGCCCACCGGGCGGGCCCTGGCCGACCGCGGAGACTTTGGCGGGGATGCCCGCGAGGCCCAGAAGTACGGCTGGCTGCTCAGCTACCAGGAAGGACTTGACCAGGCCCGCAAGCTGCGCAAGCCCATGATGCTGGTGTTCCGATGCGTGCCCTGAACGGATTGCCACGAGTTTGACGGGCAGGTTGTCCGTCTGGTAAAACTCGGGAAAGAAGCAAACAAGTTCGTCCGCGTGCGGGTGACCCGCATCGAGGGCTCGGACCTGAAACAGTTCAAGTTCGATTACGACCTGACCTTCATGGTGTTTTTACTGGACAGCCAAGGCCGGATCGTCTCACGCTACGGGGGGCGCGACGCGAAGAACGCGGACAACCGGCAATCGCTGGAAGGACTGGCCCATGTGATGGGCGAGGTGGCGAGGACATGTGCCGAGGAAGCCGACCGGGTGATCCCGAAGCCGACCGGCAAGCCGGTGTTTGCCGAAGGCCTGGGCGGGGGAGGCAGGGGGTGCATGCACTGCCACCAGGTGCAGGAGGCCATCAACCGGAATTTGGCCCGCAATTTCGACTGGGACCCGGAGACACCCTGGCGTTATCCGCTTCCCGAGAACGTTGGTGTGCGGCTGCAGGTGGACCAGGGAAACCTGGTGGAAAAGGTTTTCCCTAATTCCCCAGCGGCCAAGGCGGGAATCAAGCCGGGTGACCGAATCCGGCAGGTGGGGAGTATCCCGGTGTTGTCCTTCGCGGACATGCAGCAGGGGCTGGAGGAGGCCCCCCGCGAGGGCAAGTTGAAGATTATCCACCGGAGGGAAGGGCTCAAGGATCTGGAGGCCACGCTGGAACTCGCCCCCAAGTGGAAGAAGACCGACATCACCTGGCGCACCTCGCTGCGCGGGCTGGTTCCCACGGTTCCGCTGGCGGGCAAGAACCTGACGCTGGAGGAGAAGGCCAAGCTGGGGCTGGGCGAAAAGGCCTTGGCCTTCCGCCAGCGTGACAGCATCACCCAGACAGCCAAGGATGCCGGGTTCAAGCCGGGCGACATCATCCTGGGTGTGGAGGGAAGGGACCTGGAAATGGACACCTATGGTTTCCAGGACTGGGTCCGCAGGGAGTTTCTGGTGGGTGACACGCTGAAGGTGAGCCTGATGCGTGACGGGAAGCGAATGGTTTTGCCTGTGGTTTTGGGACGCCGCTGAAACGCGGCAACAAAGGAGGTGCGTCATGCGTGCGACAGAGAAGGGATTGTGGATAGCGGCCGCTGTGGGACTGATGCCTGGCCTGGTGATGGCCCAGCCACCGGAGCGGGGGGGCGGTGGTCCCGGTGGCCCACCGGGCAACCCCGGCCAGATGATCGAGCGTCTGAAGGAGCTGGATGCCAACAAGGACGGCAAAATCACCAAGGATGAGGTGAAGGATAACGAGCGGATGCAGCGCCTGTTCGAGCGCATGGACGCTGACAAGAACGGCGAGGTGACCAAGGAGGAAATCCAAAGGTTGATTTCCCAGATGGAGGCCCTGCAGGGTGGCGGTGGCCGTGGGCGCGGCGAGCGCGGCGGGGAAGGCCGTGGCGAACGGGGTGGCCGTGGTGAGCGCGGCGGCGAAGGCCGTGGCGAGCGCCCCGATGAGGAGCGTGGCCCCCGCGGCATGGGGCCCAGAGGTGGCGGACCGGGAGGGATCGGTGGTGCTGGTGGCCCCGGTGGATTTGGCGGCGGCTTTATGATGCCCCAACCTGGCCAGTTGCTGCCGGGCCCGATTGTGGAGCAGTTGAAGCTAAGCAGCGAACAGAAGGAAAAGCTGGAAAAGCTGCAGAAGGAAACCAACGACAAGCTGGATAGTATTCTCACCCAGGAGCAAAAGGACCGCATGAAGGAGATGCGCGAGCGGATGCGCGGCTTCGGCGGGCCTGGTGGACCTGGTGGGTTTGGGGGCCCGGGTGGCAGGGGCCCCGGTGGTCCAGGTGGGTTTGATGGCCCGGGAGGGCGCGGGCCTGGTGGCCCCGGTGGACCTGGGGGCCGTGGCCCCGGTGGTCCCGGTGGTCCCGGTGGTGAAGGCGGTCGGCCGCCCCGCGACTGAGCATTTGCTTTTCCCATCAACGCACCGGGCCGGGAGCTTTTCTTGCTCCCGGCCCGGTGTCTTTTGTTTTGGACCCGTGTTTAGCGCGGTCCGCCGCGTGAGGGCTTGCGGGGTCCGCCCTTGCCGCCACGGCCGCGGTTGGGGCCGCTTGGTCCGGCAACACCGCCAGGACCGTCCGCGAAGCGGGCAGGGCCCGAACGGCTGCCAAACTTAACCGGCCCGCCTTTACCGGCCGGGCGACGGCCACGGCCGCCGAATCCGCCTCGCCCGGGAGGAGGCCCGTCGAAACCGCGGAAACCTTCGGCCCGGGGGCGACTGTCGAAATCCTCGCCGTCCATATCCGGGCCATCGTTCATGGGGGGCAACTCGATCGGCAGTTCAGCCAGCAGGGCCGGATCGATCCGGTCCACGGAGATCTTGCGACCGCTCAAACGCTCGATGGCTCCCACCAGCCGGCGCTCCTCGGGCTGGCAGAGGGAAACGGCCTTGCCGCTGTTGCCCGCGCGGCCGGTCCTGCCCACCCGGTGGATGTAGGTTTCGGGATCGCCGGGCATGTCGAAATTGATGACATGGCTGATGTTGTCGACATCGATGCCGCGGGCGGCGATGTCCGTGGCAACCAGAACCCGGGTGCGGCCGTTCTTGAAGTCGAACAGGGCCTTGATGCGGGCGTTTTGGCGCTTGTCACCATGGATGGCGCCCGAGGGGATCCCTGAGCGGCCCAGCACCTTGGCTACCCTGTCGGCACCGTGCTTGGTGCGGGTGAAGACGATGGCCCGCTCGGGCTCGTTCAGACGGAAATAGGCGGTGAGCGTGGCGTTCTTGGCCTTGCGCGGGACGATGAGCACCGATTGCTCGATGATCTGCATGGGGGTCTTTTCGGGCTTGATCTCCACCCGCGCCGGATCCTTCAGCAGCGTCTTGGACAGCTCGACGATGGGCCCGGGCATGGTGGCGGAGAACAGCATGTTCTGCCGCCTGGCCGGAAGGGCCGCGGTGATGAATTTCAGGTCGGGCGCGAAGCCCATGTCGAACATGCGGTCGGCTTCGTCCAGGGTGAGGGATTCCACCGCCGAAAGGTCGATCAGGCGCTGGCGCATCAGGTCAACGAGTCGGCCGGGGGTGGCGATCAGGGCGTCCACGCCGTTGCGCAGGGCCCGGGTCTGGATTTCCTGGCTGATGCCGCCAACCACGGCGATGACGCGCAGGGGCGTCTTGCGACCGTAGGCGATGAAGCTGTCGCGGATCTGCATGGCCAGTTCGCGCGTGGGGGCGATGACCAGGGCGCGGATGGGCCGGCGGGCCCCCGGCTTGGGCAGCGCGCCGGCGAACAGGCGGTGGATGGCGGGCAGGGCGAAGGCCGCCGTTTTGCCGGTGCCGGTCTGGGCGATGCCAAGGACATCTCGCCCCTCCAGGGCGGGAGGTATGGCCCCGGCCTGGATGGGGCTGGGGGTGGTGTACCCTTCGGCCTCAACGGCCTGGAGGACGGGTTCAATCAATCCAAGTTCACGGAACTGCATGGGCGCGCGTATCCAATCAGGTCAAGGAAAAAGACCGCCTGACACACCAGTTTGGTGTGTTGTCGGCGGTTCCAGGACCGAATGAATGGAGCGCTTCGCGCCCGGAAAAAGACATTGGCCTGGCGAAATCCAGTGCCAAACAAACCGGGCAAATGGACTTGTTTGAGGAGAATAGCAGAAGTCGGAGGCGCACCCAATGCCAAGTGTTAATACCCATGATGGGTTCAGGTGGTTTTATGCCGGTTGTCCGAGGCATTTTTCCCCACTGGAGATTCGCAGTAGCCGATCCTGGGGGAACCAGTTGCGTTGTGGTCCCAAAAACACCAGCGCCCCGGGGCCTTGCGGCTTGCCGGGGCGCTGGTTCATCCGGGAAGGATGAGGGCCGGTGTCAGGGCAGGTCGAGGGCCTGCTCGCTGGCCAGGTGGCGCAGCTTGCGCATGCTGCGGGCGTGCAACTGGCGCACGCGCTCCTTGGTGATGCCGAAGCGCTGGCCGATCTCCTCCAGCGTCATGCCGCGGTCGCGCAGGGCCTGCTCGCCCCCCGTCGGGTTGATGCCGGCCCGCATGCGGATGATCTCGCGCTCGCGGGGGTCCAGCTTGCCCAGCAGGGTGTTGACGCTCTCGGCGACCAGCTCCTGGCGGGAGAGGATCGACTGCTCGTCGGTGCGGGCGTCGGGGCTGAGCATCAGCACCTCGTCCTGGCCGGTGACGAACCGTTCGCGGCGTTGCATCTCGTCAGGCACGCTGCGCGAGAAGTTCTTGATGATCGCCCAGCTCGCGTAGGTGCTGAACTTGAAGCCGCGGCCGAAGTCGAACTTCTCCACCGCGCGGATCAGCGACATGTTGCCGTCGCTCATGCGCTCGAAGAGGTTCTCGCCGGTGGCCAGCCCGCGCTTGGCGATGTTCACCACCAGGCGCATGTTGGCGTTGATGAGCAGTTCCTTCACCTCGTTCGACTGGTTCAACAGCAGGTTGATCCGGTCGAGGGTGCCGGTGCGCACCTTGCCAGGCTCCAGCTCCTGGGCGCCGTCCTCGTTGACGCGGCAGAAGGTGTCGCGCAGCTTGGCCGCCTTGAACTTGAGGAAGTTCATCTTGCGGAAGAGGTGCTGCTCCTGATCCTTGCTGAGCAGCGGCACGCGGTAGAGCGGCGCCAGCTCGGCGGGGACATCGCGGGGCACCTTCATCGAGGCGCGACGGGCCTCGTACTCGTCGGCGCCGGGCATGGCGGCGAGGATTTCCCGCTCCAGGGCGGGATCCTCGAATGACGGATGATGGATGTGGTCGATCGGCTGGTCGACCAGCTTCTGGGCCATCACCTCATGGATCACCCGGTACATCGAGTTGCGGGTCCTGTGATACTTCTTGGCGAGAGTTTTCACTGCTTGGCCCCTCCTGTACTGGGTGAAGATCTCCACCTTGGTACGCTCATCCAGCGGTCCGGTTCGCCTGGGATACAAGGCCCTTAAGGGATTTTCACGATCGTGTTGCTTCAGCAGGGCGCGCATCGTCTCCACCGCGCGTCCGTAGCGGCGGGCCAGGATTTTGCTGGCCCTCAGCAGGGGAATCCCCTTGCCGGCCAGCCTCCGGGCTCCGCCCAGGATGGCGGCCTTCTCGTCGGCCTCCATCCGCTCGAACCGCGCGCCGCGCTCCACGCGTGCCGCGTTGCGGGCGACGAAGCGTTCCACCTCGGCCCAGCGGAACAGGAGCCTGCTCTTGCCGTCCACCACCTCGCGCTTGCCGGCCAGGCCCAGGGCCTGCCACCTGCGCAGGGTGCGGACATTGACGGCCAGCCGTTTGGCCAGCTCGTCGAGCGTGAGCACCTCTTCCACCGTTTCCGCGGGCAGCGCCGGCAGGCTGTCTGTCAGCAGCCTGGCAAGCAACTCGAGGTCGCTGGCCAGTTCCCGGCCCGGCAGCACCAGCCTGCCACGGTCATACGGGCGGAAGCCCGTGACGCGCCAGACCAGGTACTGGTAGGGATAGACCCGGTCGGGCCGGATCTCTCCCAAAAGCTTCCGGGCGTTTTCCGCCTGCAGGTCCTGCTTGCCAGACGGCGAGAAACGGGTGAGCTGGTCGGCCAGCTCGCGCAGGGGTTCCAGATGAAATCCTTGCATGCCTGAGGCTCCCATTTCCCAACCTTCCCTGGTTGTCACCGGCCCGG
>Ga0169931_10001985_pt1 | contig 33664 bp, 26 predicted proteins | sample Kivu_15m_20L_FD_129675 | JGI IMG/M metagenome (GOLD analysis project Ga0169931, IMG submission 129675) | Freshwater microbial communities from Lake Kivu, Western Province, Rwanda to study Microbial Dark Matter (Phase II) - Kivu_15m_20L... | ecosystem: Environmental > Aquatic > Freshwater > Lake...
CAGCGCGTTGAGCGCCATGTCCGGATCGGGACAGCGGCCCAGCGCCCGCAGCAGCACCGGCCGCATGGTTTTCCACACCACGGGATCCAGCGCGCGCGCGATCATGGTCCAGTTGGAACGGGCCCGGTCGATATCCCTGAAGGCGGCCAATATCCCGGATGGAAGTTCCAGTTCGTCCATGGAACGCCAAGCCTCAGGAGACCTGTTTGGGCGGAAATGGTCAGGTCAACGGCAGGCTGAAACGTCCCCCGGCTGTCCCCGCATCCCCACCAAAAGCCGGGGTGGAGCAGGAGTCCTGGATCACCACGGGGCTTGTCTCGCGGGCCTGATGCTCGCCGGGTGCCAGTTCCGCGGTCTCCACGCGGGCAAACAGGGTGAATGCGGTCGCATCCTCCACCTTGGCCCGGACGATTTGTCCTATCAGCCGTTCGGGGCCGTCAAAAACCACGATGTGGTCGGCCATGGATTTGCCGGAGAGTTGGGGGAGGCCCGTTCGCAGGGAGCGGGCGGTCTTCCCCTTGCCCTCGACCAGCACCTCCACCTCACGCCCGATCATGGCGCGGTGGAGGCGCAGGCTGTTGGCGTTCTGGACGGCCAGCAAATCGTTGTTGCGGCGTTTCTTCGTCTCTTCGGGGATGTCATCCACGAACTTGTCGATGGCCCTGGTCCCGGGCCTGGGGCTGTATTTGAAGATGTAACTGTTCTTGAAACCGCAATCGGCGGTGAGGTCCATCGTCTTCTGGAACGATTCCTCCGTCTCCCCAGGGAAACCGACGATGAAATCCGAGGAAACGGTGGCCACCGGGCACCTTTCGCGGATGCGGTGCATCATCTCGCGGTACTGGGCCACGGTGTACTGGCGCTTCATCGCCTGGAGCATCGCGTCGCAGCCGGACTGGGCCGGCACATGGAGGTACTTGACCACCTTGGGCAGGTCCCGCACGGCGTCGAGCAGGTCATCGGTCATGTCCAACGGAAAATTGGTGATGAACCGGATGCGGTCGAGGCCGTCGATGGCGTTCAACCGCTCCAGCAGATCGGACAGGCGGGAGAAGCGCCCATCCCCCAGGGGGTGGCGGTAGCTGTTGACCGTCTGCCCCAGCAGGGTGACCTCGCGGCAGCCCTCACCGGCCAGGCGGCGGGACTCCTCCACGATGTGGTCCGGATGACGGGACTGCTCGGGCCCGCGGGTGGAGGGTACCACGCAGTAGGTGCAGAACTTGTCGCAGCCAATCTGGATGCGAACGAACGCCTGGAACGGCGTGGGGCGCATGGAGGCGTCACGAGGGGGATCGAAACTCTCGAAGGAGGCCTCCACCTCCTGCCTTGAGGCGTCTTTCCTGCCAAGGCTCAAGGCCAGCTGCGGTCGGCCGGTGCGTCTGACCTCCTCGACCAGTTCCGGGATGCGGGCAAGCTGGCCGGTCCCGCAGACCAAGTCCACATGGGGGGCACGGGCCAGAATCTTGTCCTGATCCTTCTGGGCCATGCATCCCAGCACGCCCAGCACCTTGCGTGGATTGTGCTCCATATGGACGCGCAACCGGCCCAAGGCACTGTAAATCTTGTCCTCCGCATGCTGGCGGACGCTGCAGGTGTTGAAGAGAATTACATCCGCCTCACGCGGTTCCTCCACCAGGGAGTATCCCTGGCGGCGCAACGCGCCCACCACCAATTCGCTGTCCAGCACATTCATCTGGCAGCCGACGGTTTCGATGTAGAGTTTGCCCGTGGAACCGTTCATGAAAACCTGCGCATACCTTGGATCGCACGGCCTGCCGACCCGGCCATGCGCAATCCCCTGAAGATATCTGCCTGTACCAGTGTACCTTGGGCAGCGGTTTTTGGGGGATTAACCAAAGGTCCACCGCCCGAACCGGGCCGATTGCTCCCGGGGAACCGGTAGTTTCCTCACTTCAACGGCTTGCAAGGCAAGGCCTTGGCATCCGGATCCACCACCGTAACGGCTATTTCCTTGCCGGTATCGGCTTGCTGACCTTCCCAAGGGCCTTCCGTCCGCACCGTCCACTGGAAATTCCCGAGCCAGCCAGACCGTTGCCCGTGGGCGGTCCATTGCTGCCAGCCGGCGGCCCCCTCACCGGGCGGGCCGGAAGGCCGCCACTTGCGGGGGAGGAAAAGGTACATGGGAATGACCACGAGGACCATCAACAGGGCCATCAGCAGGAACAGGACAACAAACAGGGCCAAGGCCCCCAGGAACACGACAGGAAGCACCGGCCAGGCGTACCAAGGCACCTTGGGAGGCTGGAATTGGGGCCGGGGGGTCGTCATCCTTCCATCATAACCCGCCAGGGGCTGCCCTCGGCGGGAATTATGGGGATCAGTGCTTTGCCAGCTTCACGGTTCCCTTGGGTACCAAGGGTTCGCGTTTGCCTCCAGCCTCAGCCCGGTTGCTCCACCACCATTCGGTGGGCAACAAACCCACACCCACCAGAGCCAGGTGCCCGATCCAGGTCCAGCGCAGGGCGCTAGCCAGGGTTTGATCGAACCCGTAAGCGTGCAGGCCGACGCTCAACTGGTTGGTGCCGAACCAACTCCAGGCGGTGATCATGTTGCCCAGGATTGCCAGAACGGCCACACCCCGGTCGCCCACTATCTTGCCCCAGCGGGCATGGAGGATCAGCGCGTTCCAGATCACGATGAGCAGGGCACCGTTCTCCTTGGGGTCCCAACCCCAGAAGCGGCCCCAGGATTGGTCCGCCCAGATGCCGCCTAGAACCGTGCCGACAAAGCTGAGCAAGGTGGCGAAACAGACGACCCCGTAGATCTTCTGGGCCAAGGCTTTTCCGGAAGCCTTGCCCATCCACGGAGTGCAAAGGCCCCACAGGAGGTAACCGATTCCGAGGAAGCCAGCCACGAAGCTGGCGGTGTATCCCAGGGTGACGCAGGTCACATGGGTTGCCAGCCAGAAGTTGGTGTCCAGCACCGCCTGGAGCATTTCCAGCGTGTCGCCCTTCTCGGAGAGGAACTGGGCGATCAGGAGGGAAAGGAACCCGCACACGGCGGCAACGGCGTTGCCGGCGCCACGGCGATCGAAAGCCTCGAGGAAAATGCCAAGCCAGGCGCATCCCCAGCCGATGAACACGGCCGAAGAGTAGAGGTTGGTTACCGGGGGCCGGCCGTGGAGGTACATGCGCGCCACCAGGGCCACGGTGTGCAGGCTGGCGGCGATGATGGCCGTGGAAAAGGCGATGTCGCGCAGGCGCAACCATGGGGCCGGCAGCAACCATGCCATCAGGCCCAGCAGAAGAACCACCACATACAGAACCAGGGTGGAGTAAAGGGGGTTGGTGAAGTTGTAAGCCTGTTCCACACGCAGCTTGCCCATCAATCCCTTGCCTATTCGGTCCTCCATCAGCCTGCCGTACTCACTCACAGCCCGGTTAAACTCCGCGGGATTATTCTGGGAAAATTTGCCCAAGACCTGGCTGAATGTCTCCAGCGCCGGGTCGATGGGTTGGCCTTCCCGGCTGTTGGCCAGGGCGGTGAGGAAAGGGGTCCACACCTGCTTGTCCACCGGTACGGATTCGGTTTCCTGTCCTTTTTGGGGCGGGAAGACACCGGTCTCTGGCAAGGTGTAGGTGGCCAATTGGATGTAGAGTTGGAGGTGATTGGCCAGTTCCAGGGCCCCCGCCTGGTAGGGATCTAGGCGCTTGCCGGCGCGTTTGGCCTCGGCTGCTCGCTTGGCATCCTCCTCGAGGAGGCCCAGCTTGTCCTGAAACTCCTCCACCGCGTAGCGCAACCCGCTTCGCCGTTGCAGACCCAGGTTGGCCAACAACTGATCGTTCTCAATGCGGAAGACCTTCAGGGCGGGGGCCTTGTCGCGGTTCAGGCGGGAGGTCATCACCCTCAGCAGCCATTCGATGGCAGGGCGGCTGCGCCCGCGTTCATCGGTATAGACGGTGCGGGTGGTGATGATCATCAGGCTGGTGCGGGCCAGAGAGTCCAGCGGCTTGACACGCCCACCATTCTGGATGGGCAACGCGCCAAAGGCATCGAGATCGTAGTCGGATCCGCGGTAGGACGAGGCGATGAGCAACAGCACCACCACCGAGGAAAGAACCGCGGCTGCCACCCAGGTCCACCAAGGCTGGGAGGACGCTTTCGGCGCGGGTTCGGCCCCTGCCGGCTTGATCTGGCTCATGCCTGCCTCCGCATGTAACGCATCAGGGTGGCGCCGAAATGGACCAGCATTCCAAGGCTGACCACGGCGCAGGAAAGGTAGGGAAGCGTCCAGCCGGGATTGCGCACCACCTGCAACACGCTGCCGGAATCACCCGCCAGAGCCTGGTGCTGGTAGAACGTCTCGCCGGCGTGGCGCATGGGCTCGTTCATCTTGATGACACTCATCCGGTCGATCCCCAGCGCGGGATCCTCCAGATGCACATCCGATTGGAAGTTGAGCGGGGTGTTGGTGCCCGGGTACACATCGTGGGTGAACTTTTCCAGGGTGATGGTGTAGGGCCGGTAGCTGCGCCGGTTCCGCAAAGCGACCTTCCAAGCTCCGCCCTCCCCCACCTTCACCTCCTGGACGCGGATGGGGCGTGTGAGTTGGAAGAGGGTGCTGACCAGCCAGGTTCCCACGGGTTGTCCATTGGATTTGTCGAGCAGTTGGACATAGGCGCCGGGCATGTTGACGCGCTGCTCGGGATCGACGCCGGAGACCGGTGGCATCTCCTTCAGGGCAAGCGTTTTTCCTTCCCCCTCGGTGGCCGGGTTCTCAAAATCGGCCGGGAATTTCTCCAGAAGATCGCAGTTGGAGGCGTATTGCAGCACCTTCACCCGGCACGGCAGGGCGTCATTTTCCAGAAACTCTCCGGAGCGGGCCGCGGCGGCCAGCATTTCCTGGGGGATGACCACCGTATCCACTTGACCGTCGGCCCGGGGACGGGTGAAAGCCAACTCGTTGAACCGCGTGCTTTCCACGAAGCTGGCCTTGCCCCCCTGGACCAGCGTCATCACATTCTCCTCGGCGAACTCGCGGGTGACGAATTCGCCGGCCATCATCATCACCAGGCCTCCGTGGATCAGAAAGATGCCGGAACGGGCCCACGAGAACTGGAAACGGACCAGATGGGCGGCCAGAAGGTTGAGCAACAGCGCCCAGAAAAGCAGTTTGCCGCCGGGGAACCAAAATCCCAAGCTCCATTGGGCATCTGGCGAGGCGTTGAAAAAGACCTGAAGGAACAGAAGGGTCAGCTTGTTGGGGATCAGAACCCACCAGGACCAGAAGTACTCGTTGACCACATCCCAGACGTCCTGTTCCTTCTGTGCCAGGGTCCCGTAAAAAACCAGGATCAGGGACAGCACAAACAGGACAACAGTCAGCCGGAGTGAGGCCAGTGGCCTCAGCAGCCGTTTCCACGCTGGGTAGGCGCCGCGAGGGCGCGCAGCCTCCAAGGGGCCATTTGTTTGCAGGGTGTTATCCATGAATGCTGTTCCCCGGCGAATCTGGATCGCCCGAATCACGGCGGCGCGCCTAGTTGAATTTCAGGGTCCGGACCAATTCGGAAAAGCCATCCCGAACCTTGGCGACCTCGGTAGGTTCGCCAGTCAGCTTCACAAACCAGAGCGCCTCGGGTCGGCGGACGATGGCCCCCAACAGACGCTGGGGGCCTGCGGTGCCCTTGCCGCTGATATCCACCAGCAAGGCCTCCTCGCCCCCGGCGGTCTTGTCCCTGGACAGCGATTTTTCCAGGGTTGCAGGATCCTCCGGCGTGAGGGACATTTGGGCCCTCCACCGATTCACATTGTCTCCGACTGAGTTACCCTCGGGCTTGAGAGGGGACAGGGTGACCTTCACCGAAGGGGCGCCATCCACCTCGATAACCTTGGCGGCGAACATCACTTTCTTGTCCGAATCCCGCCAACCAGCCGGGAGCTTGTAGGCCAGTTTTTCCGCGGCATCTTTCGCCCCGCTGGTCACTTGTCCCGGTTGGCCCAAGGGAGGCTGGTTTCTGGCCATGGGGGGCACGCCAGGCATGCTTCCCATGCCACCCATGCCTTGGCGAGGTTTGCGTTTTCCAACCAAATTCACCACATGCACGGTGAGGTCGTTCACCTTGCGATCCGAAACGGCCTGGGGAAGGTCCGTTTCCTTGAGATCCTCCAGACTCAGTTCCCCGCGCCAACGGTTCACATTGGCCAGCAGTGACCCGGTGACGCCTTCGAAGCGGTTGACCGCCACTTCCACCCCGTTGGCACCGGATGGTTTGAGTGTGGCGAAACGAAGTCCCTGCCCTTTGGTCTCTGTCCATCCCTCGGGGACTTTCCATTCCAAATTGGCCCCACTTGGCTTGAGGCTGGTGATCAAGGAATTGAATGCCTCCTGTTGGGTTGCAACCACTTCCGGATCGCCCATCATTTTGAAAAACCAGGTGGAATCAGGTCGGTAAACAGCCGCCGCCAAGGTACGGGCAGGGGTCGGCTCCGCTGCCGGGCCTGCCTCCAAATTGGCATCTGGCGGACTAATATATGCGGATATCTTGACATTTTCCTGGCAGCCCGCACCAAAACCTAGCGTAATCAAGGCCACCGCAGGCATGGCAGAACAGTCATGCAAAAACCGCACAATTGATCGCATTGTTTGTCTCAACAAGGCTGGAGGGCTGGCAGGAAGGTAGGGCGATTTACCCGGTCATCTGGATAACTAAACCGTGTAAAACCGCGGAAAATCGCGAACCAGCACCAATTTCATAGTTGCATTTTTGCGTCTGATCGTCAAGAAAGTGCTCCCGCAACGACTCTTGAACCGAGCCAGAATCAAATCACATATTCATTTTTAGGGTCGGTATTGCGTTGGGTGCTTGGAAATCGTTCTTCCAACCACCAAACCCTCTTCCGCCGGCAAGCCTTCATCAAATCCACATCTTATTTTCAACAGTTCTTCATCTTACTTTCACAAAATCCACATGAACATTTTTTAAGCTTCCTATGTCTTAACCCAATGTTTAACCACGGAAGAAGAGGGGCCAATGATTCGCCAAAACATCCAAACTAACCGCAAAGCGTTCACTCTCATCGAACTTCTGGTTGTGATTGCCATCATTGCGGTTCTGGTTGGGTTGCTGGTACCTGCGGTTCAAAAGGTGCGCGAGGCAGCCAACAGGATGAGCTGCCAAAACAACATGAAGCAGTTCGGCCTGGCCATGCATAACTACGCTGGGACAAACAGCGACAAGTTTCCTTCCACCCGGGTCAATGTTCCTAGCACAAAATTTCGGGCTTGGACCGTTACCGTTTTGGCTTACGTGGAGCAGGACAACATTGCCAAAATGTGGGACATGTCAACCAAATGGAACTCTGCGACCAATTTGGTAAATGCCCAAAACAAACTGAAATTGTTCCGTTGCCCCTCGGCACCGGATGCCCGCCGCAATCCCAGTACAACCTTGCCCGCACTGGGGCCGAGCGATTACTTGGTGTTCCACCAAATTCGCCGTCGGTTTTACCAAGCCAACAACCTCCCAGACCCCAACGCAGACCTTAATGGGGCACTTCAAAACGGATCGGAAACTAAAATTGCAGAGATCACCGATGGCACCTCTAACACCTTCATGATCCTCGAGGATTGCGGTCAACCCAACAGCATCATTCTAGGCCGCGACACCGGTGCTACCCTGCCAGAAGGACTTGGTTGGGCCGACCCGGACGGTGTTTCCGGCAGCATTGATGGCACGAATCGCACCACCGGCGCGATCAATGGTGCCACCAGCTTTGCCGGGGGGACATGTACCATCAATTGCAACAATTTCAGTGAGCCGTACAGCATGCACTCCGGCGGTATCAATGCATTGTTCTGCGATGGTTCTGTGAAGTTTGTCAACCAAGGTGTATCGCCAGCCACCTTTGCCGCTTTGGTCACCCGCGACCGCGGCGATATCCCCGGCGATTATTGATTCCGCTTTGCTCTTAATTTTGCGCGAACAACCGCCGATCCGGATCGGCGGTTGTTTTTTTCAAAGGGTGCAATTGCAATGGCCATTTTACTGTTAGCTTGCCTGTTTAACCCCGGACAAGCCAGCCTGTTGGGCAAATTGGAAATTCCGGGAACAGCCACGGACTTGTCCGGCTTGAACGGCAAGCTGAATGATGGGTCGCCAGCCAATCTGCTGGGCGGCATCGGAAGCGCTCTGGCCAGCGGTGGCAAGCCTGGTGAATTTTTTGTGCTGCCGGACCGAGGTCCGGGCGATGGTGCGGCAAATTATCCATGCCGATGGCATCAGGTGACATTGTCACTCGCTCCCGATGGAAAACCACAGTTCACCCTACGAAAGACCACTCTGCTGCAGGACAGAAACGGTCAGCCTTTCCAGGGACTGGCAGCCGACCTGAAGAACCGAATGGATCCCGAGGGGTTGCGGGTCGGCCCTTGGCCCGCCTGTGTTCCGCAACGGCGAAACCGGGTTGGACCCGCTTTCTATATTTCTGAGGAGTACGAGCCCAAGGTGGCCCTCTTTCAACAGGATGGCACTCTGGCACTTGACCTGCCGACCCCCGCAAAACTGCGGGTCAGCCAACCGAATCAGGATGCCGAGACCGAACTGGCACAAAACAAAAAAGGTCGGCAACCCAACAAGGGATTTGAAGGGCTTGCCCTGGATCCGGAAGGCCGTGAACTCTGGGCCGCCACCCAGGGTCCGCTGATCCAGGACAAAAAGGCCGGCGGCGGCAGGTGGTGTCGCTTGGTCCGCTACAACCTGGATTCAGGCAGGCCGGACGGGGAATTTGTGTATCCGCTGGAATCGCCAACCTGTGGTATCAGCGAGATTTTGTGGGTAGGGCCAGGCAGGCTGCTGGTCTTGGAGCGGGATTCGTTTTCCGGACGTGAGGCAAAATTCAAGCGGATTTATCTTGCCAAGCTTGGAAAAGCGACCGATGTTTCGGCCTTGGAAAGCCTGGCTGAGATCAGGGAACCCATCCAGATTTTGGAAAAGAAACTGGTGGTGGACCTGCTCGACCCCGCCTTGGGTCTTGGCGGAGACCGTTTTCCACCCAAGTGGGAGGGAATGGCCTGGGGTGACGTGCAAAACGGTGATCCCGTGCTTTGGCTGATCAGTGACAATGATTTTGTAGCCAAAAACCCCACCTGGGTGCTGGCGCTGAAAATTCCGGCGGTTATGCTGCGGGACTGATGTCGCTGGATATTTCCCTCCCCGGAGAATGCGTGATGCGGTGGAAAAGCTTGTTTATGGCCAGCCTGTTTCTGGCTGGAATGGGCCGAATGGCAAATGGTCAGGAAACCCCCAGGGCGTTTGTGGATGGTAATGGCCCCGGCTTCAAGGCTCTGACCGGGGACGATTTCACCCGTGCCAACTGCGATGAGGACACCTGGAAATTCCATTCCGACGGCCTGATTTCCTGCACCGGCACCCCGGTGGGCGTGATCCGCAGCAAGAAACAGTACACCAACCTGGAGCTGGTGGTGGAATGGCGCCACCTGAAAAAGGCCGGGAATTCCGGCATCTTCCTATGGGCCCCGGAAGGCCCCCTGATGGCGCTGAAACCGGGCCAATTGCCCAAGGGGATCGAGGTGCAGGTGCTTGATCTGGGCTACACGGAAGCCTACGAGAAATCATCCGGCAAAAAGGCCAACTGGTTCACCTGCCATGGTGATGTCTTCCCCGTGGGCGTGAAAATGAAGCCGTTCCCCCCGGTTGCGCCGGACGGCATCCGCAGCTTCCCCACCCAGGAACGCAGCAAGGGCGTGGGAGAATGGAACCATTACTATGTGCGCGCCATCAACGGCGAGGTTCGGCTGTGGGTGAACGGGGCAGAGGTTTCCGGCGGTGCCAACTGCGACCCCAAGTCCGGCTATCTGTGTCTGGAATCGGAAGGGTCGCCGGTGGAGTTTCGCAACCTGAAACTTCGGGAACTTCCCTGAACCCAAACCCACCGACTTCGTTATCATGAACCGGCTTGTCCCCCAGGACGGAGCCGGTTTTTTCATGCCTGAAATCCTATTGGCCACCGCCAACGCCCGGTACTCGCACGCCTCCTTTGGCCTGCGGTATCTGCTGGCAAATCTGGGCGAATTGGCTGAGAAGGCGGCCATCGCTGAATACGAAATCTCAAAAAGCCCCCACGAGATTGCCGAGTCCATTGTGGCTCTAGCCCCCAGGATTCTGGGTCTTGGCGTTTACATCTGGAACGTGCGCGTCCTAACGGAGGTGGTCGCCTTGCTGAAGCGGGTGCGACCGGGCCTGACTATCGTGCTGGGGGGCCCCGAGGTCAGCCACGAAGCTGAGGCCCAGGAGATCGTTCGGCTGGCGGATTTCACCATCCAGGGAGAGGCCGACCTGGAGTTTCCCAAGCTCTGTTCCGGTCTGCTGGAGGGGCGCAGGCCTCTGATGAAAATCCTTCAGGCCCAACCGCCGCATTTCCATGAACTCAAACTGCCCTACGCGCTGTACGACAGCGAAGATATTGCCCACCGGGTGATTTACGTCGAGGCATCGCGCGGGTGCCCCTTCACCTGCGAATTCTGCCTGTCCTCGCTGGAAATCCCGGTGCGGGCGGCTCCCCTCGAGCAGTTTCTGGCTGAGATGGACCAACTGCTGAAGCGCGGGACCCGGCAGTTCAAGTTCGTGGACCGCACCTTCAACCTGAACACCCGGGTGGGGACCACCATCCTGCACTTTTTCCTCGACCGGATGCAGCCGGACCTGTTCCTGCACTTTGAAATGATCCCCGACCGCCTGCCCGAGGAATTGAAATCGCTCATCAGGCGTTTCCCGGCCGGGTCCCTGCAATTCGAGGTGGGGATCCAATCGTTAAACCCGGAGGTGCAGGCACTCATCAGCCGTCGGCAGGACCACGCCAAAACCGTGGACAACCTGCGGTGGCTCCGGGAGAACACCACCGTCCATATCCACGCCGACCTGATCGCCGGCTTGCCGGGTGAAACCATGGAAAGTTTCGGGAAGGGGTTTGACACCCTGCGCGGGCTGGGCCCCCAGGAAATCCAGGTGGGTATTCTCAAGCGACTGAGGGGAACTCCCATCATCCGCCACGATGCGGAATGGGAGATGGTGTACAGCCCTCAGGCCCCCTATGAGATATTGAGTACCAAATTGACCCCTTATGGAGACATGTGCCGGCTGAAGCGCTTCGCGCGCTACTGGGACATGCTGGGCAATTCCGGCAGGCTGGCTCGCAGCCTGCCCCTGCTACTGGGTAGGGGTTCCGCTTTCGAGCAATTCCTGAGACTGAGCGACTGGCTTTGGCGCGTGACAGGACAAACCCACGCCATCGCACTGACCCGGTCATTCGAGCTGGTTTTCCAGTATGTCAAGGAGCAGCTGGAAAACCGGGACGAGCTGCGGGATTTCGCCCTGGCATTGTGCGACGACTACCGCCAGGACGGGCGAACCGATGTGCCCACTTATTTGGCGGAGTTTGACATCGCCCCTTTACCGCGACCAGAGGGCCACCGCCGCCAGGCCACCATCCGACAGGCACGCCACCAGACCGGCTGACGAAGTCCTTGGCGAACAAAAACCGGCCGCCCCCTTGGGGACGGCCGGCATTCTGGTGAACCAAACGAATCAGTAGGAACGGGCAAACACCACGCGGCCCGCCGAGGGTTTGCCGGTCACCATGCATTGGCCCGGTTCGGCCGGGCGGTCGAACGGGATGCACCGGATGGTGGCCTTGGTCTCCGCGGAGATCTTGTCCTCGGTTTCCCGTGTGCCATCCCAGTGGCACAGGAAGAAGCCGCCCTCGTGCTCAATCCGATCCTGGAACTCGGCGTAGCTGTCACAGGTGTGCAGCGCCGCGTCGCGGTAGGCTTTGGCCCGGTCGAATAGCGCCTTTTGGATTTCGCGCAACAGGGCGTCCACCCGGGACGGGGCCTCTGCCAACGGGATGCCCATCAGCTTGCCCTCCTTGCCGGGGATATCGCGGCGGCCGATGACACAGGCTCCCTGGGCCAAATCCTTCGGTCCAATCTCCACACGGACGGGTACACCCTTCAACTCAATCTCGTTGAAGCGGAAGCCGGGGCTCTTGTCGAAATCGGTGTCGATTTTGACCTCGATCGGCTCGTAGCCGTAGAAGTCGTCGCGCGGCAGGGCGCGGATGGCATCGCGCAGCCGGGTGGCCGCCTCGACCACCGCCTTGCGCTCCTCCTCGTTCTTGCCTATGGGCACGATCACCACATGGGTGGGGGCCAACCGGGGAGGGATGACCAGCCCCTGGTCATCGGAATGGGTCATGATGAGGCCGCCGATCAACCGGGTGGATACACCCCAGGAGGTGGCCCAGGCGAACTCCTGCTTGCCCTGGGCCGACTGGAATTTCACATCGAAGGCCTTGGCGAAATTTTGGCCCAGGAAGTGGCTGGTGCCGGCCTGCAGGGCCTTCTTGTCCTGCATCATGGCCTCGATGCACAGGGTGTACACGGCGCCGGGGAATTTCTGCCCGTCGCTCTTGGGACCCACCAGCACCGGCATGGCCATGTAATCCTCCGCAAAGCGCCGGTAGACCTCCACCATCTTGCGGGTTTCCTCCTCTGCCTCGTCGCTGGTGGCGTGGGCGGTATGGCCCTCCTGCCACAGGAACTCCGCGGTGCGCAGGAACAAGCGGGTACGCATCTCCCACCGCACCACATTGGCCCACTGGTTGATCAGCAGCGGCAGGTCGCGGTAGCTCTGGATCCAGTTCTTGTAGGTGTTCCAGATGATGGTCTCCGAGGTGGGGCGAACGATCAGTTCCTCCTCCAGGCGGGCCTCGGGATCCACTTCCACCCCCTTTCCAGGGATGGATTTGAGGCGGTAGTGGGTCACCACCGCGCACTCCTTGGCGAATCCCTCGGCCATCTGCTCTTCCTTGGCGAGATAGCTTTTGGGGATGAACAGGGGGAAATAGGCGTTCACATGGCCCGTTTCCTTGAACATGCGATCCAGAGCGCGCTGCATCCGCTCCCACAGGGCGTAGCCGTTCGGCTTGATCACCATGCAGCCGCGCACCGCGGAGTTTTCCGACAAACCAGCCCGGTGGACAATGTCCAGGTACCACTGCGAGTAATCTTCCGCCCGGGTGGTGATCTTTTCTCCTGCCATGCGCCTGTACTCCAGCCCCTGATCCACGCTTCCGACAAACGCCGACATTCCTTCCCACAACGGAAGCAATGAGGGCTAACATGAGGGTGATTCTAGGGTTTGGCCCTGCCCGGGGGGGAGGCGAAACAGCGTTTCTAGGGCAGAAGACCGTTCCCGCCTACCCTTCCCCCAAGGGTTTGCAGCGCTTTCCCCGGGTACCCGCCGAAAGGATTGGGATGTTTTTTTCCGCCACCACCACCGGCCCGGCCCGGGCATCCCGGGATGAGCCTCCCTCGTCCTTGGCGCCCCCGCTGGTGGAGATCAAAGGGCTTGGCAAAGCCTATTCCAGCCTGTTTGGCCAGCCTTTTTGGGCACTCCATCACCTGGACCTGACGGTTCGACCGGGCGAGGTGGTGGGCCTGTTGGGGCCCAACGGATCTGGCAAAAGCACCGCACTGCGGCTGCTGCTGGGCTTTGTGAAACCGACCTGCGGCACGGTCCGGTTGGCTGGTTACGATCCCTGGACCCAGGGGGCGCTGGCGCGGCAGGCGGTGGGCTACCTGCCCGGGGAACTTCGACTGTACGAAAATCTGACCCTGCGGCAGATGGCCCGTTTTCTGGCTAACCTGAGGGGCCAGCAGGTGGAGGAGGAACTCCATGTTCTGGCGGACTTGTTCCGACTGCCCCTGGATACCGTGCTGAGGAACGGCAGCTCGGGCATGCGCCGGAAGGCCGCCCTGGTGGCTCTGTTAATCCCCCGATCCCCGCTTTTGGTCCTGGATGAACCCACCAACACCCTGGACCCGGCAATGCGCAATGCGCTGCTGGACCTGGTGGCCCAGGGTGCCCGGCAAGGGCAAGCCATCCTTTTCAGTTCCCATGTGCTGGAGGAAGTGGAGGCGGTTTGCCACCGGGTGCTCATCCTGCGAAAAGGCAGGCTGGAGGCGCAATGGGAGGGGAAGGATATTCGCCAAGGCAGGCGTATCCGTGCGCGCCTGTATGGCCCCCTTCAGGGCAACCCGCCGGGTAGCGCCATTGGGGACTGGGGAACGGAATCGGGCAACCTGGATCTGGAGGCCCCGGAATTCGGCCCGCCTTTTCTGGAATGGCTGGCCCGGCAACCGCTGACGGATTTGCGCATCGAGCCGATGGGCCTTGGGCGGTTGTACCAAGCCATTCACGGAACCCTCCCAACCCAGCACCCGGCGGGAGAACCCGCATGATGGCCCGCGAGGCATCTTTTCACTCCTTAGGCCTCCTGATGGCCCGATTGACCCGGGACTGGCGCTGGTGGCTGGTTGGATTTCTCACGCTACTGGGTGGTTTTGGCCTGGTCTGGTGCCTGGTGTTGCGACGCACGCTGGAGGACATTTCGCCCTTTTTCCGGCTACTCGCCTCGCAGAGTGGACTTGGCTCCCGGGACATCGAATCGGTGGTGTTTGATGGCCCGGGCAAGATGCTGCGCACCCTGATCGGCGGGGACCGCATTAGCCTGGAAAACGCGATGGATGTGCTGAGCATCGCCCTGGTCCACCCCCTGGCTGTGGGCCTGTTGGGTCTTTGGGCAATCGGCCGGGGCACCGCCCTGCTGGGTGAACTGGACCGGGGCACCTTGGAATTGCTGCTCAGCCAGCCAGTCAGCCGCAGGCTGGTCAACCTGTCGCACTTGCTCTTTGACCTGGCCACCTGGCCCCTGTTGGCGCTGGCCTTGAGCGGGGGTCTGGCGGTTGGGGCGTGGTGGATTCATCCGATCCGGGAAAAACCGGTCGCACCCGAACTGCTGCAAAAAATGGAAGCCGCCAAGCCTTGGTGGCTGCGTCTAGGGCTACTGGAAACCAGCAAACCGACCAAGGGCCGCCCCTTCAGCGAAAGAATGCAACTGACTCCCCCCGATTTTCTGAAAGCGGCACCTGCGGTCGCGGCATTGGGTTTTGCCCTGAGCGGGATCACCTATGCCGTCTCATCGTTCGGGCGTTCGCGGATCCAGGTGCTGGGAATGCTTTCCGCGGCCCTGTTTTTGATGTACCTGGGCAACCTGCTGGCCCAACTGTACGAACCCATGGGGTGGGTGCGCCCCCTGACCGTGTTTTACTACTACCGCCCCCAGGAACTGGTGTTGGGCCGGATGGACCTGATAGCCCTCAGGGAATGGGGGATGGTCCACCCGGTGGTGCCGGCAAGTCTGGTTTTGGTGGCGATCGGACTGGCCGGTTACTGGGCGGGAAGCCGGCAGATGGAACGGCGCGACCTACCGGTGCCCCTCTAGGCCATTGAAACCGGATCAATCAGTCTTCCTGGATGACCTCGCCCCCCGCGCGGGTTCCCAAGGCTACCCAGGCGGCGGGACGAATGGAGTTTCGGATCATCCGCACGGCACCATCGCCCTGCAGGAAATTGACACCACCGGTGTGATTGCTGGAGAAATCCTCGGCGTGGAGTTTAAGACCATTCGGGGTGTGAGGGGGATCCTCCGGGTCCATCACTCCGGTGTGGCCCAGAATCAAGGGATAGGGTTGTTCGGCATCATCGGGTTCGCCCACCGGGAACGTCACCGCACCGAGTACAAAACCGGTCCATGTACTCTTGCACAGCCGGCTGGAGCGCTCACCGATCATCAGCGTGTTGCTCGAGCCGTCCGCCAAATCGGCGATCCGAATACGGGAGTTGCGGAAAAAGCAGCCCTCACCACGGCCGGGATAGTCCTCCATCTCACTGCTGCCAAACATCCCCACGTAGTTGCTGGGACCGACATTCACGCCATTACCATCGGTGATGAAGGCTTGCGTGTGGTTGTCCGAGGGGCACAGGAAGGTCTTCACCACCTGAGCCCGGATCGAGGCGTTCAGGGGGTCGGCAACGGATTTGTCAAACCGGATAGCCCGGTACAGGTTGTCCTGCTCCAGGAAGGGAAGGACCCGGGAACCCCAACCCCAACCCGGCCCCAAGTTGGCTGGATTGGCAACCTGGTTTTGGAGATCCATGTAACCGGCAGGAAAGGAACCAAAGGTGTCGTTGTGGTTGTGAAGGGCAAGGCCGATTTGCTTGAGGTTGTTGGTGCAACTCATCCGATTGGCCGCTTCGCGCACCTTTTGGACGGCAGGAACCAGCAAACCGACCAGCACGGCAATGATTGCGATCACCACCAACAATTAGATCAGAGAAAAACCGTTCCGACGGGGGGTACCAACCATGGCAAACCTCGCTTTTAACCGGGTAATACCTGAGGCCGACTCGTACAACTGAATTGAACCAGTATAACCGGCCAACATCGATAGTCTAACCTTTTACTCAAGTAAAACAAGGGCATACCAAAGAAAATAATCGATTAACCAACTTCTGACCAAACCCCGTTTCCCCGCTTGGGGTCGAATGGTTAACCTTGGTCAACTTTGCCGGCGATTCGAATGGTCCTTTGCCTGTGGAACGCCGGTATTGCCAGCCAAGGAAGGCGCGCATGGACGAGCTTAAGCCATGGGATTTGCTCGAGGATTTGCGCCGCCTATCCCCCGGTCTGCTTTTCGTCGCCCTTTTGGTGGGCGTGTTGCTGTGGGGTTTCGGCGGGCGCTTGTACCGATTCTGGGTGATTCTCCTGGCCACTCTACTGGGAGGGGCTGCCGGTTTGGAAATGGGGCCCAGCCTGGGATTGCAACGGTTGGTGGCCGCTGCGCTGTTTGGGGCCACGGCTGGGGCCTTGGCCTTGTCGCTTTTTGATGTGGTGGTGTTTTTGCTGGGGGGTGCCACCGCCACCCTGGGAGTGTTGCAGATTGGAACCGGGCAAACCGACCCCCTGCCCTTTTTCCTTGCCGGAGGATTGGCGTTCCTGTTGTTTCGCGGCTTTTTCCTGGTGGTTTTCACAGCGGCCATTGGCACGGCCCTCATCGGGGCAGGGGTGGTTGGTCTGCTGGAGGCGAAACTGGAAACCGGGGCCCCGGGATGGCCGGAGGTCCACCCGGATCTGGTGGCGGGAATCGGGGCGGTGCTTTGCCTTTTGGGTTGTCTGACGCAGTGGTTGACCCGGAAATGGTTCAAAACAGGTGATTCTCCACCCCCACCGGCCCCCGCGGATAGCGGACGAAATTCGCGGCCCTCATACTTTGGTACTGGGGGATTTGCCACGGACCCACGGGCCCGTTAGACCTCCCCAACTCAGCGGCAACGCCCGGGGAGAAAGCCATGGGATTATGGACCGTTTTTCTGCAGGCCGTGGTTTGCACAGCCCTCGCCCAACCCCCGGGAACACCTCCCGGAACGGTTCCCGGTGCCCCCGCAACCGGAAACACCAGCGCGGCCGCACCCTCCGGGGGGGGCCGGGAGGAGGTTCCGCTGGGCCTGCATGTGTTCGCCTTGGCACTGTTTGGCGCCATCATCACCGTGCTGGTTTATCCCACCCGGCGAAGTGAATCCTGATCCGGTTCAAGGCGGGCCCCTGTCCTCTGCTGGTTGTGCCGGGAAGGCCCGGGCCCTAATCTGAAAAATGAGTGAATCTGGACGGCATCAGACTTTTGACCAAGGAACCACCGGATGAGCACGATGCAGCAAACGAACGGCGGCCTGGACCCGGCGCTGGAAAACCGGGACGAATATACCCTGACCGAGGCTCCCTTCGACCTGCTGGCCCTGTCGAGGCGGATCATCAGCGGCGGGGAGATGACCCGGGAGGAGGCAGACGCGTGCTTCCGCCTGCGCGGGGACGCCGTCTATGACCTGATGTACGCCGCCAACCGGGTCCGCCGCCATTTCCATGGCAACAAAGTCACATTCTGCAGCATCCTGGCGTCCAAATTCGGACGCTGCAGCGAGGACTGCAAGTTCTGCGCCCAATCCAGCTTTTACAACACCGGAATCGAACCGCACACCATGATGGAGGGAGGCGAGGTGGAGAAGGCCACCGAGTTCGCCCGCGAAAACGGCGCCAGCGCGTTCGGCATCGTCAACAGCGGCAGGGGCCCTTCCCAGCGCGAATGGCCCAAGATCATGGAAGCCGTGCACGCCATGAAAAAGGTGGACGGCATCTGCCATTGCGCCACGCTAGGAACCCTGAGTCCGGAGCAGGCGCTGGACCTGAAAAACGCCGGCGTCCGGCGGATCAACCACAACCTGGAAACTTCCGAACGGCACTACGCCAAGATTGTCACCACCCACACCTGGCAGGACCGGGTCAAAACCCTCAAGCTGGCCCAGGAGGTCGGTTTAGAGACCTGCTCAGGTGGCATCTTCGGCATGGGTGAGACCGTGGAAGACCGCGTGGATCTGGCCTTCAGCCTGAAGGCCCTCAACCCCGATGTGGTGCCGTTGAACTTCCTGCACCCGATCCCGGGCACACCCCTGGCCCATCTGAAGCCTCTGGAGCCCCTGGTCATTCTGGGCATCATCGCCACCGTGCGGATGATTTTGCCCAAGCAGGATCTGAAAGTGGCGGGAGGTCGCGAAAAGAACCTGCGCGACATGCAAAGCTGGGGCTTCTACGCGGGAGCCACCAGCGGCCTGATCGGCAACTATCTGTCCACCTATGGCCGCGCCAACAGCGAGGATCTGCAGATGATCCGCGACCTCGGTCTCACCTGGGATGACGACCGGGTGGGAGGGGGCGACCCCGACGCGGTTCCCGCCGAAACCATCGGTAGCGGCGGGGCGCGGGCCAACGGATCCTTCTCCCTGCCGGTTCTGGCCGGAAACTGAACCACTTCCCGGCAAACCTAGGCACGGAAAACGGGCTGCCCCATGCGCCCCTTCTGGCTGGATGAGTTGCAACAGACCCGGGCGGAAGGGAACGCCCGGGTCCGTCGCGTTTTACGGCCCGATCCGGTCAACCCGAACCGGGTCATCTGGCGGGGGCGACCCGTCCTGCCCTTTGCCTCGAACGACTACCTCGGGCTGGCGCGGGATGAACGACTGGCCCGTGCCGCACTGCGGGCAATTCGCCACGAGGGCACCGGTGCGGGAGCCTCCCCGCTGGTGACCGGTTGGCTACCCAGCCTGCGCGCCCTGGAGAAGGATCTGGCCTCCCTGGAAGGGGCTGAGAAAGCCCTGGTGTTCCCTTCCGGTTTTCAGGCCAACCTCGCCGCCATCAGCGCGCTGGCAGGTCCTGAAGATCTGATCCTTTCCGACGCCCTGAACCACGCCAGCCTGATCGATGGCTGCAGGCTTTCCCGGGCCACGGTGCAGGTCTACCGCCATGGAGACCTGGAACACGCCAACGATCTGGCGCGGACCCACCGTTCCAGCCACCGCAGAATGTTGGTGGTAACCGATTCCGTTTTCAGCATGGATGGCGACGAGGCCCCTCTGGAAGGTTTGGCCGACCTTGCCCTGAGCCATGATGGCATGCTGTTGGTGGACGAGGCACACGCCACGGGGGTGATGGGACCTGATGGGCGCGGCTTGGCTCATGCGCTGTTGCCCCATTTCCAGCGAGAAAAGGGCAAACTGATCCGGACGGGCACCCTCAGCAAGGCAATGGGATCCCAGGGCGGTTTTATTGCCGGATGCGGGAGCCTGATCCGCTGGCTGGTCAACGGCGCGCGGGGTTACCTGTTTTCCACCGCCCTGTCACCCGCCAACGCCATGGCGGCCCGCGCGGGTCTGCGGATAGCCACCCGGGAACCCTGGCGACGGGAAAAGGTTTTGGGTTTGTCCAACTTGCTGCGGGCAAAGCTGGCGGAGGCAGGGTTTTGCCTGCTTCCCGGAACCTCGCCCATTGTGCCGGTGGTGCTGGGGCCGTCCCGCCGGGCAGTCGCCTGGTCGGAGACCCTGGCTGAGGCAGGATTCCTGGTTCCGGCCATCCGCTACCCCTCGGTCCCCCGGGACGGCGCCCGTCTGAGAATCACGCTCTCGGCACACCATCATGAGGCCGAGGTACTGGAATTGGCCCGTGAATTGACCACACTGGGGCGATCGGGCAGGTAAGATCATCGCAGGGAATCGGTAGGCGTGGAGCCGGTGCCAATGCGATCCATTCGACTCGACCAATGGCTGGAAAGCCGCGCGCCAGGTGGCGTGCTGGCCCCGATACGCATCCTGGAACGGATGGAAACGGGGGGCGTGGCCTGGCTCGGCAACCGTCGCCTGGCAGCCCGTGGCTATCTGGTGGTTTCCCGGCAGGACCTGTGGCGCAAGGTGGAACCCGAGGAACTGTCGGTTTCCCCAACCCGGCTGCTTCCCGACACTGTCTTGCTGGTGCTGAAACCGAACGAGGATGAAACCAAGCTTCTGGAATCCCCTGGCCAGGTCCGTCAGGCCCAGACCCCCGGTGTGATCACCGAGGAACAGGAAAGGCTGGAGAAAAAACGGGCTGAAACCCTGGGCAAACTAACCCGGCGTCTGGTCATGGCCCGGGTGGAACAGGTGCTGCTGGAGCGGGGCTGGGGACCGAATGTCGCGGGGGAGTTCGCGGAACTGATCCCCCCCTGCGAGATGGATGAAATCCGGCAAGTCCTAGCCCGGGACGGGCGCGCCAAAACCGACGCCCCGGTGGACCGGGTGCTCCTGGAATTCCTACCCTGGTTCGGGATGCTGTCCTCCCTGGACCCGGAACGAATGGAGGCCTTTTTTCCAGGGCTGGCACCGCAAACCGCCAAAAGCCTGTGGGAAATGCTGGAGGGCAAAGCCAACCTGGACCTGATCGTCCGGGAATCGCTGGACCGGGATTACCCGTTCCACCCGGGGGGGCTGGCTGCCGACGAGGAACCCGACCCCTATCTGGAAAGGCACCGACGGCTGGCCGAGGAGGCGGAAGGCCAGGGCCAGTGGGTGACGGCCGCCCTGGAGCAGGTTCGCGAGTCACGATTGTGTGTCGGCAAGCGATCGGAAAACGCCCAGGCCCGGGCGCGGGCCAACCTGCGCCTGCTGGTGGAGTCAGTAGAGGGGCCGCTGGGACTGGACGAAGGGGAAGGGGAAGCGTTCCTCACCGCGCTGGATCCGGTGCTGGACAAGGCTGAACAGGGGGAATCGGGGGAAGAATCGGCATTCCTGCGCAACCTCCAGTCGATGAGCGACGGATTGGCCAACAAGGCCTACGCGCTGGATGTGGTGGAATACGCCATTTCCATGGGAGTGCGGCCGTGGAAAAGGCAACTGCACTACCTGGGGCTGGTCCAGGTGTCTGGCCGGCTGAAAACCCTGTTGGGCCTGCTGCCTGTGATGCGGGTTCCGGACACCAGCCGGGCCATCCTGCAGCGTCTGCTGGGGAAAAGCTCGCTCCACGCCGAAACCCAGGTGCGCCGACTGTTCCACCCGCTGATCGACAGCGCCCTGGACGATGTGGGCCTGCAACCAGGCAACCCGTTGGAACGGGTGGCCCGCAGGAAAATCATCCAGGAATTGATCGACCGCATCCTGGACCAGGGGCACATCACTTTTTACGACCTGCGGGATGCGCTAAGCCGCAACCATTTGAAGATGCAGGACATCCGCGACCCAGCCGAGTGGTTGCAGGGCGATCCCCTGCTGCGGCTGGACCGCAGACTGGCGGCCCCGCTGGACGGCATTTACCGGCCATGCCCGGTGTACAGCCGCATACTCGAGCGGATCACTTCTCTGGGCTTCGGCACGGGAGTGGGCCGTTGGCTGGTGAGCAAGGTGATCATTCCCTACGGCCTGGCCGCGCTGCTGGTGGTGATGGTCCATGCGCTGTGGGAGCATTTCGGCGGCGACGGCAAGCAGGCGGTCACCGCCACGGGCGAGGCCGCGCAGGCTGTGGCCGAGGCGGTCCAGGAAAACCATTCGCAGGGACTGCAGGAAACCGCCACCAAGGTTGCCCTGTCGGTGCATTCCAAGCCTCCACCCTCGGTGCTCACCCCCGCCAATCTGGTCGCCCTCGGGGTTTTGGGAACCATTTTCCTGCTGTTCACCAACCACCCGGTGCTGAGGGGGGCGGTTTGGCGCGTCCTGACCGCCTTGGGAGACGCCATCCATTGGCTGGTGCATGACCTGCCTGAAATCCTTCCCAGCCACCCGCTGTTCCTATACGGCGTTCGCTGGCCGCTGAGCGTGCTGTGGCACGCGGTGATCAAACCCCTTGGCGTGGTGCTGATTCTCCTGAAAGTCAGCGGGATGGAGGTGGATTGGACCAGCCCGATCCTGTTTGCCGGCTGGCTTTTGGCGACGGTGGCCCTGCTGAGCCGCCAGGCACGCATGACGGAAGAATGGTTTGTGGGCGTGCTGCGCGAGGTGCTGATGGCGCTGCGCTCGGGGGTGCTGGGGCGGGCGCTGGGTGTGCTGAACGAGTTGTTCCGCGCCGTGACCCGCTGGTTTGATTTCCAGATGGCGAACATAGAGACCATCCTCCGGGTCCGTCAGCGTGACAACGCCGGGCAACTGGGTGGCCGGGCGCTGCTCAGCCTCTTGTGGTTTCCTCTTGGATGGCTTGGCCGGTTCACCTTCGTGGTGCTGATAGAACCCATGCTGCATCCGCTGAAGCTGCCGATCAGTTTCCTGGCAGCCAAGGTCATCTATCCCTTCCTGTACCCCTTCACGACGGATGTGGCGATTCCCGCGCTGACCCCGATGATGGGCGCCCTTACCGCCGGGCTGTTCATGGGGGTGATCGTTTTCCTGCTGCCGAATGCCTTCGGCTTCTTCTTCTGGGAATTCCGCGAGAACCGGGGCCTGTACGAGGCCAACCGGCCCGAGCGGCCGGCGCCGGATGGGGCCGGCCCCCACGGCGAAACCATGGCGGTGCTGCTGGAACCTGGACTGCACGGTGGGGTGCTGCCAGCCCTGTTCACCAAATTACGCAACGCCAGCCTGCCCGCCTCTGAAGGAGGAACCCGGGCGGCACAGCGCGCCTGCGAGCGCAAGCTGGACCTGCTGCGCGAGGCCTTGGGAAGGTTCTTCAGGCGGAATTTCCTGGATGTCCTGGGAGTGACACCAGCCTGGGTGCATACCCTGAGCCCCGAGGATGAATCCCCGAAAAGCATGCTGTTGTCCCTTGCCCTGGAGCCGTCTGCTCCGGCTACACCGCGCCAGTGGTGGCGGCCCTTCGAACTCGAATCGGTGAACCTGGCCGTGAACCGGGTGGAGGCCACCTTCCGTCCGGCCAAGGGCTCGGGTCTGTTTTCCGGCAGCGATAGTGCCCCCGAACCTTTGCGCATCTATGTGGCCTACATGGAAAATCACCTGCAGGCCTGGATCGATCGGCCTGCCTGGATAGACCATCTTTCGGATGAGAAGCGGCACGCCCTTGCCTGGAGTCTGGCCTGGATTTACCGGGCGGCCGGTGTGGAGGTGGCCCGGGAGACACTGGAGCTACTAGCCCCGCCGGGCACCACCCAAACACGGCTGGATGAGGACCGGGTGATCTTCACTGTGGCGGACCATTTCCGGGTGACCTACCGGCTGGCCGACCAGGGCCGCGCCTGGCACCGCATTCCCGAGCCCGCCCCCACACATGGATCCCCCGCAGCGCCCGAGGAGGTGCGCCCCGCATGGCGGGCCCTGTTTGGCGAAATGCCGTTTACCTGGTCCCTGTTTGTGGACCGCTGGACCGCGGGGGCCAACAGCCAGGACTTCGGCCAGGTGCGACTGGATGGTTTCTGGATCGATTTACTCGGGGATACTGGCGCCGGCAAAGGTACCAGGGGATTGAGGCTTTCGGAAGGCGGCCGGGTTGCCGGTGCCTGAAAAGACGGGGATGAACATGTTTCAGTACGCGATCTGCAACGAGACTTTCGAGGGGTGGGATTGGGAAAGGGTTTGCGACCTGTGCTCCAGCCTGGGTTACACCGGGCTGGAGGTGGCGCCGTTCACGCTGGCCCCGCGCATCGGTCAGGTGGATGCCCAGACCCGGGCAAGTCTCCGGCGGACCGCGGAGGGCCGCGGGCTACACCTTTTCTCGCTGCACTGGCTTCTGGCGAAAACGGAAGGGTTCCAGGCAACCAGCCCGGATCCCCGGATCCGGACCGACACCGCCAACTACCTGGGGGAACTGGCTCAGGCCTGCGCCGATCTGGGCGGCGACCGCATGGTTTTCGGCTCACCTTTGCAGCGAAAAATCCCCGAGGGGCACACCGAGGAACAAACCGATCTCCTGTTCCTGGATACCCTCAAGCAACTGACTCCTCATCTTGAAAAAACGGGTGTGAAGTTCCTCCTGGAGCCACTCGGGCCGGCAGAAACCAACTACATGAACACGGCGCGGAAGGGGGTGGAACTCCTCGACCGGATCAACCACCCGCTTTTCGGCCTGCATCTGGACGTGAAGGCGATGAGCGATGACGAAGCACCCGTGCCTGACATCATCCGCCGGCACGCCGGACGAATGGAGCACTTCCACGCCAACGACGCCAACCGCAAGGCCCCGGGAATGGGGAATACCGACTTCATACCCATCATGAGAGCTTTGAGGGATGTCCAATACCGTGGATACGTCTCGATTGAGGTATTCGATTACACGCCGGATCCGGAAACCATCGCCCGTGAAGGGTTGGCACATTTGAAAGCCTGCGTCACCAAGGCCTGAGATGCGCCGTGCACCACCATGGCCAACAGGATCAACGATCTGATCGGGCGTGGGGAATGCCCGGAACGACCACACATGGCCAGTGGCTTTTGCATACCCCTGGAAGCCTTGGAATTTGAATCCCTGTTCCTTGGGCTCATTTGGCCCGGGGGGACTTGGCGGGAGCTTTCTGGCGAGGAATGTTTTCCCTTTCTGGCAAGGGGTAATTCAGCTGAATGTAATAGTTCGACATATCATTTGACCAAAACAGCCATACACTCCATTTTTCCCAAAATATTCTTTATTCCAATTTGACTAAACATTATCCATTCCATTCAATTCCCTCAGTTATCAATTTTTCGGATTAACCCGTACTTGCCGCGAATTCCTGTTTTTCCGGCTGCATCAACCAACCGTGTGCTTCACACCCAGGAGACTTTATCATGATGCGCGGTTCTTGGCCCTTTCGCTTGCTTTTTGTTCCTGGCATGGCCATTGGCCTGACTTTGCAGGGAAAAGCTCAGGAAGCCCCTAAAACAGCCCCGCCAGCCACTACTCCCAGCCGGATCCAGTTGCCTGTTCAAACCAAACCGGCCCAACCCGGGGTGGTACCAGCCATTCGGCCCAATGTGGAGGCGGTACCCGCCACGCCCCAGCCTGCCCCGAAACTCCCCTCCCCCCGTTTGGTTGAGGGCCCCAAACCCAGCGCAACGGCCAGCCGCATGGTAACAGTGATCACCATGGGTTCACCCAACATGCCAACCACCCGGCCTGCGGACGGGTGCGATTGCGGTAACGGTGGGAATGGTGCCAGCGGTTCGCAAGCCCTGACCGCGGCGCAAACCCGGCAATTGGAAGCCTTGATGATCGACCGTTTGAGCCCGACCGAGGCACCCCGGTATGGCAAGAACGAGCCGGTTCCCCAGATCAATTGCGAGGTTCCCGCCGCGGAAGCCTACGTTGAAGGTCTTCGGGCCCTGAAACGGTTCGACTCAGCCCGGGCCCTTGCCCTGTTCAACCACGCCTTGTCGATTGATCCCACCCATCCAGCCGCCCTGCAGTTGAAGGCTGTGGCGCTTTATGACCTGGGTCGTGACGCCGAAGCGGCCAAGGCAGCCCGTCAGGGTAACTATTTCGCCCGGGAACAGCCCGGCGGCCTTGAGGAATTGTCGCGGGCCCTAGAACCGATCCAGGGCCATCGGCGGGCCTTCCTGGATCAGGCTGCCCTATACAACCTGACGGGGGAACCCCAGGACTGCCGCAACCCTGGCATGCCTTCCGGCGTGATCCCGGGTGCCCCGGTCACCCCACTGAAGCCCGGCATGAACTTGGAGCCGGCACCTCTTCCGCCGCCGGTTGCCAAGCCGCCAGTCAACACCGATACCCCCAAGCCTGCCGCGCCGCGAATCAAGCTGCCCCCGGCTGCACCCGCGCCCGCCAAGCCTGTTGAGCCGAACGGACCCAATCTCTGATTTTCATAAAAAGGATCCCCAAAAGAAATAACCCCCGTTCCTGAAAGAACGGGGGTTATTTCTTTTTTCACGCAACTGGCTGATAACGCAGCACGCTCCCACTCATTCCCCCCGTGGCCGCAGTGTACCCGCATAGGAGACAATTTGGCCCAGGAGGGGCGCGAAAGCAGCCACCCGGATGGACAGGCTGCCATCCGGTTCCCCTTTTTCAACCCCTTCCCCGGTGGGGGCGAGGCAAAGCGGTATCGGGATGCCACCCACCCAGGCCCGAACCACTCCCAGGCGCAATACAGGAGGTTCCACTTGCAATCGGTACGCCAAGATGAGCCAACCGAAATTTTCCATCAGCAATCCGTCCCGGGCCCATTGGACGGAACGCATCTTAAATCCGCTGAAATCCCGGTTCCAGACCTCGGTGCGTTTGCCCCGGTCCGACTCAGCCTGGCAGTGAAGGATGACACGCACCCGTTCGCCTGCTGGAGGCAAACCACCCAACCATGCCACCAGGTTGCGGAGCCATCCCCTGCCCCGGGTGACACGGAAGTCCGCCTCCCCCGTCCATTCCGTTTCCACATCGTGGAAATCCCGCAGGGAGGGAGGCAATTGATCTAATTCCGAGCCCAAAATTTCACGATAAGGGGAAACCATTATCCACGGTCCTCCAAACAACAGGCCCGCGGCGACGAGTCGCGCGGGCCTGTCGAGACCATGGTAGTCGGGTAACGGCACACCAGCCGTTAGCTGCTTTTTCGCCGGGTGTTTTTCCTCATGGCGAAAGGGATGGACGGTTGGCCCGGCGGGTCCAGACGGATGAACATCCGCGTGGGGCGCGAGGGAGACTGGTCTGGCTGGGGAACCGGATCGGCAATCCGCAGGAAAGGCAACACCCGGGCCTCCTCGGCGCTTTGTTTGCGCTGTTTCCTCACAGCCCGGTTGAATTCCAATCGGCCCAACAGCATTCCCAGGCGCAGGTCCCCGGCAAATCGGAAACGGGCCTCATTCAACAGGCTACGGGCTTCCTCGCGGGCCTTTGCAAGGCGCAGGCCACGGTACAGGGCCAGGAAGGATTCGTAGCGGTCCGGATGAGTCTGGTAGGCATGACGGAGGATGGATACCCCCTCTTCCACCAATCCCTGACGAAGCCGCAAACGGCCGAGGGCTGTCCGGGCGTCGATGTGGTTGGGATCATTTTCAAGGCAGGCCAGATAATGGGCGGCGGCTCGTTCCATTTCTCCCTGCGTGGCGGTGACGCGGGCCTTGCGGCGCTCAAGTGCCTTACCCATCAGGAACAGAAAGTGCGGGCAGGAGGGGAGCAGTTTCAGGGCTGCTTCCAGTTGCCTGACCGCCCGGGTGTATTTGCCCCTGCGAAGGCTCATTTCGGCGAGCATCGCCTGAGTCTCGGCGCTGACCGCGCTGGCAGGATTTGTGCGGGCGAGCATCTTTTCAAGAGGCTTGCGCGCCTCACGAAAAAAGCCCGCGGAACGAAGCCTTCGTCCGCGGGCCAAAAGATGTTCAGCCAATGAAAGAATTGGAACCATGGCGTCGCCTCCTTGCGAATGCGCGTTCATCCTGAACGCGTCCCATCCGTGGGATTTGGCAGAGGATACCAAGAGGCGAGGCAGAGGCAAGTGCATTCCAGCTGCAAATTGCCTGAACCCGACGCAACCTCTTGTCAGGCCTCGGCTTTCGCAGGGCCCTTTTTCTGGGAGGCAGGCGCCTCGGATCGCTTGGCGGAGGAGGTTTCTGCCTTGGCGGCGGGTTCCACGGGCGGGACGGGGGCGGCGGCTTTCAGCCGCTTGGCCAGCACCTTGCGACTGATCTCCTCCAAAAGTTGGGGATTGTCACGCAGGTATTGCTTGGCGTTTTCACGCCCTTGGCCCAACCGCATGTCGCCGTAGTTTACCCAGGCTCCCGATTTTTCAACAATCTTGTCATCGATAGCCAAGTCCAAAAGGTCCCCCTCTCGGCTGATTCCGGAGTCGTACATCAGGTCGAACTCTGTGAATCGGAACGGGGGCGCCACCTTGTTTTTCACCACCTTCACCTTCACGCGGGAGCCGGTGGCCTCCTCGCCCTCCTTGATGGTGGCCACCTTGCGGATATCCATGCGCACCGAACTGAAAAACTTCAGTGCCAGGCCACCGGAGGTGGTTTCGGGGTTACCGAACATCACGCCGATCTTTTGGCGGATTTGGTTGATGAACACCATGCAGGTCTTGGTTTTGCTGATGGTGGGATTGAGGATACGGAGGGCCTGGCTCATCAGGCGAGCCTGGATGCCCACATGGGAGTCGCCGATCTCCCCCTCAACCTCTGAACGGGGTACCAGGGCCGCCACCGAGTCAATGATGATCAGGTCCACCGCGTTGGACTTGATCAGCATTTCGGCGATTTTGAGAGCCTCTTCCGCGCAGGAAGGCTGGCTCACCAGCAGTTGCTCGAGATTCACCCCCAGGCGCCGGGCCCATGTGGGATCCAGCGCGTGCTCGGCATCGATAAAGGCCGCGACGCCGCCAGCCTTTTGCGCGCAGGCAACCGCCTGCAGGGCGATGGTGGTTTTGCCGGAGGATTCAGGCCCGAAGATCTCAATGATGCGGCCGCGAGGCAACCCTTTGCCACCCAGGGCCAAATCCAGGCTCAGGGCGCCAGTAGAAATCCCCTGCACATCGGAGGAGTCCCCCTCGCCGCCCAGATGCATGATCGAGCCTTTGCCGAACTGCTTCTCGATCTGAGACAGGGCGTTTTTCAATTCGCGGTCATCGGCCATGGTCGTTCCCTCCTTCAAATCCCACTGGGCATGGATATAGTGTACAAGTGTTCCGTTCGCCAGTCATCATCGGTTTTCACCCGCCTTTTCTTGCAAAGGCAGGCGTAATCCTTTCACGAAACCGGAAAAAGTGCTTTTTCTTTGAAAAAAGAGGCGTTTCCAGGGGCCCAGCCACAGGGTAGGGAGGGCTTTCATGGGCCTCTTTGGCCAAACTTTTGGTGGCCAATTGTTTCACCGCCCCCACCAGAACTTCCTCCACTTCCTCGCGCCAGGGGGCCGGAAGGCCGTAATACACCATGGCTTTTTCCCCCTCGTAGCCCCCCTCACGGCGGACACGTTTGGACGGGATGTAGGCCATCACATCGTTGGCGTAGCTGCCAATCCACCATTGGCGACCCGCCAGTTCCCCCGGCAAACGCAGGGCGTAATCCACCACCACTTCCCCCGGGAGAAACACCACTCCACGGGAATCACCCACCGCCCAAGCCTGGACCGGTGCCGCGTAACGGGTGGGCAATGGTTGGCCCGAATCCAAGAGGCCCAGAAGCCGCCGGGCCCGGGCGGACACCGCCCTGTCTTTGGACATTTGCTGGTCGAGCAGGGTGTCACGGCCTGGTGGGGCCTCCAGGGGCAAGTCCACCAGGTCCATGGCGATGCCCAAGTCCCCTTGGACCGCCGGGCCCTTGCCCGCGATTGCCGCCCTGACGCTTTCCGCCAGGCGGTTGCCGTAACTGATTGCCAGTTCCAACCTGCGCCTGGGCAGGGGATTCTGGTCGGCGCCGCACCCAGCGACGAAGACTGCCACACCGGTGTCGTCCCCACGCTGTTCACGCAGGTCTTTTTCCAAAGCCGCGCAGGCCTCCCCCGGCCAGTCGCCATACCACTGCTGAAAACCCATGGTGGTCGCATGGCAGGCGTACCCGAACAGGATCGCCTTGGGTTTGCCGCGCATGTCACGGATGGCCAGCACCGGCACGGAATGATCCACAGGCCCCTTCAGGGCACCGGCCGTCCTCAACTTTTCCACTTCGGGTTCAGCGTTGTTCCGCCGGTTCACCGCAAAATCGCAGGTTCCCTGGTACCAGGTGAGATTGGCGGGGGCGAGATTCGCCATCGCCTGGCGGGCGGCCAGCACGATTCGCTGCTGGAGATACCGCTGGTAACGGTCGCCGGCCTGCCTGTCCGACTCGGTGACAGGGTACATGTCCCGCAAGGTGGCGCCAACCACAGGCCCGCAGTGGGTATGGGAACAGGCCAGCACAATCGACTTTCTGGGGAGATGATGTTCCTTGCCAATCTCCGCCGCCCAGCGGGCCGCGGTTTCGCCGTCAATCCCCACCAGATCGAGGGCAATCACCAAACCGGTGTTTCCCTTGGAATCCCGGAGGGCCATCCCGCGGGCATACAGTTCGGAAGCTTTTCCCTGGCCCGGCTGGGTCCGCGAGGCGTACCCGGCCATCCACACCGGCTCATTCGGGGTGATCGTCACCCGGGACGCACTGGCGCTCCAGCCATCGGCCGGGCTGACGGAAACCAGAATCTCGACAAGCATCCAGAGCATGGCGGCACCCCCGGTGTTTCAAAACAAGCCGCAGCATACCCGAGGATCATGAGGGGGTGGGGCCAGAATCCCCTCCCTCCCGGGCTGACCGGTCTTCCCGCCGACGGTGCCAGATATTTCCACGGCTGACCGCCTCGCCCCCAAAACGTGCCCGGATGGCGTCGAGGGCCTGGTCCAGGCGTGCCGGGGCCGGATTCCGCAAGGAATCAAACAGGTCCGGCTGCACTTCCCCCGGTTTCTTCAGGTCTATGGCGGTCACTCCCACCAGTCGTGCCGGCAGCAGGTCCGAATCACACAGATTGCCAAGAAGCTCCCGGGCCGTTTCCCACAACTCGGCAGTCACCTGGGTGGGGCGGGCCAGACGGGCCTGCCTGCTGCGTGTGCGAAAATCGCCGGACCGCAGCTTCACCTCGACGCCCCCGGCCAACAACCCCTTCGATCGAAGGCCCTCCGCCACCTCCTCGGCTTGCTCCAGAGCCCAAGCCGCCAAGACCCAATCCTCGTCCACATCCTGGTGGAAGGTGGTTTCACTTCCCATGGATTTGGCCTGACGGAATGGGGTCACTTCCCGTGCATCCTGGCCCAGGGACATGGCCCTCAACTCACGGGCATGGGGACCGAGCGCCTCGACGAGCACCGCCTCCGGCACGCGCTGCAGGTCGCCCAGGGTGTGGAATCCAAACGACCGCAAACGGGCCACCCCGCGGTCCCCCACGCCCCAGAGCCTGCCCACCGGCAGCAGGGCCAGGAAACCCAACAGGTCAGCCGGAGCCACCACAAACCCCCTGGGTTTGCGCAGGTCGCTGCACAATTTGGCGATCCACTTGTTGGGGCCGATCCCCACGGAGGCGGGAAGGCGGGTTTCCTCCCGGATGCGTTCCTGAATCCGCCTACCCACCACTTCGGCATTACCGAACAGGTGCTCGGTGCCGCGCAGATCGAGATAGGCCTCGTCCAGGCTCAATGGTTCCACCAAGGGAGTAAAATCATGGAAAATAGCGCGGATACGCCGGGCCTCGGCCCGGTAGACATCCATCCGCACGGGCTGGAAAACCGCATGGGGACAAAGGCGGCGCGCCATCACGCCCGACATGGCGGAATGGATGCCGTATGCGCGGGCCTCGTAGCTGGCGGCGGCCACTACCCCGCGGCCCGAACGGCCCCCCACCACCACCGGTTTGCCAACAAGCTCCGGATAATCCCGCTGTTCGATGGACGCGTAAAAGGCGTCCATGTCGACGTGGAGGATAGTCCAACGCTCTGGCAGGTCAGACATGGCAACAGCCCGCGAATTCACGGGAAAAACAAAACCCCTCGCGCATCAAAGATGGGCGAGGGGCATTCCTGTTCAGGACACGCCTATCATCCAAACAGGTTTGGAATCAGCGGGCCGGATCCGCCCGTGCCACCGCGCAAATGGGCGGGCTTGGGCTTGGGAGCGGCGGCTTGAGCCGGAGAGGCTTCGGCCACGAGGGCCTCCACCTGTTCGGTTTTACCCTGCGCGGCAAGCAATGCGGCGCGGATGGAAAGGCTGATGCGGCGGGCATCGAGATCCACAGCCAGCAGCACGGCGTCCACTTCCTGACCTGTCGTCACCACATCCCCGGCGCGCCTGACGCGGTGGGGGGCCAGCTCGCTCAGGTGGACCAGACCTTCCACACCAGGCTCAATCTCCACAAAGGCGCCGAAGTCGGCCAGCTTGGTGACCCGCCCCTTGATGGAGGTACCCGGGGTCAACTTGGCCACGGCCGCATCCCACGGATTGTCGGTGAGTTGGCGCAGTCCCAGGGAGAGTTTCCGCCCCTCCTCATCGATGCGCAGAACCTTGACCTTCACCTTGTCGCCCACCTTGACGACCTCGGAGGGGTGCCCCACCTTGGCCCAGGCCATCTCGCGGACAGGAATGAGGCCGTCCACGCCGCCCAAATCCACAAAGGCGCCGAAATCCATCACATTGCGGACGGTGCCCTCGCGGATCTGGCCCACTTCCAGAGTGGCCCAAGTTTTCTCGGCGTTCTCCTTGCGCTCTTCCTCCAGCAACTGCCGGCGGCTAAGCACCATGTTTTTCTCGGAACGCTCCAACCGGGTGATCACGCAACGCAAACGCTGGTTCACCCACGCCTCAAGCTGTTCCACGCGCCCGATATCCACCTGGCTGACGGGAATGAAGCCCCGCGCGTTGCCCACAGCCACTTCCAGTCCACCATGGTTGTGGCCGGTTACCCGGGCCTCGACCACCATGCCGGTGGTCAGGTTGTCCCAATCGGTATCAGTTGCGGCGGCCCCCTTCAGGGCCAGCTTCACCAAGCCGTTTGCCGAATCGTATCCCTCGACGCGGACCTCCACGTCGGAACCCAGTTCCGGGGCCTCTCCTATGGAGTTGACGAGCAAGAGGCCCTCGGCCCGGCTGCCGGGGAGCGAGACAAACACCTCGTGTCCCTGCTTGCGGACCACCTTCCCGGTGCGGTATCCGCCCGGGGCCGCGGCGGGGGGAGGTTCCGGCGTGTTGACATTGCCCAACACCGATTCGGCCGAATTACCGCCGAAAGCCGCTTCCAGTTCAGCATCCAAGCCGCTGTCTGTGAAGTCGCGCAGGGCATTTTTTCCGAAGCCAAAACCCTTGGTGAAAATCTGTTGGGGGCCCGGGCCTGCGGGCCGGCCCTCGCCACGCCGCTGATCCCGACCGCCTCGACGGCCACCGTCACGGCCCTGCCGTCCCTCGCGGGGGGGAAGCGTGGTTCCCGGAGCGGATTCCATCTCCTCGGAGGTCATTGCCACCGGGCCGATGGGCTGCTCAGCTTGATCTTGGCGCGGCTCATGCTCGACCGGCGCGGGTGCTTCATCCAGCCTCCGGGCCCCACCAGGGAGTGACGGCCGCGAGGGTTCAGGCCTGTCAGAGGGAGTACCGAAGGCGAAAGCATGCTCGGCGGTGCTGCCGGGGCCGCCGGCCAGACGCTGGACCAAGCCGCGTGGAACCGGTTTGCCATGGCGCCCACGCACCACTCCGCCTCCGCCGGGAATTGGACGCCCGGTTGGTTTGGGTGTGTTTTGGACGGGTTTGTCCCCGGTGGCGGGTGAGGGGTTTTCAGGCACCACTGGCTCGCTCATACCAACCTCGCATGCTTGCAATCTGCCAACCCATATCCTTGTGGGGTTTCACGGATGAGGCAAGGGGAAAGGGATTGCTGGAGTGGCGAAAAACCAGCTTTCGGACAATTGTTCGGAGAGAATCCCTGGCTTCAGTTTTTAGACAGGCAAACGGAAAGACCCCCGCAGGTAACTGCGGGGGTCCGGTGTAGGGGGGTGGAAGGAGCCGTTCGAGTGTGATGGACATAATGATGTGTCCAGGTGTGAGACCCGGACGGATCG
>Ga0169931_10001986_pt1 | contig 33650 bp, 37 predicted proteins | sample Kivu_15m_20L_FD_129675 | JGI IMG/M metagenome (GOLD analysis project Ga0169931, IMG submission 129675) | Freshwater microbial communities from Lake Kivu, Western Province, Rwanda to study Microbial Dark Matter (Phase II) - Kivu_15m_20L... | ecosystem: Environmental > Aquatic > Freshwater > Lake...
AAGGGGAATTCAAATTTTACTTTGACGAGAAAATTGTTACATTAGAACATACATACAATACTCAAGATAGTTCAACCAATACTTTATGGGAAGAAAATTTTTAGTATGATTCAACACTTTTATGGCGGAAACAACAATTATTAACAAAGATTTCAGAAACTGTGAAATCCCGAAAGGACTTACTATTACCGATCCACCTTACAATCAAGAATATTCGTACAACGAATATAAAGATAAGTTGACAGAAGAGGACTACATCGAGTTATTATCCAATATCCCCACCCCTTGTGTGATTATTCATTACCCCGAAGAAACAATCAACTTGCTCCCAAAGGCGATAAACGCCAAGTGTGAACAGGTTGTTTGTTGGGTGTATAATTCAAACACAGGGAAACAAAGTCGTTTAATTTCATGGTGGGGATGTAAGCCTGATTTCAGAAAGGTTAGACAACCTTATAAGAACTTGAAAGACAAAAGGATTCAACAACGAATCGCTGAAGGAAAGACGGGAGCAAAACTTTATGATTGGTGGGAAATCAATCAGGTGAAGAATGTGAGTAAGGAAAAGACCGAACACCCTTGTCAAATCCCTGAAGAAGTAATCAGAAGAATTATCTTAACAACTGCGGAACCAAATCAAACAATCATTGATGTTTTTGGTGGTAGTGGCACCACCAGTAAAGTTGCCAAAGAGTTGGGATTTAATTCTATCAGTTACGAGGTGGATGAGAAATACTGTGAGATAATGAAAAATCGGGTTGAAAGTATCTAAAATTTCCCTATATTTGTTAAATAATGTCGGGGTGGTGGAACAGGTAGACACGCAAGACTTAAAATCTTGTGGCCCAAAGGCCGTGAGGGTTCGATTCCCTCTCCTGATACAAACACTATCGTTCTTTGAAATAAAGGAGAAGATCATATGGATTTAATATCATTTATTTTAGGAATGTCTATAGTTGTGGTCATTGCAGTTGCTGTGGTTGCGGTTATGGCTTTTGTTAGGGTGAATAAACAAAAAGAAGAAATACAACAGATTCACCAGTTTCTTGCAAGAGAAATTGAAAATCAAATGAGAGACCGTGATAGAATTATTGACGATGTTTATCGAACAATGGATTCACGTCTTGATAAACTTGAAAGTAAATTATCTAGCCGAAAGGCATAAACGTTAAATAAACTTTCAAAGACGATAGTGTTAATTATAAATTATGTTCGGAATATTCAAGAAGAAAACTGAGAAGGAAAAGCTACAGGAAACTTATAAGAAGTTGATGGAAGACGCTTATAAGGCTTCTCATTCCAACAGAACACAAGCAGACAAACTTATGGCGGAAGCCGAAGAAGTTGCTCAAAAAATTGATTTATTGAAGTAATTCAATATGTCCCCGTAGCTCAGCTGGATAGTAGCGATTGCCTTCTAAGCAATAGGTCACACGTTCGAATCGTGTCGGGGATACAAAAAAATATTTGACAAAATAAAAACATTTCATACATTTAAAGTAATTATAGAACAATGAGAACTACAATTCAGCATATTATCAGTCAGAATCAACAAGAAAATTGTTGGTATGAGATTATGCCCATGTAGTTCGGAAGTTATATAAGAAAATTTTTTTTACAAGTAAAAACTAATTTTTCTAACCCCGAACTTAAAAAAGTTTGGGGTTTTTTTATGACTTCTTTTGTTCTTTGAAATATTGTAGTATCTTTGTAAGACAAACAAGCTCCGTTCGTCTAATTGGTTAGGACACTCCCCTTTCACGGGAGAGCTTACGGGTTCGAGTCCCGTACGGAGTACGCAAAAAACAAATAAGATGGAGTTTCTTTACCCCGTTAGGGATGAGTTTTAGAAATCTAAAAATTAGTCAGGTGGTGTAAATGGCAGCACGCGGTGATTAACTGAAGAGCGGGTTAGAAACCCGTCCTGACTTACATTGAAACTATATGGTGGCTGTGGCCTAATGGTAGGGCGGAAGTTTGTGGCACTTCAGGTAAGAGTTCGATTCTCTTCGGTCACACAAAACGGTCAAGTACCCAAGTGGCTTAAGGGGCTTGTCTGCAAAACAAGTATCCAAGGGTTCGAATCCCTTCTTGACCTCAAAAAATAAAGATATGAAAATCAACAGGAAGGATTTGTTATGGTTTATGAGTAACATCCGAAGAAAACAAGGTGATAAGGAATTGACTGATGAAGATCTTGTCAATCAATTGGCTCATTACATGGAGGTCAATCCTGGTTGTGTAGATATTAGAGGGGTGAACACACCTGGTAGATTCAGTTATTCTACCGTTGGATATGGTGTGTTCACTTTGTTGGGTGAGAAGTATAGAATGGGAAGAATCGAAGTTTTCGATAAAGAAGATGAAAGTGGTTATCAAGTCAGTGAAGGAATCTACACAATGCCATTCGAAGCTGCAAATCAATTCGAGGATTTTATCGAATCATTGCAAACCGATTTACCAATTAACATTGAGATTGGATCGCACAAATGGTGTGAAGAGGAATGTGCGAAATCATTGGGATTTGAAAGTTCTGATGAAATGAGGGACCCTGAGAAAATTAAAGAATTTCGTCAAAAGAAAAATGATGAATATGCTAAAGAACAGGGGTATGAAAATTGGGAAGATTTGATGTCAAAAAGTAAATTTGCAAAAAAATGAAAACTATGAAACCGAGATTATCAAAAGATCAGAAAAAAGAAAAAATGGTTGTCGACATGATAAACAAGATGTTCGAGATTGCTGGTCACCCTGTGACTTTTGACGATGTCAAGGACCGTAAGGATAGTTGGTATACTGATTGGACTATGACTATGGAACAAAACGACGAATGGAAAAAGTGGGGTAAAAAATACCTTATGAAAGAATTTCGTATGTACGCTAAAACTGCTGAAAAAGAAATGTCGATGATTTCTTTGATGTGGGGACTAAAATTTAGTAACTTTGAACTCAATACTGTAGAAGATGACATTTCAGGAATTAAAAATTGGTGACAGAGTTAAGACGAGATATTCAGGATGGGCAACAGTCGTAGCGGTTGGGTCTTACGGAGGATCGATGGTGAAACTTAAATGCGATAAACCTGTTTGGGCTTGTCCCTATTTCTATGAAAGTGAATTGGAATTGGAAACTTTAACCTACGAAACAAAATGAAAATTGTAATTGTAAGTGGATATTTCAATCCTGTTCATAAAGGACACATTGAATATTTCAACAAGGCTAAAGAACATGGTGATAAACTTTATGTGATTGTCAACAACGACAAACAGAGAGAGTTGAAAGGTAGTAAAGAATTCCAAGACGAAGATGAAAGGATGTTCATTATCCAAAACCTGAAAATGGTTGACAAAGTATTTCTATCTATTGATAAAGATAGAACTGTATGTCAGACACTCGGTTTGATTCACATCCTTGAGGATTTTGCAAACGAACTTATGTTCGCCAATGGTGGAGACCAAACAAACAATTCGATCCCTGAAAGACAGGTATGTGATTGGTGGGGGATTAAGTTAATTGATGGACTTGGAGATAAAATCCAATCTTCGTCTTGGTTGTTGAATAAATAAACATCTATGGTGAAATGGCATCATCACGGTCTCCAAAACCGTTGTTCCAAGTTCGAGTCTTGGTGGATGTGCTAAATGTAAACTTCAGTACCCATACAGCAGTGAGATGGGCTAAGTTAGATACAATTCCTCGGAGCTGAAAGTAGAATGCTGAAGAACATTTATAGGTTGATTGGGGAGTTGTAAAAAAGGAAAGTTTATATCAACTTTGTCTTATGGTGTAACGGTAACACAACTGATTTTGGTTCAGTTATTTCAGGTTCGAATCCTGATAAGACATCTACAGAGAGTTGCCTGAGTGGTTAAAGGAGCAGATTGCTAATCTGTCATCTCGAAAGGGATGCATTGGTTCGAATCCAATACTCTCTGCGATAACATTCTATGACGAAGGAACTCGATTGGGAACTGGAAGTGAGGGTACAATGCACATAGAATGTTATTATATTGTAAGGTGATGAAATTGGCAGACATACCCTCCTGTCTCGGGGGTGAGGAACTACTGATAAACGAGGAATAATGGGTTGACCACAATGCATGCAATGTTCCTTGGCTAAAGTCCTCGTGGTGGTTCGAATCCACCTCTTACAGCACAAAAAAGCGGGTATAGCTCAATTGGCTAGAGTGCCGTCCTTCCAAGTCGGAAGTTGTGAGTTCGAATCTCACTACCCGCTCTTTTACTTATAACAATGGGATATAGCTCAATTGGTTTAGAGCATTCGTCTGATACGCGAAAGGTTGGTGGTTCGAGTCCACCTATCCCAACATGGAAATTCAAGTCGAAAGAAGAGTTAGTAACAAAGCTAAGTTCAATAAGATTGTAAAAGAGTATAAGGATGCGAGTTCTTATGAAATTTGGGAAGGAGTTCGAGATAATTTTATCTTTGGGTTCATTGCTGCGACCTTGGTGGTTTTTATTGCAACCAAAACTGACTTAGCAGTCCTCATAGGATATCTAACATATTATTTTTTTATGGGTAAAATTGTAAATAGACCCAAGTATGTAACTGACTTGGGTAAATTGATTGTTTTTCCAATACCATCTACACTCGGCGCGTTTACGGGGTATAAACTTTCATATTATTTTATTCAGTTATTATCTTGAAAAAAATCCAATAGATTTGACGAACCCGTGAATTTTTCATATATTTATAATTCGAAAATTAAATAAAAAACAAAAAAAATGAAAAAAAGTTTAGTAGTATTCGCAATCCTTTCTACCATGGTTCTCGTATCTTGCGGAGGTAAAGGAGTTCAATCTGAAACAGACTCTACAGTTGTTGACTCTGTTGAAGTTGTTGTCGACTCAGTTGCTGTTGAAGGTGAAGAAGTTATTGGTGGTGGAGCTGAAAGCGTAGAAGTTGAAGCCGCTCAAGGTGAGGCAGTAAAGTAATTTCAACTCAACCAAAAAGAACCACTTTCGAGTGGTTTTTTTTTAAATTGTATTCTCAAAAAAAAAGACCGATCTATTCGGTCTTCTTTGTGTAAACTAATCTTTTTGGCCCTGTGGTTGTTACATTTTCGGAAGTTCCTGTTGACATCGAATCCATAATACGTAAATCAGGTTTAATAGGTTCTTCAATTCGATTGACACCAAATTTTATAAATCTATACCATACCCTCTCGTGTATATAGTATTGTATTGGTTTCCAAAGTAATTCTGCTAATCCGAACGCGACCCCAACTGTGACTGAGCCTGTTGCTAACCACATAGTTAGGAACCCTATACCAGTGCTGATTATTCGATACGAAATTGTTTTTGCGATGTGTCTTTTTGGTGATACTGTCATATATTATTAACTATTATCAAAGTTAGCTTTGTTCAATTCTTTTATGGTAATTTGATTATGTTTCCACATTTTCCATGTTTCAAAATCTTTTAAAGATTCAAGAGTTTTTTCATGTACTAAAATAAAACCTTCGGGAGCGACTCCACCGAATTTACGAACTTCACCTTCCTCTTCCAATATTTTTTGTAAATCAATCATCTAATAAGTACTTAATTATTTTATCTTTTATTCCACTTTGTTTGATTCCTTCCCACATTCTCGGAGTCCATACAAAGTTCTGTAGTCCCCAATCTCTATCGAATGGACCATAAGAACTATTTGCGACATGAATACCCATGTGGAGGTCATCAACTGCAACCCAATGTGTAATTTCGGGATGTGACTTTAGATAATCTTTAATTTCGAAGTGTCTTTCTTGTTCACGACCATCGGTTCTATTCCAATCAAAATCAGATGGGACACGACCTTCATCTAACCAATTTTTATAATGAAACACTTCGGTAAATCCGATTGGTTTTTTAATAATACCTTGTGATGTGTAGTATTCACCTAATTCCTCTAAATTGGCATGTAATCTCCAATCAGAACTCACAACGATTTCAGCTCCTGTGGTTTCTAAAATCTTATTAAGGATTTTGATTGCTTTTGGGTCAAAATTATCAAAACGATATTCAACAGGAATTGATTTTATATCCATAGACAATTTTCTCCCACCCCACTTATCTTGTTTCTTGTGGCGGGAACCCCAATTGCTACTTAGGCAAATTACTCCATCATTATCTAAAAATATAACTTTCATTTCCAAAATAATTGTATTGCAACGATTGTGAATGCGAGAACTAAACAGGTGACAGTTTTCAAGTTCATGTGTTCTTGAAAAAGTGTTGAGGATAATATTGTGAACACAACTACCCCTAATGCGAATCCAACCAATCTGCTTGGCCAAATTTGACCTCCGAATCCTTGCACATAAAGATTCACGGACTTGATGTACAACCAACTAATTGGAATCCCTGATAGTAAAAGTAACCAAAGGTATTTTTCTGACCAACCATATTTGATTGAACCCTGTAATTGCATGAAAGACCCAACTTGACCTAAAATCATAAACAGGGTGGCGAGAAGTATTTTGGCTATGTCCATTCTGTAAAGATAAAAAAAATCCCCCGAATATTCGAGGGATTTTTAATTTTTAATTGAAGTTATATCTCAAACCAAATTGCATTCTCCATACATCGGAAACACCTGCGGTTGGTCGATATGTGGTCTTAACCAAGTCGGTTCCAAAGTTTCTCATTCTGTGTTGTGCTCTTCCATCAGCACTTGCCGCTCCACCTTGAGTGGATGAAGGGATTACAAGAGGTTGAGTTGTGTTGAATGTTTGTCCGATACCCCACTCAGAATTCAACAAGTTACCCAAGTTAAGAACATCGACTCTGAATTCCAAAGCGTTTTTCTTTCCTTTGATGTTTGTGAATAGTTGTTGTGCGATAGACATATCTGCTCTGTAAACCATCGGCATGATTACCGCACCTCTTTTAGCGTATTTACCTCTGTTTGCACTTAGGTACTTATCTTGCTGAATGTATGCTTCCCATGCGTCAGCTTGTTCAGCTGCGGTGAATGTCTTTCCACTTGCGGTGTACTGTTGGAAGTTCATTTGGTCTTTGGTCTTTGGAATAAAGATAAGGTCATTTGAAGTTCCACCATCATTGTTTAAGTCACCACCGTAAACATAACTTGCGTTTCCAAGTGTTCTACCTTCCCAAAATACTGAAACTGATGTGTTTCCGAATTTGAATAGGTCTTTGGTATAACTTGCAGTTGCGAATACTCTGTGACCCATGAAGTTGGATGAGAATCCAAGACCAGGGATGTTAGGGTCTTGAGAAATTGGATTTCCGAACCAAGTACCTGCTGCAATTGAACCTGGATCTACAGTGTTTTTGGTTTCACCATAACTGTAAGCTGCTTTCACGAACAATCCATTATCAAATGGTCTTTCCAAAGTGAATGAACCTACCCAAGAATAACCGATTGCTTGATTCGAAAGAGTCACAGCATTTGGGATTTTGGAGTTGATTCTATTACTTGTAAGCCATCTGTATCTTGTATCAGGTCCTGTAAAATTGGACTGTGGTACAGGAAGGTTTGCGTTATAATAAGCCATACCGTTTACATCTGAGCTGTAGATGAATTCTGCAGTTGCGATGATTCCCAAAGGTAATTTTTGGTCGATTGCAACGTTGGTTCTCCATACTTGCGGGAACTTGAAATTCGGTTCAGTGAGAGCCAATTCATAAGATGATGCAGGATTTCCTGTAACTGTTGTTGGTTTGTAAGTATTCGGGTCAGGATTGAATGGTCTTGTTGTTGTGTTGTCCAACTGAGCAAAACCTGTCAAAATACCGTTGTTTCCAACTTGGTTCGAAATCCATACATAAGCTGGTCGACCTGTGAATACACCTGTTCCACCTCTAACTTGTGTTTTTTGGTTATTAAATACATCCAAGTTGAAACCCAATCTTGGTGACCACAAAATGTTTGCGTCAGGAAGTTTGTCCGTTCTGAAGTTCAAGAATGCGCCAGCGGCATTTCTGAAGTAGAAATTTTCAACTTCTGTATTTCTCAATGCAGTTGCACCGAAGTGAGGAACGTCGAATCTCAAACCAACTGTAAATTTCAAGTTTTGTAATACTTGAATTTCATCTTGAGCATAAAGTCCGAAGTAATCAACTTCGAGTGGTTGGATTGGTTTCTCGGAACCTGGGATGTTATTCCATCTTACTTGGAATCTTCTCAAGTTTACACCTGATGGAGTTTTGTTTCCGTTTGCCAAGAAGTTGTTCGCGTCTTTGTAGAAATCGTCCAAAGAGTTATACACATAAACTGACTGAGAACCAGGGAAGAATACGTTTTCAGATTGGTATTTCTCATATGTTCCACCTGCAGTGATTGTGTGATTTCCAGCAAAGATTTGAAGGTTGTTTTGAACTTGGAATGTTTTGTATCTAAGTTCATTGTTTGGTGTGAAAGGTTCAAAACCAAATGAAGTATAAGTTGCTCCATTGTTTAGAATATCAACCATTGGGAAGAATTCTCCTTTGTAACCACGACTCTCATCTTGGTAAGTGTAACCAATAATCAAATTGTTCGATACTTTGCTTCCAAGCCTTGAGTTCAATTCACCAACTACAGAACGGATGTTTTCCATAATACTGTAGTTTGAGTTTTGGAAATTCAATGCTTCGGGTCTGAAATTTCTATTACCAAAACCTAATGAAGAAGACCCTGACATCAAAACGTCAGTTGAAGAATCCAAATGATTGTATCTCAAACTTAGTTTATTGTTGTCATTGATATTGTAATCAAATTTAATCAATCCTTTGGTTGATAAAGTTTGATTATCATAATCTTGGTAAGGTCCTGTCTCATAACCGAACTTGTCTTTCAAGAAACCACTCAAGGTGTTCAAATCTGATGCAAGAACTCTTGTAACATTTCCTGTGATTGGTTCTCCACCATTGTTTGCTCTCCAAGTTGTGCCTGGTCTTGATTCTTCATCATCTTCGAATGAAGCAAAGAAGAATAGTTTGTCCTTCACAATTGGACCACCAACTCTGAAACCTTGTTGTTTGTAAGTGAAATCTCCAGGATTGAATGTGTTTACACCCGCTTTGGTTCCAACATTGTTGTTGTTTCTCCAAAAGTAGTAAGCTGATCCGATTATTTCGTTTGTACCAGATCTCGTTACTGTGTTTACACCAGCACCTGTGAAGTTTCCTTGTCTTACGTCATAAGGAGCAACGTTTACTGAAATTTGGTCAATTGCATCCAAAGAAATTGGAGATACACCTGTTCTACCACCAGGGTTTGAACCTGAACCCAACCCAAATGAGTTGTTAAAGTAAGAACCATCGACTGTGATGTTGTTCAATCTCCCGTCTTGACCTGCGAAAGATTGTCCATTAGATTGTGGTGTCAACCTTGTAAAGTCGTTGATACTTCTTGAGATTGTTGGAAGTTTTGAAAGATTTTGGTTTGTGATTCCTGTTGAAGCACCAGTTCTTTCTGAACTGAATACAGGATTCTTTTCACCAATAACTACAACTTCGTCAATACCCAATGCCTCTTCCTTCAATTCCACGTTGAGATTCTTGGTTACACCCAAACTCAAAATAATGTCTGAAGTTTCTTGAGCCGAGTATCCGATGAAGGAAACCAATAATGTATAAGGACCACCGACCCTCATGTTTGGAATAAAATAACGTCCCTCGTTATTTGTAACAGTAAAATACTTTGTGCCAGATGGGATGTGGACTGACGCAACAGTAGCACCTGGTAAAGGTTCTCCTGTGTTACTAACGACTCTACCTGATAAACCTGAAGTTGTTACACCTTGAGAAAACGTCAGTCCGAAAGACATCAGTAAAAACAAGAATGATAAAACCCCTTGTAATAGATTTTTTTTCATTGTTTTTGTTTTTTGTTATTTATTTGTTTGTTTATTTATAAAAAAAAATCCCGAGTATATCAATACACGGGATAGATTTTTCCACTGATAAAATAATAATTTTCCGTAAGTCGACAGTTTCGAGTCATACCCTTATAAGTATAAGTGTTTACTACTTGGAAGTAAATTTTTTGAATTTTTTTTTTAACAACAACATAATCATTTGATAATTTTGAATTTGAGGTTTCGAAGGTCACTTCTCGTAATTATTGTTGAAAAAATCATATAATGACAAAATATTTTATTTTTATGTTGCTTTTTCCTTTGAGTGTTTTCTCCCAAGAAAAAGTTAAACTTCAGGGTAAAACCAAATCAACTAGTGAAGAAATATATTTCGCCCACATAACATTTCAGAATAAAGAGGGACAAGTTTTTACTACAATATCTAATGAAAATGCCCAATATGAAATTGATTTGGTTTCAGGAGAATATCAGGTAAAAGGAAGTTACATTGGATACAAAGATTTCGTAACGAACATTACTGTAACTTCAGATACAAATATAGATATTATTTTTGAGGCGACCGATACGGAGTTAAACGAAGTTTTAGTTCGAGGAACTGCACAAAAAGTCACAGATATTTCAGTGATGAAATCCATCAGAAATAATATTGTCGTATCTGATGGACTATCAATAGAATTTATAAAGAAGACCCCCGATAGAAATTTGGGTGACGCATTGAAACGAGTAAGTGGTGTCACAATTCAGAATGACAAATTTGTTTTGGTTCGAGGACTTGCCGATAGATATAATTCGGCATTATTGAATCAAACACCATTACCCTCCACAGAACCCGACAGACGAGCATTCTCGTTTGACATTATCCCAACTTCTTTGATTGATAATATTATGGTTTCCAAATCATTTTCAGCAAACCAACCTGGTGATTGGAGTGGAGGACTGGTTCAAGTATCGACAAAGGAGGTGTCCGACAATTTTTTGGACGTAAGCTTCGGGACGGGAATCGGATCTGTCTCGACTTTCCAAGATTTCAAACTGGTGGAATCGACCCCATTTCCATTAACCTTTCCTTCCACCTACAAATTCCGAATGAGTGGTAATGGTGATAAAAGATTATTTACAAAACTAATAGGAAACCCAACAGAGAATAGTTTCCAATCCATACCAAACTTGAATGGAGGACTTTCATTTGGGTATGTGAAAAACAAATTCAATTCATTACTCAGTTCAACAATTAGAAACACAAATACCCTCAACATCATTGAGAGAAAGGATTATCAATCTTCAACAGAACTGGCATATGATTATAATGATAGATTATATACACAGAGATTTTCCACAAATGGATTGTTGAACTTAACTTATTTGGGAAAAAACAAATATAGTTGGAAGACATTGGCAAACTTCCAAAAAGAAAGTTCTTACCTAACCCGAGAAGGTCAAAACTTTGACAATGTTCAAGATGTGTTGAGTAATGCGTCAAACCATATCAATAACGTGGTAATCAACTCACAGGTTGATGGTAATATTGAAACCTTTGATTTCAATTTCGGATATAACTACATCTTCAGAGAACAACCTGATTATAGAATTAACCCAATCACCAAATCATTAGGTGTGAATGAACCATTCTCAACCGCATGGAGAGACACCTACAGATTTTGGAGCATCATGGATGAAAACTCATTCAACGGAAATATCAAGAAAGATTTGGGTAAATTCAAAGTGGGTGGTGGTTATTTGAAAAAAATAAGAGGATTCAACGCAAGAGTTTTCAGATATCAGACAACGGATTTATTGGATGAAATAACCAACAATACCGATAGATACACCGCCGACTTTGATTTGGGAAATCTTTACACGATGTATGAAAACGAAATTGGAAAATGGAAAATCAATACAGGTGTAAGAGGTGAATATAACTTGTTTGATGTTGAAACCGCAGATTTCAGTGGTCAAAAGGTAAATGTGGATAGAACATATTTGGACATTCTTCCATCATTGAACCTTTCTTATAACTTGGAGAAAACAAAATATAGATTCTCTTTGAGTAAGACCTTGGCAAGACCAGAGTTCAGAGAAGTTGCAAACTTCGCATATTATGACTTTGTTAGAAACGCACAAATATTAGGAAACTCAAACTTGAAAAAAACCGACGTATACAATGTTGATTTGAAATACGAGTTATACCCTTCAAACACAGAAAACATTTCCCTTTCATTCTTCGGCAAAAACTTCATAAACCCAATCGAACAAATTGTTGCTGATGGGTCAGTTCCATCCAACTTACTTTTAACTTATGCAAATCCTGAATCAGCACTTGTATATGGTGTTGAAATGGAAGTTAGAAAAAGAATAAATGGATGGTTTGATTTTTACACAAACGCTTCAGTTATGAATTCTGAGGTTGATGTGAATGGTGTAAAAAGACAATTACAAGGACAATCAAACTATGTTGTTAATTCAGGTGTGAACATCAACAAGAAAAATAATACACTTAATCTAACCTACAATAGAATTGGAGAAAGAATTTCTGCTGTCGGATTTCAGGGCTACCCCGACATATTCGAAAATAGTAGAGATGTTTTGGATATTACTTTCTTACATAAACTTCCAAAGGGAGAGTTGAAGTTGGCAATATCAGACATTTTTGCACAACCATCAATAAACTATCAAAGAATTTCAAACCGTAATTTAATAAACACAAATAACGAAACAATAGTTTCATTAACCTTAAATCTAAATTTATGAAAAAACTATTAACAATTCTAATCGCATTAGGACTCTTCAGTTGTGATAGAGACTTAGGTGGAGGAGAAGGGCCAATCAATGTTCCATCCACTACAACACTTACAGGAAACATAAATACAACAACAACTTTGACATCTGACAAAGTTTGGACATTGAAAGGATATGTTTATGTAACCGATGGAGCAAAACTTATTATCCAACCTGGAACTACCATAGTTTCTGACGTGGCTGAGAAGGGGGCATTATGTATTGAAAGAGGTTCCCAAATTATTGCGGAAGGAACCCAATCCAAACCTATCGTATTTACGTCAGGGAGACCTGAGGGACAACGATCTCCTGGTGATTGGGGTGGTATAGTAATTTTAGGTAGAGCGAAGACAAACCGTTCCTCTGAACCTACAATCGAAGGTGGAATCGGAAGACCTTATGGTGGAACAAATGATTCTGACAATAGTGGTGTAATGAGATATGTTAGAATTGAATACGCAGGAATCGCAGCGATGCCGAATTCTGAAATTAACGCACTTACTTTAGGTGGTGTAGGAAACGGAACAATTCTTGAAAACATTCAAACAATATATGCAAACGATGACGCATTCGAATTCTTCGGAGGAACTGTGAACGGAAAAAACCTTTACGCATACGCAACCGCAGATGATGATTTCGACTTTGATTTCGGTTACACAGGAATGATTACAAACGGAGTGGCAAAAAGAGACCCCCAATTTGTTGATAGTGGTGACGCTGGAAATGGTGTAGAATGTGATAATGATGGAACTGGGTCATCGGCACAACCATATACACACCCAAAACTTTACAATATGATTTTGGTTGGTCCGAATGTATCTACAGCACTTGCGAACCACAACTTAGGATTGAGATTCAGAAGATCGACTCAGTTCACGATGAAGAACAGTGTAGTTTGGGGATGGATGAAAGGTGGATTGAGTTTGGAAAGTAATGAAACTGCACAATTCGTAAAAGATGGTGTATCTGTCTTTGAAAACAATTCTGTTGGAACATTCAATCCAACTCTGAATTTCATTAGTAGAGCAACAACAATTCTAACAAGTGAACAATTGAAAACTTTGGCTCTTTCTAAAAGTAATAAAGAAATAGATGTGGTGATTCCCGAACTGGCGATGCCGACTTGGGTCAACGGATGGACAAGATTTCCGTCAAAAGGAAACTAAAAAAAAAGGGAGTCATTGACTCCCTTTTTTATTGATTGTGGAGGTGCAGGTTACCGCCACCTGGTCTTACCCGCCATATCAAAAATGGACTACACGTTTAGGACAAGGTTTGTCATACCTTCCGAAATAGATAGTTCCTATTTTGACATTGTCACCAACAACTGTGTCGAGTTCACTTTTATTAAGACAGCCCTCTGAACGTGGTCTCTGATACAGTTCGGGTCGTATCCACCTTGGAGGGCTTCTGTTCCTAGGTTATATGCCCATTCGACCTGACGTTGTATCTACTTCTTAAGCAGTTACAACAGACGCTTCTCTAGTTAAACCTAAAGCAGACATCTTAGCAAGAGTATTGCCGTTTACTTTCTTCACCATAGATTTAAGTCATAGATGAATTCTGACTACGTGCCCATTGATTATACAAACGTTAATCAATTCTAGTTCACCCCCATTGTTTTACAAATGTAAACATAAATATTTCCGAATCCAACAGAATTGATATTTATTTCATATGATTAATATAGGAACCTTCAAAGCTCTTAGGGATTACGTGAAAGGAAAAATATCTGCAAGAGAACTGGAGAGTGTGGAGAAAGTATTTGCGGACGTGAGAGAAAAACCAAAAAGGGGTGAAAGTATTATTGAAGTCGAATTTCAAAATTCCGAAGATTTTTTGAGAAAATTGGGGATGACCGACGATGACATTTGGATTTATCAAAATGTAACGAGTCCATACTCTGACTATGATTTTTTTGACCGATACACCTCTATAAATGATTTCATGGAGGGTTATGGATTTTATTATTATTTGGATGAGGAAAATACAGAACTATTATCACAAATTTCGAAGGCAATTTTACCGATGAAATTTGATTTGGACGATGATAAATTCAGAATTCAATTGTCCGAAAAATTGATGGAAAATTTTTCGAGGGAAACAAAAAATATTTTAGATGATTTTACTGACGAAAGAAATTATCAAGTAAGAAATTCATTAAGAAAAGAAGTAGAAAAAGATATGGATGAATTTTTTTCTCAATTGGATTTTCAAGCTAATGATACAGGATTCAAAACAACGGTTGCAGATTTGTTGATGTTGTATATGGAACACAACGCAATACATTTAAACCTTAATGATTTGTTAGAAAAGGTTTATTCTGAAAGGTCGGGTGCTCCTGGTGGATGGTCTGAGGATTGGTATGATTATACTGATGATGACGAATTTGATAAAATCAGTTTCAATCGGTATGCAAATGGCCAATTGAATCAAATGTTAGAAACAATAGAGGAGGAGGGAGAAGAAGAGGGAGTTGTGTTCGAAAATTTTGTTGATATGACCAACAGAATTACAAAAAAGTTTAATCAAGGAGAATATTATTTTCTGCCGAAAAATCCGAAAAAAGAAACAAGATTCAAGATTGACGGGTTTGAATATCCATCAATGAAGATTACAGTAACACTTCAAAAAGGACTTCAACAAACGACCGTAAAATTATCCGAAGAAAATTTTTATCATTTATTATTCCAACCTTCATTGTTCAATTTGGATGCAATCTAAGTTATTTATATCTTTGTAAGATGAAAGATATTACTTTGCTCAAAGAAGTTTTGAGCGTACCCACCAAAACCTATCAAGAACATTTGATGGTTGATTTTTTGGTAAATTGGTTGACAGAAAATAATATAGAACATTATGTGGACAACAAAATGAATATCTATGCAACCAAAAAAGAAACTTCGGATTTACCTGAGGATTTCTTTTTTCCTTGTGTAATATCTCATACAGACACAGTTCACCATTTAGATAAAATCAACATCGAAGAAATGATGTTGAAAAACTCCCAAGGAGAATTAAAATCTTCGTTGAAAGCTTTCAACGATGAAGGATTACCGACAGGAATCGGAGGAGATGACAAATGCGGTGTGTTTGCATGTCTGACTCTATTGAAAGAATTACCATATCTGAAAGCGGCATTCTTTGTTGCAGAAGAAACTGGATGTCACGGATCGAATGCCGCTGATAAAAATTTTTTTGAAAATGTTGGGTATGGAATTCAGTTCGACGCACCTGAAAATTGGATGATTACTGAGAAGTGTTTTGGACAACTTCTTTTTGATAGAGGTACAGAGTTTTTCGAAAAAGTTGATAAAGTTTTGACTGAAGGTATGAATTGGGACCAAAAACAATATATGGTTCACCCTTATACTGATGTTTACGCTCTACGAACTAAATTCGATTTTGCATGTATCAATTTCTCAATTGGTTATTACGATTACCACACAAGAGATGAATATGTGGTGATTGAAGATGTTTTCAATGGTATTGAAATGGGAAGAAAAATGATAAATGAGTTAGGATATAAATTACATTACAAAAAGTCAGTACCCAAAGGATACTTTCACCCATTTTGATTATGGAAATATTTGATATTGATGACCTAAAAGTTTTTTATGAAAAAAAATTTGATGGAGGAGGAACTACATTTGGATTCAATGCAATAACGAAACCGATCATCACTGATTATATTCAAGATTTCGATGATGTATTAGAAATGTGTTCAGGGCCTGGTTTTATTGGATACACTCTGTTAGAAAGAAAAAAAGTAAAAAGACTTGTTTTGTCTGACGTTAATATCGATTTATATCCAAGTATTCAGGCAACTAATGAATTCAACAAACTTAAAAACGTGGAATTTATTTTGTCTGATTGTTTCGATGAAATAAGTGAGGAAAACAAATTTGATATTATTGTATCGAATCCTCCACACTTCAAAACTCTAAGACCTGACGGATATAGAAGTAGAGAAGAGAAATTAATCTCGTTGGATTTTGACATGGAGTTCCATAAAAAATTCTTCGATTCTGCTCACAAATTTCTTGAACCGAATGGAAAAATAATTCTCATCGAAAATTGTGACGGAGTGACTGAGGAAGATATTCGTGTATTGTCTAATGAACATTTTACGGTTGAAATGGTTGATTACGATTCTTATGGTTGGGAAGGAAAATCAACTTTCTATACCATAATTTTAACAATCAAATAAAATCTTCTAATTTGTCGATGTGTCTTTGTACTACTGGATGGTCTTGAATATCAGTATATTCTCCACCCGTTTTTTTTATTCTCTTGATGTCGTTAATAATTTGTTGAATCCCTCCACGAACCATATTCGACATTCTTGGATACTGCTCAACATATGGTGACAACGAAAATAATTTTTTTGCAATATCGATCGGAATCCCCAACTTGATTACTAGTTTAGCAACCATTTCTTTTGCAAATTTGTCGGCATCCAACTCCATATTCCAATATTGTTCATAAAGAGCTTCGAAATCCTCTAAATCGAAATCCGTTAAAGGATTCATCATTTCCAAATCTCTAATCTGTAGTTCATGTCTGATTTCGTGAAATATGGTATATAAAAAATCTCCGATGGTTTCCATACCAAAAGGAGAACAAATAATAATTTGGTCTCTTGTTCTAACCCCTTTGAACCCTGCGTTACATGAATTCAAGAATTTTACATTAAGATTATTTTCTTGAATATAGCTGACAACAAAATTTTCGATTACATCGACTTCCGATTGTAAATCTTGTGGAAATGAATTTTTAAATTTGTCTAACAGTCGGGAAAAATTACTCATGAATATAAATATAAAAAAAGGGGGAATATTCCCCCTTTTTGATTACCGACCTTTCTTGATTACTTTGACTTCTTCATTTTCGACTTTAATTACATAGGTTTTACCTGGTATAATTTTGTCGGTCAGAACTTCTTCGGATAATAAGTCTTCGACTTTATCTTGGATTGCTCTCTTGAGAGGTCTCGCTCCATAGACTTCATCGTAACCAATTTTGGATAGATAATCCAAAAGTGATTCATCATAACTTATCTTGTACTTCATTTCATCAAGACGCTTCATCAACTTTTTAAGTTCGATGTCAGTGATTTTTTTGATGTCTTCTTGAGACAAAGAATTGAATACAATAGTATCGTCGATACGATTGATGAACTCAGGAGAAAAGAAATTTTTCATCTCTTTCATCAAGATTTCTTTTTTCGCTTCTTCGTTACTGTAGGTGTTATTGGAGAATCCAATACCAGTACCAAAGTCTTGGAGTTTTTTCACACCAAGATTTGAGGTAAGAATAATCAAAGTGTTTTTAAAGTTGATTTTTCTACCCAAACTATCTGTGACGTGACCATCATCTAAGATTTGAAGTAATACAGTGAATACATCTTTGTGAGCCTTTTCAACCTCATCGAATAAGATTACAGAATAAGGTTTGTTCTTAACCTTTTCGGTAAGAAGACCCCCTTCTTCATAACCCACATAACCTGGAGGTGCTCCAACCAATTTAGAAACCGTATGTTTCTCTTGGTACTCGGACATATCTACACGGATAAGAGAATCTTCACTTCCAAACATTTCTTTTGCAAGTTGTTTAACTAAGTGAGTTTTACCAACACCCGTGGGGCCTAAGAAAATGAATGACCCTATTGGACGATTTGGGTCTTTGATTCCAAGACGATTTCTCTTAATGGACTTCGCAACTTTGATTACAGCTGCATCTTGACCGATTACTGTACCAACAATTTGTTTATCCAAGTTGAGAAGGGCTTTCGAATCATCTGTGGACATTTTATTGACAGGAATTTTGGTCATGTTCGAAACAACATCATATACATCCTCCAAACTGATTTTCTGTTTGTCCTTTGACATCTGTTCTTCAAACTTCTGTTTTTCTTGTTCTAATTTGTCCAACAACTTTTTCTCCTTGTCCCTGAGTTGAGCCGCTTGTTCGTAGTTCTGTTTTTTTACAACATCCAATTTTTGTTGTTTTAACTCCGCAGCTTTACGTTTCAACTCTTCAATTGATTCAGGTACTTTCAATTCAGTTTGCATTCTTGCTCCGACCTCGTCCATAATGTCAAAAGCTTTGTCGGGAAATTCACGGTCAGTGATGTATCTCTCGGCAAGTTTCACACAGGTTTCAATTACCTCATCCGAATAAACTACTTTGTGATATGATTCATACTTATCACGAAGGTTTCTCAGAATTTGAATTGTTTCTGCAACTGAAGATGGTTCCACAATTACTTTTTGGAATCTACGCTCCAATGCTCCATCTTTTTCGATGTTTTTTCTAAATTCATCCAAAGTTGTCGCACCGATGACTTGGATTTCCCCACGAGACAATGCAGGTTTGAAAATGTTGGAACCGTCCATTGAACCAGATGAATTTCCTGAACCTACCAAAGTATGAATCTCATCAATGAAAACAATGATGTTTGGATTCGATTGAAGTTCTTCGATAATTACTTTCATCCTCTCCTCGAATTGTCCACGGTATTTTGTACCAGCGACAACGGAAGTTAAATCAAGATTAACCAATCTTTTGTCCAACAAGTTTCTTGGACAATCCCCATTTACAATTTTCATCGCTAAGCCTTCAACGATTGCAGTCTTACCACAACCAGGTTCACCAATGATAATTGGGTTATTCTTTTTTCTTCGGGATAGGATTTGAGCAATTCTAAGAATTTCTCTATCTCTTCCGATTACGGGGTCTAACTTTCCCGCTTCAGCAAGTTTATTCAAATCTCTACTGAAATTATCAAGTACAGGTGTTGAGGTCTCACTTGCAGACTTCTGTTTTTTACTCATCATTTTGTCTTCGTCGTCCATTAGGTCATTCATAGTTCTTTTTTTTTACAAAGTAATAACAAAGTTTATTCTTTTCCAAATATTATGACAAAATGTCATATTTTTCATGAAAATATTTGATTTTTGTGACATGGTGTCATATAATTTGTGTGGGCATCAAACTTGATTACAAATATACGAAAATAAACTTAAACAAAAAAAATATAATTATGTTCGGTAGAGAAAGAAACTTAAATGATTTGTGGAAAGCTTTTGACGATATGTTCAAACAATTCGATGACGTAAATGGACAATGGAAAACCCATAAGAAAATTTCCGATGATGGAAGTATCGTATTCACGAGTTATTTTTATGGTGGAAACCAAGTCCCTAAAGAAACAAATACTAAGACTCTCAAACAACAACTAGATCTTGCAATCGAAAATGAAGATTTTGAAAAAGCGGTTGAATTGAGAGATAAAATCAAAAAACTTGAAAGTAATCAAGTTGAAATCGAAAAGTTGGAACTTGAACTCAAACAATCAATCAAAGAACAAAATTTTGAGAAATCAATTGAAATTAGAGACCAACTCAAGAAATTTAAGTAATCAAAAAACCCTCACCATCAATGAGGGTTTTTTATTTTTATAATAGTCAAAATGTAAAAAGTTTTCATAATATTTATATTTATGAAACCATTCCAAAAATATTTGAATAACTCTCCGTTTTTGAATGAATTATTGGAGACCTATTTGGAACTCAGACAACATCTACAAGAACTTGGATTCAGTGAATCAGAACTTGATAGTCCTCCCCAATATACTTTTAAGATGATGAATCTTCAAGAAAAATTTCAAAGTCAATTCAATTCTTTGATTAGGTTTATTATCGATTATGGATTCGATGTCACCAAAGAAGAAGTTCAAGACTACATTATGCCGTTACTATTAAAAATAAACGAATTAACACCACTCCGAGATGGCGATACTGAAAGAAGAGATCAAGGGGACGAAGATTCTCAATGAGATTAAATCTTCAAACATAAAAAAAACAGAATACGATACTGAAACGAAAAAACTCGTTGTTGAATTTAACAATGGATTAAAGTACGAGTACGAAGACGTTCCACATCAGACATATACTAAGTTTAGAGTGTCCGAGTCACAAGGAAAGTTTTTCACTACGGACATATCGAGAGCATTCAAGTACAAAAAAATATAGTATTTATCTAAATGAATAATTTTCAAAAAATTCTTAACAGTTTTTCAGTACAAGAAACTCTCAATCCGAAAGTATGGGAAAATCCTGAAAATCCTCAAAAAGCTAAAATGATTCCTAAAGTGAAAAAAGCTTTAATGAGAATTGCTGAAGAATTTATTGATTATTTGGGAGAAGATGTTTTTGTTGAAGATATTGTTTTAACTGGTTCGTTGGCTAATTTCAATTGGTCAGAGTTCTCCGATTTTGATCTACACATTATTGTTGATTTCCAACAATACGAAGACGAGTCAGATTTATACAAAGAATTATACAATTTGAAAAAACAGGTTTTCAACGATAAACACAACATTAAAATCTTTGGGTATGATGTTGAGTTGTATACCCAAGATAATGAGGAGCCACATTTTGCGACAGGTGTTTATTCTGTTATGAACGATGAGTGGGTTACAAAGCCCAAAAAAATAGACATAGAAATAGATAGAAATGTCTTAGAGAAAAAAATTAAAAATTGGACTGAAAAAATTGATAAAGTTGTTGATTCAGAACAATCCGAAAATGATGTAAAATTAATTGACTCAATCAAAGAAAAATTAAAAGATTACCGTAAATCAGGATTGGAAAAAGAGGGAGAACTGTCATATGAGAATTTAGTTTTTAAGTTTCTCAGAAGGTCTGGTCACATCGAAAAGTTGTTTGATATTTCAAATAAAGCAGTCGATAAAGAACTTTCTGTTGAGAGAAAATTGGAAGACTGATACTTACACCATAATAAATGTGAATAACCATATATTTATAAAGAAAAAATTAAATGGCTTTTAATTATTATATTGCATCTTCTTGTAATTCTACCACAACACTTTATATAAAATCGGAAGAAACCCTTATCGGGAATAAGTCCTATGACTTGATTATTGAGGGTGGTGGAAACGGTTGTTACTCTATTGTGCCAGGTTTTGAAACTCCTTTAGCTTTAACAGCAACAATATTCAATGGGCCATGGGATAGTTGTGTTGAATGTTTAGGAGACATTACTCCGACCCCAACTGCTTCAAACACTTCAACACCGACTGTTACTCCAACACAGACCGTTACGCCGACAGTTACTCAAACTGTTACGAAGACTTCTACAACAACTCCAACCCCAACGGTGACCAAAACTGTTACTTCAACTAATACACCGACAGTCACCTCAACTCCAACAAATACGGCAACAGTCACCTCAACTCCAACTCAAACTGCATCTGTAACTCCAACCCCTTCAATTACGCCAACAAACACTGTTACACCTACAACTTCTACATTAGCATATACATATTATATCATATCCCCTTGTTCAGGGGGTTCTACTTTATACGCTAAGTTCAGAGGAACTTTAGTAAATAATAAGACTTACGATTTGACATTTGAGGGTGGATCTCACCAGTGTTACACCGTGACTAATGGATTCGAAACTCCTTTAGCATTAGAAGTGTCCATATTCAATGGACCATGGGATAATTGCGTAGAGTGTCTTGGAGATATTACTCCTACACCTACAGCATCAAATACTTCCACACCAACTGCAACACCAACTGAAACTCCGACATCTACCCCAACTGTAACACCAACTACAAGTCCGACATCTACCCCAACTGTAACACCTACAGTGACTGTGACTACTACAAACACGTCTACACCAACTGTAACTCCAACTGAAACTGCAACTCCGACTAATACCACTTCTGTGACACCTTCACCAAGTATAACCGCATCTCCAACTGGAACTGCGAATGTGACTTCTACACCAACAAGTACTGCAACGGTTACTCCAACTCCAACTGGAACTGCGGCTGTGACTTCTACACCAACAAGTACTGCAACGGTTACTCCAACACCAACTGGAACGCCGCCAGTCACACCAACTGCAACCCCAACTCCGAGTGTGACTTTCAATTATACAATAGAAGTAAACCAACAATACGAATATACAATTGATATGTTGGGTTCATTCAGTGGAGGAACCGCACCATCGGGTTCAACAGTCCCTTACCAAGTAATGACTGATGAAGATGGCAACGTAACAATAATTCAGTTGAACGCAATATCTTTGGGAGGATTCCAAGGATTAAATAATTAAACATAGAAAAAAAAATAAATTACAATATGGGAGATTTGAAACCACTTGGCAGTGAAAAATTGACTGGACAAGATAAGATAAAAAGAATCATGGAAATTGCTCGTTTCAACGAGGTAATTCCAGCTACTATGAATGAAACTGCAAAGTCTGAATATTCTATTTCACTTGCTGATGGCAACAATTATGAGATAGTTAAAGAAAGACAAGGGTATATCATTAAGAAAACTATTTCTGAGTCTCAGACTGAATATATTGAGCCAATGAAAAATAGAAAGTACTATTCTTCATATTCTCAGGCATTCAAAAGACTGAACTTGTTGGCTGGTGAATTGAACAGACTCAATGAGAATGAAGAAGGAGTATCTTTTTTCGGAGAACAGAAAAAATTCGTTTTGAAAACCCCAAAGCCAGCGGTTGATGAAATGCCAGCAATGGCAGAACCTGCAGCACCTGCGGCTCCACCAGCGGTTCCAGCTCCATCACTACCTCCATCTCCTGCAGAAGCACCTGCGGCGGGTGAAGATATGAGTGTAGACATGGGACCTGAAGGTGAAATGGGAGTTGACGTATCAATGGATGTTGAAACTCCTAGTGAGGAAGAAGTATCTTTCAAAACTATTCAAAAACTTACAGGTAAATTGACTCAGAAAATTAGAACATTGGATAGTCAAGAACCAATGACTTCTGAAGATATTAAATATGTAATCAACATGGTACTTTCTTCAGTTGATTTAAAAACTTTATCCGAAGAAGATAGAGAAGACATTCTATCTAAGTTTGATGAGGAATCTGAAGATTTAGGTGGAGATGATATGGGTGGATTGGACATGACGGACGATTCAGAAGTTGAAGATATTCAAGCTGATATGGACGTACCTGTTGAGAGTGAAATGGAAGAAGGTGGATACGGAAACGGTGCAATCATCGACAGTATTTTTGGTGAATCTGCAATCGATAAAGTTATTTCCAAGTATTTTGAAATTTCAAAGAAAGAAATTCTTGAAAGTAAAAAAAATAAAATGAATGATTCTTTGTCTGTAAAAAAACAGATGGAAGAAGTTGTAAAATTAAGTGAGACAATCGAACAAGAATTGACATCAAAAAAATTCTTACAGGAAAATTCTTCAGCTAAAATTGTTGGAATTACGAATAAAAAAAATTTGGTGTTCGAAAATAAAGGACAACAAGTAAAAATATCACCTGAAGGATTATTAGTATGAGTAATTTGATATACGTAAATGGTTTGGGGCCTAATTTTAGGGGAGACAATCTTTACGAATTCATTTTCTCTGATAGTCTTGATGTTTGGGGAGATTCTTGGGACAACAAGCCATCAAATGGCTATCCAGGACCACCTGAATTACAATACATAAAAAAAGTGGGAGTTCTGAGAAATACTGATGTTAAATTGGAATTGATTCAGAACTCCGATTTTTTTTCTATGGAAGATGCAATCGATGATGTGGTTGCTTTAGCCTGGGAAACAGACGAGGATGAAAATCAGAAAAGAATGGTTTTTAGATTTGGAATGTCCGAACAACAAATAAAAGACAAACTCTACGAAAGAGATTTGATATTGGAATTCGAAAAAAAAGTAGTTTATGAAAATTAATAATAAGGCTCTCGAATTGATTGAAAAAGGATTGTCAGCGAATACTGTAGGAAAATTGACAGAATCACAAATCAATATTTTACATTCGAAACTTGTGAGTGAGGTCACAATGGTTTCTAAAGATGATATCAATACTATCACCACTCTCAAAAATCAGAAGAAACCTTTCGAAGTTTATGAAAAAGATGGTGAAGTTAAAGAAACTGAAACTGATGATGTTACTGACCAAAACGCTTTGGGGGCAATAGCCTTACAGGATTTGACGGGACAAGAGGCTCCTCATATGGCGAATGATATGGGTTGTGATGGGATGGACGATGATTCATGTAATGATAGAAAGATGATGGGAATGTCTGAAGAAAAGAAAAAAGAACAAAACCCATGGGCGATATGTACCGCACAATTAGGTAAGGAGTTTGGTACAAGAGAAAGACACATGTGGTCGGCAAAAGAAAAAAACAAGTACGAAAGATGTGTGAAGGATGTAAAAAAATCTTTGAAGGAAGGTAAAAATCCTGTATCTTTGTTTTTAGAAACTGAAATTATGAAAATCGTAGAAAGAAATTTACTCCCGAGAATTACCAAAGGTGATTTACTAAAATATTTGTCTGAAGCTCCAACCGAAGCTCCACCAAAACCTATTACCAAACCTGATACGAAACCAACAACAAGACCTGCACATCCAGGAAAAAATCCAAGACCAGGAGAACAAATCGACCCGAAAGCTGGAGAACCAACTACCGCACCAACTAAACCAATTACCAAACCTGACACAAAACCAAGAACGAGACCTGCACACCCTGGAAAAAATCCAAGACCAGGAGAACAAATCGATCCAAAAGCAGGAAGAATATCCCCCGAAGATGCGAAACAAGAAGTAATTGATGTTATACTAAATTTATTGGGCAAATAAAATGGCAAAATTAAAAGAACAAATTAAGTACGGGGATAGACCTGAAAGAATGGACCCAAGATTGGAACTCAAATTGGGTAGTCCTGAAAATTTGTATGCAAAGAATCCTGCAATGAGAAAGGGTGTTGAAGACGTACAAAGATTGGTAAGTTCGAGATTTGGTAAAGTTGCTGACAAGTTAAAACAAGTAACTGGAATTGAAGATATTAGTTCTCAACAAGTACAGGGCATGATTTATCAGGAAATGATGAGTAAGGTCCCTGCAATAACAAGAATCGAAGGAAGACACAGAGAAGAATTGGAACAATTAGCGATTGACGCTTCTTTGGAAGAAACCCAAGTGCCTGCAGACTGGTTTGAAATCGAAGCATCACTGAATAGAGCGCCGATTAATACTTCGGACTTTAGAATGAAAATGTCCAAACCTGAAAAAAAAGACGACGATTCTAAACAACCTGAAATCCCTTCTTTTGATGTTGAAGACTTGACTGAAGACGAATTGATGGAATTGGAAATTCATAAAAGAAATATGATTAATGCAATCATTCAAGGTGCAGCAAAGAAAGGACATTATATATTCCAAAAACCAGAGGTAAAAGAAAGACTTGATGCAATTGACCCCCAACTTTATCCAGCGTATTTGGGAATTATGGCAATCAATGATTTTATGTATTTTTCAATGGAACAAATGATTGAGATGATGTCTCGCACAGGAAGTGGTGTTGCGGGTAAAGTAAAGGTGGAGAATAAAGATGAGGATGAGGAGGAAGAAGGTGGAGAAGATAGACCCGACACTAAAATTGTTGCTGAAGGATTAATATTCCCTATTTTGTGTCATGAGATAATTAAAGGTTTGGAGGAATCTATTGCAAGACATGGATTACCTGAAGATTCTGAAATGTCAAGAAATGTAAGAGGTGTAACTGATGTGTTGTCCAACGAACCAATGCAACTTAGAATTGGTCCTGAAATCGTAGAAAAAATCAGATTCGCTTTACCAGATGAAATGTTTGATGAAGAGAATAAAGGTTTGGTTCCTTGGTTTTATTCTAATCTGTATCAGACACCAGCTCAAGAGTTCTTAGAAATTATTGGAAACGCAATATCTGAAGATGAATCGAAAGTCAAAAAAGCGACCGCAAAATTCAAAGAAATCATGAGAAAGGCTCAACAACAGAAAAGTGAGTATGATGAGTCCAAAGGGACCGATAGTTCCGAAGACGAAGATGATGATTATGACCAACTCTACAGAGATTTGGGAATACCAAGACCATAAATCATATATTGATTTGACTGTGTGAATAAAGAACAATTAATTATAGAATATACGAAGTGTATGAGGAATACCCCTTATGCACTTCGTACTTATTTACAGACATACGATAATACAGTATCCAAATATGTCCCTTTAGATTTATTCCCCGACCAAGTATCTCTACTCGAAGATTACGAAAGTCACAACGAAAATATTGCCCTTAAATATCGACAAGCAGGTGTTTCCACAGTAACAGCTGCATGGGCATCAAAAAAACTAGCCTTCGCAAGAAAAGAAAAACCTGAAAAAGTTTTGATTATTGCCAACAAATTGGATACGTCCGTAGAAATGGCAAACAAAATACGTGGGTTTATAGAACAATGGCCAGCATGGGTTGGGATTGGATTTTCAGCAGAAAAGAATTCTCAAAGACATTTCAAATTAAATAACGGATGTGAAGTCAAAGCGGTTGCTACATCGAAGGATGCCTTGAGAGGTTATACACCTACAATCCTTATTTTTGACGAAGCTGCCTTTATCGAGGCCGACGGAGACTTTTGGTCAGCTTGTATGGCATCCCTATCTACAGGTGGTAAAGTGATAGTTGTATCTACACCTAACGGGTATGACCCGATTTACTATGAAATTTATGACCAAGCCCTGAGAGGTATGAATGATTTCAAAATCTCTGAAATGTTTTGGTACAGAGACCCGAGATATACCAAAGATTTGTATATGGTCAAAACAGGAGATTTGGTACATTTTCTACTCAATAGAGAAGATTACCCAATAGATAATATCATAGATTTATCTATGGATAATCCATATGACCGAGATCATACCCTAACAACAGATTACATCGAAAAAGGGTATAAACCATGTTCTTCTTGGTTTGAGCGGATGGTAAAAAAATTGAAGTATGACAGAAGAAAGATTGCACAAGAATTGGAATGTAATTTTTTGGGTTCAGGAGACAACGTTTTTGATTCTGAATTAATGCAAAATATTGCAAAAAATCAACTTCAGGCCCCACAGGCAAAACTTATGGGTAATGCTTTATGGATTTTTAAGGAACCTGTAAATGGTCACAAATATGTAATGGGTGTAGACGTTTCTCGTGGTGATTCCGAAGATTTTTCATCAATACAAATTATAGATTTTGATGAAAGGGAACAAGTTTTAGAATATGTTGGAAAAGTTCCTCCTGATGTGTTGGCAGAAATTGCTTACAAGTGGGGGACTATGTATAACGCATTTTGTGTAATTGATATTACTGGTGGTATGGGAGTTTCAACTGCAAGAAAAATGCAAGAATTACAATACCAAGCAGGACTTTATGTTGATGGTGTAGACACAACAAATAAATGGAAATGGGATCCAAAGATAAATGACAGAATACCTGGAATTAATTTTAACACAAAACGAGTTCAAATTATTTCAGCATTCGAAGAAGGTGTCAGACATGGATTCAAAATATACTCTCATAGAACCTACAATGAAATGAACACCTTCGTTTACATAAACGGAAGACCAGACCATCAAAAGGGTCAACATGATGACTGTATAATGGGATTATCGATGGCAATTTATGTTGCAGAAAAATCATTCCAATCCCTAACCAAAGTGGTCAATCACACAAAGGCAATGTTGAATTCATGGGCGACCGTGGTCAGTGAGAACAAAAATACGTCGGACTATTTTAATCCTATGGTTCCTCAAATGGGTAAAGACCCCAACTTGATGAATAATGGATTATCCAAATCGGATTATCAAAAATATGGGTGGTTATTTGGTGCTAAATAACTATTTATATTATCAGGGTAAATAGTAAAATTACGTATGGCAGAACAAAACATGACCGTTTGGCAGAGATTGTCTCAAACCTTTGGGCCGAACTCACTTCTCAATCAGGATTATCCAACATTTAAGTTTGATAAAAAGGAACTACTGCGAACAAAAAGTAGAGAAGAGTACGAAAAAGAGAAACTTCAAGCACAACAAACATACTACCTCACAAATCAGTGGGCTAAAGTAGAAAACAACTTATATTCCCAAGCAATTTATTATGAACCAACAAGGTTGTCTGCTCAATATGACTATGAGTCAATGGAGTATACCCCTGAAATTTCAGCTGCTTTGGACATATATGCTGAGGAATCTACTACAACAAATGAGGATGGATTCATTTTACAAATTTATTCTGAATCGAAAAGAATCAAAGGTGTTTTAGCTGATTTGTTTAACAATGCATTGGACATTAACACCAACTTACCAATGTGGACTCGGAACACCTGTAAGTATGGTGACAACTTTGTTTATTTGAAGTTGGACCCTGAAAAGGGTGTTGTTGGGTGTCAACAATTACCGACAATTGAAATCGAACGACATGAGGTTGGAGCGAGTGGAAAAATATCTGTCGATGTAAAAAATGAAGTCGAGAAGGACCAAAAGGCATTACACTTCACTTGGAAAAATAAAAACATGGAATTCCAATCTTGGGAAATGGCTCACTTCAGACTATTGGGTGATGACAGAAGACTTCCTTATGGAACATCTATGTTAGAAAAAGCAAGACGTATATGGAAACAACTTCTTCTCTGCGAAGATGCTATGTTGATTTATAGAACATCTCGAGCACCTGAAAGAAGAATTTTCAAAGTTTTCGTTGGAAACATGAATGATGACGATGTGGAAGCATACGTACAAAGAGTTGCCAATAAGTTTAAAAGAGAACAAATTGTTGATAGTAAGACAGGTAATGTTGACATGAGATTCAACCAAATGGCTGTAGATCAGGATTACTTTATTCCTGTTCGTGACCCTGCGGCACCAACACCAATCGATACATTGGCAGGTGCTCAAAACCTATCAGAAATTGCCGATATTGAATATATCCAAAAGAAATTATTAACAGCATTGAGAGTTCCAAAAGCATTTTTGGGATTCGAAGAAGTTGTTGGTGATGGTAAAAATTTAGCATTACAAGATATTAGATTTGCCCGTACAATCAACAGAATACAAAAGAGTATGTTGGCTGAATTAAACAAAATTGCAATTGTTCATTTATTTTTATTGGGTTTCGAAGACGAACTATCAAACTTTACACTTGGTTTAACAAATCCTTCAACACAAGCGGATTTATTGAAAATCGATGTGTGGAAAGAAAAAGTATTATTATATAAAGATTTGGTTGCAGATCCAGGGAATGGAATTCAAGCAACTTCATCAACTTGGGCTAAGAAACATATATTTGGTTGGTCCGATGAGGAAGTTCGTTTGGATTTACAACAACAACGAGTTGAAAGAGCAGTCGGTGAAGAACTGAAGGCAACACCAACTGTAATTACAAAAACTGGATTGTTTGACAACATCGATAAATTGTATGGTTCTCAGACAGGAGCAACTCCTACGGCTGGTACAGAAACAACTACGGATGGAGGAGAAGAATTAGGACCTCCACCTTCGTCATTAAGTGGAGATTTGGGAGGTACTGAATTGGGTGTTGAAGCTCCACCACCAGCAGAACTTGAAGCACCACCAGCAGCAGAAGTTACTCCAGAATCAAGGAAAAAAGATTTGAATATTTTGGTGGAAAACAATTTAATCGAAGGTTCTCAGATAATAAATTTGGGTCAGGCACAAGATTCTTTGGGAGAAATTTCAAAAGAGCTAGATAAGTTATTAAATTGATAATATTTATTTGAAAAAAGACAATGACCTTCGGAATAGTAAAATCCCTAATAGAAAAAAATCTCTTGGAATCTTATAGAAATGAGAACGAATTCAAGAGAACGATACGAGAATTCAAACACAACGTTTTGAGTAATAAAGCTATGTCAAAAGCATACGCAATATATGATCAACTAAGTTCACCTCAAGGGATAAGTGAACAGGATGCAAAATTTTTTATTGAAGAAGGGGTTAATCTGTTAAATAAAATTTTACCAAGTATCAAATTACCAAAAAGTTTTTCTCAGGAGATTGAAAACAAATATTCCGACATTGATACATTAGTCTACAACCAAGGGATTGATTTAATTGAAAGAGTAAATGCGAAGAAAAATATTTTGAAAGTAATTATATCTGTAAAAGAAAATATTAAAGAAAATATTAATATCCCAATAAGTTCAATGGTTGCAGTCGCGAACCAAACTGTCAATAGTTACATTTTGAATTTGGATGAAAATTCCAAAAAAGAATTTTTTCAAATAGTTTCCGAAGATACAAAAAGTTTAGAAAGTAAGTTTGAAACAATCAGAGAAAGTGCAATTTCTAAACTCGAAGCACTTCAGAACAATGAAGAATCTCAAGATATAAAATCAAAAATTTCTGAAACAATTAATAGAGTAAAATCTGAAAAATTTGACCAATTAAATTTTCTTAGATTAAAAAATTTGGAAGAATCAATTTGATTTATCTTTGATACTTTGTAAGTGTTTCGCTTTCAAAATTTGTGCTCTTCTAAGTACAGATTTTTTTGTGAACTCCCTTTTGTCAAATAAAATTTGATTTTGTTTTGTTTTGATTACTTTTGATTTTAGAGTTTTTAATGCTTTTTCAAGGGTATTTCCCTGAGTAATTTTTACTATTATCATATATTAGAAATATCAATAAATATAAAAAAATTTTGACATTTCTCCATATAATGTATATTTTTTCATTAGCGAAATAAACAAGTCTAATATCATTATTAATGAAAAAAGGAAAAAGTGTAAAACTTAACCTGTTCAGTCCAATAAAATCTCAGTACGGTACAGTCGATTCTAAAAACTTAAAATCAGTTTATATTAATATCCAATCATGGGTTACACCTAAAGAAGAATTCAATAATTGGAACCGAGTTGTTTCTAGTTTAGGTAGAGAAATAAAAAATTCAATTTTCGAATCTATCGATTCCAAAATTTTTCAACAAAAAAATATAGTTGACTTAGACCTGAGAACGAGCGGTATATTCAAAGGTAAAAAATCTTTCTTCAATCTCGAAATCAATCTTTATACAACCAAAGACATAGATTTCAAAAGTGATGAAATTAAAGAATCAGTCAAACAAATTGTGAAATCAATATATAAAAACAACGTTGTACAAAACAAATACTTTGATTTTTCAATTTCAAAAAAAGGAAATGACCAGTAATATATCCGACTTGATATATTTATCTTAAAAGATTAAATGAAAAATCTAAGAATTTTAGAAGCAAGTGAACTCGGTCACGGAATCCTAATAGAAATGGATGCGGGTTGGGTTTCTCCAAAAGATGCTCATAATGTGGATGTACTCAAGGAGGCATCCAATATGGACTACAGAAACCCTTTTGAATTTTATGCGGTTTTACAAAAATACGATACACCTAATAGAAATGGTAGAACGTATCCTGAAAGAATTCTCAAAAGAGAATCTGACAGGTATAAACAAGCGATTGCAAAAGGTTTGTCCACATCAGAATTAAACCACCCTGAATCTTCCCTTATAGACTTAGACAGAGTGTCTCACATCATAACTGATATATGGTGGGACAAAAATATACTCATGGGAAAACTCAAACTATTAACCTCTCCAGGGTTTCACGAAAGAGGTATAGTTTCAACAAAGGGTGACCAAGCAGCAAATTTGATGAGACAAGGGGTGACTTTGGGTATTTCATCAAGAGGTGTTGGTTCTTTGAAAAAGGTTGGAGAACGGAATGAAGTTCAAGATGATTTTGAATTGATATGTTTCGATTTAGTTTCATCACCATCTACTCCTGGTGCTTACTTGTTTTCTAACCCTGATGATAGAGCAAAATATGAAGAAAATTTAGATGAAGAAAAAAAATCTAAACAAAATAATGAGTATGTTGGTAAGCAGGTTGACTTAATGAAAAAATTAACCGATTTTTTAGGAAAATAAAATTATGGACGAAAAATATTTTGTAGCAAAAATTCAGTACGATTTTCCTGACGAAAACACTGGTAAAATTAAAAAAGTAAGAGAAGAGAAATTGGTCAAAGGTTTTTCTGTTACTGATGTAGAAGCAAAGGTGACAAAAAAATATGAAGGATTTACTCATGATTGGAGAATTACTTCAGTTTCTGAAAGTAAAATTGATGAAGTAATCGAATAATCAAAAAATTGAAAAAAAAAACAGAAGTGGTCAAAAGACCACTTTTTTTGTTTTAATACTATTTATTAACAATAATTCTAATCAGGAGTACCAACAAATGAATTTTTTTCATTTTGGTACTATTTATATGTTAAAATAAACAGTTTTTTCATGCAAGAAAATAAAAACTTAGTACAAGAGGCGTTGATTCAAATGAAAAATGTTGAAGAGGCAATCGCCCAAAATGCAAAAGGAATACTTGCTTCTACTATGAAGGAAGAAATCAACCAACTAGTAAAAGAATCTCTGTCAGAGCAAGATATGGAAGATGAGATTGAATTAGATACAGACATCGAAACCGATGTTGATGTTGATAATGAAGATGAAATGGGTATGGACATGGAATTTGATATGGACATGGACATGGATTCTGAAGAAAGTCCAATAGATTTAACTGATGCTTCAGACGAAGAAATTCTTAAGGTTTTCAAAGCTATGAGTGATGAAGATGGAATCATCGTGAAAAAAGATGATGACGAAATTCACTTAAAAGACGAAGACGCTGATACAGAATACTTAATCAAGCTAGGTGAGTCAGAAGAGGAAGAAGAATTAGATGAAACTATGCACGTAGATGAAATCGATGAAATGGATGTTGATACAGGAGAGGTAATTAAAGCAATTTTCTTAAAAGACGGTGACGTTGAGGATTTCGACGTTGAAGATGAAGAAGTTATGTATGAGATCGAATTCGATGAGGAAGAAGAAGAAGAGGAAGAAGAAGGTGAAGACCTTGACGAAGAAGATTACGGCATGATAGAAGACGAAGACGAAGGAGATTTGGACGAATCTTACAACCATAGAAGAGCTGTTAGAGAGGCAAAATCGACAGTAAAACCTAAAGGTGTTGGAATTGGTTCTGGGCCTAAATTCACTTACAAAGATAAAGCTAAAGGCGGATTCGATGAAAAGAAGAAAGAAGGACCTAAATCAGTAGGTACTGGTAAACCAAAATTCGAATACAAGAAAGGTG
>Ga0169931_10001988_pt1 | contig 33620 bp, 30 predicted proteins | sample Kivu_15m_20L_FD_129675 | JGI IMG/M metagenome (GOLD analysis project Ga0169931, IMG submission 129675) | Freshwater microbial communities from Lake Kivu, Western Province, Rwanda to study Microbial Dark Matter (Phase II) - Kivu_15m_20L... | ecosystem: Environmental > Aquatic > Freshwater > Lake...
TGAGCATGATTTTAGTGCCTTAAAGAGAGCCAGAATGTATGCTCCTTCAAATACACCCTTAGATGAAATTATCCGTGATTATTGTGTAAATTAATGTCTCATTCTTAAGTTAAATGACTATAAGTCTAAAATTTGATTAAGAATTATCAAGGTTTTGGCAAACTAGATTCATATGGCTAATCGCTCTTTAACAGGAAACTTGTCTACTCAAACTTCTAACTCATTACTCACACTGACCGTTGCCCCCGGAAAAGTTATGCGGGGGTCTGGTATTTTGCATTCGGTAGGAAAAGAAATTGCTAGATGGGGAAGTCGTCCCTTACTAGTGGCGGGTAATTCCACTCTGGCTATGACTCACAAGAGTTTACAACCAATTTTAGCCAAAGCCAATTTAGTCACAGCCGCAAGTAATTATGGTGTAGACTGCTGTGAAGCAAGCTTACAAACTTTAAAGACAACAGCCCAAGAACATCAAGCCGATGTAATTATTGGCTTTGGGGGCGGTAAAGCCTTGGATACGGCTAAGTTAGTCGCCCATCAATTGCAATTACCAGTGGTGACAATTCCCACCTCTGCGGCTACCTGTGCGGCTTGGACGGCACTATCTAATGTGTATTCGGAAACAGGTGCTTTTCTCTACGATGTGGCCTTGTGTCGCTGTCCCGATTTATTAATACTTGACTATGATTTAATTACAACAGCACCACCACGAACATTAGTAGCAGGAATTGGAGATGCGATCGCTAAGTGGTATGAAGCATCAGTCAGCAGTGGCAATTCCCAACAAACTTTAATTATCTCCGCAGTACAACAAGCGCGAGTTTTACGAGATATATTATTGCAAAAATCAGCTACAGCTTTGCAAGCACCAGGCAGTGAAACTTGGCAAGAAGTCGTAGATGCTACAGTTTTACTGGCTGGGGTAATTGGTGGACTGGGTGGAGCCCAGTGTCGCACAGTTGCCGCCCATGCGGTACATAATGGTTTAACTCACATTTGTGGGCATGGCAGTATACATGGTGAAAAGGTTGCCTATGGGATTTTGGTGCAATTGCGTTTAGAAGAAATGTTACAAAACAATCAACTAGCGGCTTCGGGGCGGCAACAGTTGTTAAAGTTCTATGCAGAGATTGGACTGCCGCAAAAGTTAGATGATCTAGGATTAGGCAACATTACACTAGGGGAATTACAAACGGCTGCGGAAATTGCTTTAAACCCTCAGTCTGATATCCATCGACTACCGTTTACAGTGGCAATAGAACAATTAATGGCAGCGATGGTGTCTACCACCGCACCAATGGATAGTAAAGATGTTAAAAATCGTGTTTCCCCCAGGGAAATGAGTCAAGAGGTGTGAGAATGAGCTCGAATTGGATTACCCCCGCAGAACGCATACAACAATTACCGCCTTATGTATTTGCCCGTTTGGACGAACTCAAGGCTAAAGCACGAGAACAAGGACTTGATTTAATTGATTTGGGCATGGGCAACCCTGATGGTGCAACACCACAGCCGGTAGTAGAAGCAGCCATGGTAGCTTTGCAAAATCCCGCTAATCACGGTTATCCGCCCTTTGAAGGTACTGGTAGTTTTCGCCGTGCCATAACTAATTGGTACAATCGCCGCTATAATGTGGTGCTTGACCCCGATAGTGAGGCTTTACCTTTACTGGGTTCTAAAGAAGGATTAGCCCATCTCGCTATGGCTTATATAAATCCTGGTGACTTAGTTCTCGTTCCTTCTCCCGCCTATCCTGCCCATTTTCGCGGTCCGTTAATTGCTGGGGGAAAAATTCACAGCTTGATTCTTAAACCAGAGAATAACTGGTTAATTGATTTAACCGCTATTCCTGACGCGGTGGCTAAACAAGCAAAAATTCTCTTTTTCAATTATCCCAGTAATCCCACCGCAGCCACTGCCCCTCGAGAATTTTTTGCAGAAATCGTGGCTTTTGCCCGTAAGTACGAAATTATGCTAGTGCATGATTTATGTTATGCTGAGTTAGCTTTTGATGGTTATCAACCCACCAGCTTGTTAGAAATTCCCGGTGCGAAAGAAATTGGTGTAGAGTTTCATACTTTATCCAAAACCTACAATATGGCAGGTTGGCGTGTGGGTTTTGTGGTGGGTAATCATCGTGTGATTCAAGGGTTGCGAACTCTGAAAACCAACTTGGACTACGGCATTTTTGCAGCTTTGCAAACCGCAGCTGAAACGGCTTTGCAGCTACCAGATGTGTATTTGCATGAGGTACAACAGCGCTACCGCACCCGTCGGGACTTTCTTATTCAAGGGTTAGGAAAATTGGGGTGGGATATTCCCAAAACTAACGCCACTATGTATCTGTGGGTAAAATGTCCCGTGGGTATGAGTTCTACAGACTTTGCCCTGGATGTATTGCAGCAAACTGGGGTGGTGGTAACTCCGGGTAACGCCTTTGGAGTTGCAGGTGAGGGCTATGTGCGGATCAGTTTGATTGCAGATTGCGATCGCCTCAGTGAAGCGCTACACAGATTTAAACAAGCTGGTATCCGCTATCAAGCTCCAACTGTGGTTTCTGGTTCACATTGACATTTCCCCTGGTTAAAACACAGGGGATTCTCAACTGATGTTGCTAGGCGGTCATCAGACACGCTACGAATCGCACACGATATGATTTATTAAATTCATATTGTATCGGGTGTGTCAAAGCTCCCCTACCCAGCTTGACTAAGATTATACTTAGCTGTGTGACTAGTTGAATTGGCATCTTATGGGTTTTTCACCAATTTGTGGATGTTTTTTTGATTTTAACTGAACAAAAATGCTTTGAGAATACCCATCGCCTTTTGTTAAGGCTACCACAGGATAAATCCTGTTGATCCGCGTTTCATCCCCTAGGCTTTAGCTTAGGGTTTCTCACGCTCCCATGTTTTGATAGAATATATCTTGCGGGAACATTACTGATGCCTACCCCCTCTGCCACCAATGCTGATCTAATTATTGCTGGTTTTCATGCCCTTTCCGATCCCATCAGGATGGGGGTAGTGGAAATGTTACAAAAGCAAGAACAGTGTGTGTGTGACTTGTGCAATGCTCTGGGGGTGAGTCAGTCTAAACTATCTTTTCACCTCAAAACTCTCAAAGAAGCTAATTTAGTTAACGCACGTCAACAAGGACGTTGGGTTTACTACAGTTTAAATGTGGCTCAATTTCGTGTACTAACAGCCTATTTAGCTGATTACGGTAGCTTAGAAAACATTTCTCCTGCCCGATGCTGTGATCAATTTTCCTGAAAAATCAATTTTTTTTCATGAAGTTTTGTATAGATTAGGTGAATGTAGGTTGACATATCAACTTTTTTTGAAATGATATGAATATCACCAGTAACATCACCCCAACATGGGTTTAGTCATTGGTCATAAAAGCTAACAACTATTCTATCTGAGCTAGTAGAAAAACTGATGAAAGTTCGTGTAGGAATCAATGGATTTGGTAGAATTGGCAGACTGGCTCTGCGGGCTGCATGGGGTTGGACGGAATTAGAATTTGTTCATATCAACGAAATTAAAGGTGGGGCTGTCACAGCTGCACACTTGCTGAAGTTTGATTCTGTTCATGGGCGTTGGACACCAGAAGTAGAAGCACTGGGAGAAAGGGTCTTAATTGAGGGAAAATGTCTCAGTTTTAGTGAATATGCTCAACCTGGAGAAGTTCCTTGGGATGAGTTGGGTGTTGATTTAGTGCTGGAATGTTCCGGTAAGTTCAGAACACCTACCACCCTCCACCCGTACTTTGACAGAGGAGTAAAAAAAGTAATAGTCGCTGCTCCGGTGAAGGAGAAAGCCTTAAATGTGGTCATGGGGGTTAATGACCACCTTTATAATCCTAAAGAACATCATTTGCTAACTGCTGCTTCTTGTACTACTAACTGTTTGGCTCCAGTAGTAAAAGTTATACATGAAGGTTTGGGAATTAAGCATGGAATCATCACCACCATCCATGACAATACCAATACTCAAACTATCGTCGATGCGCCTCATAAAGATTTGCGTCGGGCGCGAGCTACAAGCTTATCTCTCATTCCCACAACCACAGGATCAGCAACAGCAATTGGCTTGATTTATCCTGAACTCAACGGCAAACTCAACGGTTTAGCCGTGAGAGTACCATTACTTAACGCTTCGTTAACAGACTGTGTGTTTGAAGTAGTGCGACCCACTACAGTAGATGAGATTAATAGCTTATTAAAAGCTGCTGCGGAACGAGAACCACTCAAAGGCATCTTAGGCTATGAGGAGCGTCCTTTAGTATCAATTGATTACAAAGATGATCCTCGTTCTTCTATTATTGATGCCCCTTCCACAATGGTGGTGAATGAAACCCAGGTGAAAATACTGGCTTGGTATGACAACGAATGGGGTTACGCCAATCGCATGGTTGAACTCGCCCGTAAGGTGGCGTTGAGTTATTAGCGAGACTTAAACATTTTTGAAGAATAAATCAGTCTTAAACCATTACAGGTAAGGAAAACACATCTAAGGATATACCAACAAATTAGTAAATTCATGACTTTTTCTACAGCTTCTCGCGCCAATCTCAAGAATTATATTCTTGTCACCCTTGCCTATTGGGGCTTTACCATCACCGATGGTGCTTTAAGAATGCTGGTACTGCTGTATTTTGACAGTATTGGCTACACACCACTACAAATCGCGTCCCTGTTTCTGTTCTATGAAATCTTTGGCGTTATTACTAACTTTTTAGGTGGTTGGATTGGCTCTCAATTGGGGTTAAAAGTAACTCTCTATACTGGTATTGGCTTACAGGTTTTTTCTTTACTGATGCTGTCAGGGCTAAATCCAAACTGGGCAGAGTGGGTTGCAGTAGGTTATGTGATGGTAGCTCAAGCATTTTCTGGGATTGCTAAAGACCTAACTAAAATGAGTTCTAAAAGTGCCATTCGCTTGGTTGTACCCCAAGAAGCCCAATCATCTTTATTTAAGTGGGTGGCGGTGTTAACTGGTTCCAAGAATGCTCTCAAAGGTGTGGGCTTTTTTGTTGGTAGTGTGTCATTGGCGGCTTTTGGCTTTATCAATGCCTTATTAATCATGGCAGGAGGACTGTTTTTGATTATGTTTACTGGGTTAATGTTGCCCAGTGGTATGGGTAAAATTAAGTCCAAAGTTAGGTTTAACCAAATTTTTTCTAAAAGCAAAGAAATTAATATTCTGTCTGCGGCCAGATTTTTTCTTTTTGGTTCGCGGGATGTTTGGTTTGTAGTGGGGTTGCCAGTTTTCTTACGGGGAACTTTAAAATGGTCGTTTTATCAGGTTGGTGGGTTTTTGGCTTGTTGGGTGATTGGCTACGGAGTTATTCAGTTTTTAGCCCCCATGGTAATGCAAAAATTTGGTTCTGGCCAGCCGCCAAAATCAAAGACTATTCAGTTTTGGACATTTACCCTCACAGCAGTTCCCGCAGCGATCGCTCTGGCTTTACAATTAGGCATACCTGGCAACATAGCAATTATTGGGGGTTTACTGGTATTTGGTGTAGTCTTTGCTTTTAATTCAGCAGTTCATTCCTACCTAGTTTTAGCTTTCACCGATGACGATAAGGTGGCGCTAAATGTGGGCTTTTACTATATGGCTAACTCAGGCGGTCGATTAGCCGGCACAGTTTTATCAGGGTTAGTTTTTGAATATTTCAATTTAGTGGGTTGTTTGTGGACATCCATGTTGTTAGTTTTAGCAGCAGGATTGGTTTCTCTCAAACTACCTGACCCCAAACCGGCCAAAGAGATCGCCTGGAAATCCGAAGGTGGTGAGTAGGTAGCATCAACCAAGTATATGGCGAATTTTGCCCAGTTGAGGTACATTTGTAGCGAGCAGGATGCTCGCAATACAAGACGATGATTTACATTTGTACCTCACGCTTATTGAGAAAGGAAATAATTAAACTGCCAAAAACTTTTGAATCACATCATGACTCAGTTCCTGGGTGGAACCAGAGGCGACAATACCACCTTTTTGCATGGCGTAATAATAGTCCGCTTGACGGACAAAGTGTAAGTGTTGTTCTACCAATAAAACCGAAATGCCTTTGGTTTCAACGATGCGACGAACTGCGGCTTCAATTTCCAGGATAATTGAGGGTTGAATACCTTCCGTGGGTTCATCTAATACGAGTAACTGAGGTTGTCCCATTAAAGCACGAGCGATCGCTAATTGTTGTTGCTGTCCACCACTCAAATCACCACCCATGCGGGACAGCATTGTTTTTAACACAGGAAACAGGCTAAAAATTTCTGCGGGAATTTCTGCTTTCTTTGCCGGTTTTTGTCTAGCTTCTAACCCTAAAAGCAAATTTTCTTTGACTGTCAAACGGGGAATAATCTCTCGTCCCTGGGGAACATAACCAATACCCATTTTTGCCCTTTGATCTGGAGATTTGCTGTTGATTAATTCCCCGTCCAAATGAATTGTGCCATTGCGGGGTGAGAGTAAACCCATAATTGTTTTTAACAGCGTTGTTTTACCCACACCATTGCGTCCAATTAAGCACACCATTTGCCCATGTGGTACTGTTAAATCTACGTTACGTAAAATATGGCTTTCACCGTAGTAAACGTTAAGTTGAGAAATTTTTAACATGATCCTCCTTTGAGTAATTTTTATTCTTGTTCTCCTAGATATACTTGGATCACACGGGGGTCATTTTGAACTTCTGCAAAACTGCCTTCACATAAAACTGAACCTTCATGTAGGACTGTAACTTTTTGGGCAATTTGACGCACAAATTCCATATCATGTTCAATCACTAAAATTGAATGACTCTGGGCTAGTGTTGACAGTAGTTGACCGATGTTATGGGTTTCTTCATCTGTCAAGCCTGCAACTGGTTCATCAACGAGTAATAAATCTGGGGACTGTGCAACTAACATCCCGATTTCTAAACGTTGCTTTTCTCCGTGGGAAAGTAAACCCGCGGTGATGTCTGCTTTAGAGGTTAAACCAACTGTTTCTAATAACCCTTTTATGCTGTTTTTTTCCCCAGGATGAGAACGCCCAAATAAAGTAGAAACAACATTTTTATCGCGGTTGCAGGTAATTTCTAAGTTTTCCCGAGGCGTTAAATTTAAATAAATTCGGGGTGTTTGGAATTTGCGCCCAATACCTAACCGAGCGATTTGATATTCAGGTAAAGAACCCAGGTTTTTTCCCTTAAATAAAACTCTACCCATGGTTGGTTTTACCTTACCTGTGATTACATCTAGAAAAGTAGTCTTTCCAGCACCGTTTGGTCCAATTACTACCCGCAATTCTCCCGCATCCATGGTGAAATTCAGTTGGTTGATGGCTTTAAAACCGTCAAAACTCACCGTAACATTTTCAGTTTCCAAAATTTTGGCGTTCATGTTCCGCTTCTGGGTCTTTTTCTAAAGAGGGATATGTAGCAATTTTTTGACGACGCCGGTGGAAAAAAGGCATTTTTTGACCTTGTAACCAGCCCATGATGCCATCAGGTAGGACAGTAACAACAACTAAAAACAGCGCGCCCTGGAAAAATAGCCAAATTTCAGCAAATTGTTCACTAAAGAAAGTGCGGGCATAATTGACTAACAAAGTTCCCACAACAGCCCCAGTTAAAGTAGCACGTCCCCCCACAGCTACCCAAATCACCATTTCAATAGAAAAGCCAATATCCATTGATCTGGGTGATACAGAACCACTTTGGAGAGTGTAAAATGCTCCTGCTATGCCAGCGATCGCACCGGAAACTGCAAACACTAAAACTTTAAACTCTGTGGGATTATAGCCGGAAAATCTCACCCGACTTTCATCATCTCGAATAGCTACCAATAACCTGCCAAAGCGTCCACTTGTCAACCAGCGACAAATACCATAGGTAGCTGCCAGAACAATTACTGTTAGGGTGTAAAAAACAAATTGTGTTTCCGTATCACTAACAGTTGCACCAAAAAAGGTTTGAAAACCTGTCAGTCCGTTTGTACCATTAAACAGTTTTTGTTGACCATTAAAAAAATTAAAGAAGATAATCACTGCTGCTTGGGTGAGTATAGAAAAGTAAACTCCCTTTAAGCGATTACGAAATACTAAATAGCCCAACCATCCCGCCAGTAAAGCAGGAATCAACACCACAGCCACTATAGCCACGGGAAAGGAATAAAAAGGTTGCCAAAACCAAGGAAGTTCTGTAACCCCATACAATCCCATAAAGTCCGGCAGTTCACCAGGGGGAACTTGTAATTTCAGGTACATAGCGATAGCATATCCACCCAAACCGAAGAAAATTCCGTGTCCCAAACTCAACAGCCCGGTATAACCCCAAATCAAGTCTAGACCTAAAGCCACAATAGCCAATGATAAAAATCGCCCCAGTAAATTCAAGCGAAAGGCTGACAGCATGGCTGGCATAATCAAAATTAGGAGCATGGCCAGAGCCACTACTACCCCAACTTCAATTAAAATAGACTTTCCTCCTTGACTCCTCATTCTCCAGTTCCTCTGTGCCTTTGTGGTTTAAACGTCAACAGTGCGACCCTTAGGAGCAAAAATTCCCGCAGGTTTCCACTGTAAAAACGCGATAATTAGTGCAAATACTAACACCTTCGCCATACTTGTGGTGGCAAAGAAATTCAACAAATCTGCTAAAGGCTGGATAGGAGAAAATAAAAAAGCCAGAGTTCCAGAACCAATTAAGAAATTAGCCGTACCAATTCCCAAAGCCGCTAAAATAGTTCCTGCCAAATTACCTACACCACCCACAACCACAACCATAAAGGTGTCAATGATATAATTTTGTCCAGTATTTGGACCCACTGAACCGAGTAAACTGATGGCACAACCAGCCACACCAGCCAACCCCGAACCCAAAGCAAAAGTAATGGCATCGACCTTTTTTGTTGGGATACCTAAACAAGCACTCATACTGCGGTTTTGGGTGACAGCGCGAATTCTTAAACCCCAGTTAGAACCCTGTAAAAACAGATAAGTTCCCGCGACACAAACTATGGTCAAAGCAATAATAAATAATCTAGCAAATGGCAATTGGACACCAATTAAAGATATCCCCTCTTGCAACCAACTAGGAGCAGTGACATCTACATTTTGAGCGCCAAACCAAGGTAGAGTTAATGCTTGCTGATTGCTAAATAAATTACCCGTTACTATTGCTATACCCAAAGATAAGAATAACAACACCGCCACCGCCCAATTACGAACTTTACCCAAATTACTGCGGTAATTTAAAATTTGTAACCCTACAAAAAACAACAAAGAAAACAACACTATGCCAATTACTAACAACCAATTCACACTGCGAACAAACTGCTGACATATCAAACTCACCCCCCAAGTTGCTAGGAGAGTTTCTAAAGGTCGTCCGTAAAGATAACGAATCACACCCCGTTCTAAAATCAAACCCAAAACAGCAGTGAATAGAAAAGAAATGATCAAAGCCAAAAATATATAAAATTCAAACCACACTCCGCCCAACTCTTTGCAGCCATTTTGGACAACAAATGTTGCATAAGCGCCGAACATCATCAATTCACCATGGGCCATATTAATAACGCCCATCAACCCAAATATAATGGCTAGTCCCAAAGCAGCAATTAATAATACTGCTCCGATACTAATGCCATTAAATAAAGCCTCTAAGAAACCTACTAACACTCTTTTATCCTCAATAGACATCATTAGTCATTAGCCAATGACTAATGACTAATGACAGATGACATTAAACTTGTTTGTACTTACCGCCTTTAGCCGGATCTGACCAATCACAACTAAAGCCCTGAGTCTCTTTTACAAATTGATTCCAAGGAATTGGATCAACTGCCGTAGGGGTAGCATAGACAATATCAAATAAACCATCTTGTCTGACTTCACCAATGCGGACAATTTTGGATAAGTGGTGATTGGCATTCATTGTCACTGTACCCTCCGGCGCATCTATGGTTTGACCGTAGGCTGCCCCTCGGACTTTATCTAAATCAGTAGTGCCTGCTTTTTCCACTGCTTGTTTCCACAAGTAAACTGCGATGTATGCCGCTTCCATAGGGTCATTAATTACCCGGTCTGCACCATACTCTTTTTTGAAAGCTGCCACAAACTTTTGATTAGCAGGTGTGTCTACTGTTTGAAAATAATTCCAAGCAGCATAGTGACCTTGGAGATATTCAACACCAATGGCTTTAACTTCTTCTTCTGCAATACTCACAGACATAGAAGGATACTTGTCTGGTGTTAATCCCGCCCCTTTTAATTGTTTGAAGAAAGCAACATTGCTATCACCATTTAGAGTGTTGTAAATCACCCCACCGTTGGGCAGCGCTTGCTTAATTTTTGAGATAATAGGTGTAACTTCGACGTTGCCTAATGGTAAGTAATCTTCACCAACGGTTTTTCCGCCTAAAGCTTCTAGTTGGGCTTTAATGATGGTGTTAGCAGTACGGGGAAAAACGTAGTCAGAGCCAACTAAAAAGAACTCTTTGCCCTTATTTTTCAATAGCCAATCAACGGAGGGTTCAATTTGTTGATTTGGGGCAGCACCAGTATAGAAAATGTTTTTAGAACATTCTTGACCTTCATACTGGACTGGATACCAGAGCATATGGTCTTTACTCTCAAATACTGGCTTGACATTCTTGCGACTAGCAGAAGTCCAACAACCAAAAATGACAGCTACTTGATCCTGGTCAATTAGTTTGGTGGCTTTTTCCCTGAAGGTATCCCAGTTAGAGGCACCATCTTCAACGATGGGTGTAATTTGTTTACCTAAAATCCCACCAGCAGCGTTAATTTCTTTAATGGCTAATTGTTCAGCATCCACAACGCTTTTTTCACTAATAGCCATAGTGCCACTCAGGGAGTGCAAAATCCCCACCTTGATGCTGTCACCACTACCAGTGGCGGTAGGGGAGGGAACCGAGGGACTCTCCGTAGCGGTAGGGGAGTTGTTGGCGCAGGCTTTGAGTAAAAGGCTACTGCCAATAGTTGCAGAACTGTAGATGAAGAACCGCCGTCTGTTAAATTTTTGACTCATATTTTGATGGTTTTTCCTCGATAGAAATAGCTAACTCACAGGACACTGACAGCATTAATCTTTAACCTGTCATATTAGTGGGTTATTTTACTATTTAATTGTCATATACTATACATATTTTCCTGTTAACGTCAATACCCTGACAAAAATGCTAAATTTCTAGAAGAGGGCAATAAATAAATGTAGTGAATATTACCCCCCTGGTAGGATACAAATCAGCAAAATATATATAAATATATATAAGGCTAAGATATGTATTTTATGTAATTGTTACGTAATATCAGTGCTTGTGATTGATGAACACGCTAAAAAATTCCTCAAAACTGAACAGAAACAAACATCAGGCGAAGGTTATAAATTTAGCTGGTTTGACTGGTTTTGTCTCTGGTATCCCCCAGGCTGGCTGGTTTTATTTAACCGTCACTGGCAGCACTATCACCCCGACCCAGATGGTTGGAATTGGCTAGAATATGGATTATTTTTCATTCCCGGTGGATTTTACCTAGCACTACTCCATCGCTGGTTACGTTTGGGGTGTCGCTCACCCAGACAACAGGTGGATCAGTTTAATCCTCAGTATCAAAAAGCCTTTCGTGAAGAAATTCTCGCCCCCATAGTTAAATATTATTTTCGGGGAGAATTACAACAAATTCATAATTTACCGCCCAAAGGTGCTGTAATTGTAGCCATGAATCATGCAGGAATGTGTTTTCCTTGGGATTTTATCACTTTAGGCTACTTATTAAGTCAGATCCGCCAAGGTTGGCAGGTGCAACCCCTAGCTAGTGAAACACTATTTCAGCATCCTTGGATGATTTGGTGGTTACCACCCAAGTGGTCACAGGTATTAGGTGCGGTGCGAGCGGAGAAGGGTGATTTTGAAACAGCAACCGCACAAGGTAAAACTTTGCTATACGCACCAGAAGGATTACGCGGACCCCTCAAAGGTTGGGGTCAACGCTATCAACTGCAAAAATTTGATGTGAGTTTTATGCAACTGAGCGATCGCTATGGTATTCCTATTCTCCCAGTAGTGTGTATTGGTAACGAATCTTTACATCCGTGGACAGTCAACCTGAAGACAGTGCAAAGACTATTTAAATTACCTTTCTTTCCCATATCCCCATTAATGATTATGTTGGTTATCTTTCCCTCCATGGGAGTTTGGGCTATGAGAACTCGTCTCAAATACTTTATCCAGCCTCTACAAACAGCCAATGCAGTACAAAAACGTTCACAAACCTATAAAAAAGCACAGAAATTGCGAGAAAAACTACAGATGCAAATAAATATCTTGCGGCAAAACTCCACTTAACAACTGAGCTTTTCCATGGGTTTAATCTCCAGAAAAAGTACCGAAACGATAACCTTTACCATAAACAGTATGGATTAACTGACTTTCTTTCCCCACCTCAATCTTACGCCGCAGCAGGCGAATTAATGCTGCTATCACATTACTATTGGGTTGTTCTTGGTCTTGCAGCCAGAGATTTTGGAGAATCTGGGCATGAGTTAACAAAAGTCCCGCATTTTCCATAAAATATTTTAGTAACTGACCTTCCTTTTGAGATAATTCAATCACCCGTCCTTGACGATAAGCCACTTGATTTTCACAGTCAAATTCCAAATCAGCCACAGTCAGCCGTCCAGTGATATTTTCCCAAGTGGGAGAACCAGCACGACGTAACAAAGCACGAACTCGCGCCAACAACTCCCGCAACTCAAACGGTTTAACTAAATAGTCGTCTGCACCCGCATCTAAACCTTCCACCCGGTCATCTAGAGTATCTTTAGCTGTAAGAAATAGTACAGGTGTAGCCTTACCTTGGCGGCGTAATTCCAGACAAATCTCCAAACCTGTTTTTCCTGGCAGCATCCAATCTAAAATTAGTAAATCATACGTACCCACCGCAGCAAGCTGGTTTCCAGTACCACCATCGTAGGCTATATCCACACTGTAACCTTCCCTGGTTAAGACCCGACTGAGAGGGTCAGTTAGTTCTATTTCATCATCAACTAATAAAATTCTCATGCTGCTTGTGGTAAGCAATCAAGATATTCTCAATATATATTCCCAATATAAATGAATTACCACAAATAAAATGTTAACTATTGCCTTGCCCAAAGGGGAACTACTCAAAAACAGCATCCGCCTGCTGCAGTCTGTAGGTTTGGATTTTAGCGCTTTTTTAGACTCTGGAACTCGCCAACTGCAAATTCTTGATCCTAGCGGGCAAGCAAAAGGACTGTTGGTCAGGGGTCAAGATGTGCCTGTGTATGTAGAATATGGTCAGGCACACTTGGGGATTATTGGTTACGATGTGCTAAGGGAGAAAAAACCCTCCGTTGCTCACTTAGTTGATTTACAGTTTGGTCATTGTCGAATGTCAGTGGCTGTAAAAGCATCTAGTCCCTATAAATCCCCCTTAGATTTGCCTCATCATGGTCGAGTTGCTTCTAAGTATGTTAATTGCGCTCGTGAGTATTTCCACAGTTTAGATTTACCTGTAGAAATCGTACCTTTGTATGGTTCAGTAGAATTAGGTCCGATTACAGGAATGTCTGAAGCAATTGTGGATTTAGTTTCTACAGGGCGGACTTTGCGGGAAAATGGTTTAATTGAAATCACAACCCTGTATACAAGTACAGCACGGTTAATTGCTCATCCTCTCAGTTATCGTCTCAGCACAGGTAACTTACATAACTTAGTGGAACACCTGCGCCACCAAGTTTCTTTAACCACCGTTTAATTAGAAAAACACTCCACACATCTGGAGTGTGGAGTAGCGACAAGTGCCTTATATAGAGCAATTTTTCACTCTATTTACCTCAAACGTCACCGGGGTATATACATAAATCCCATGATTTTTCATCTGGTTAGACTAGGAGTATGGGAACATTGAAATATACTAATGTCAAGATAGAATTTCAGACTTAATTAGTTCACGGCCATAGCTAGGCGGAAGGACAGCAATCGCACCAACCCCGAACAATCACTTCATAGCTTTCGCCACTGATACCAGGGCGGAGATTTTTCATGTCTATACACTGGAAAGTTTCCCAGGGAATATCCTCAATTGCACCACATCGGTCACAGCAAAAGTGATGATGGGGTTCAACATTGGCATCATAGCGACAAACCCCTTCTTGTAGTAAAACTTCTCTTACCAGCCCCACCTCTCTCAAAGCCTGTAGAGAACTATATATAGTCGCCTGAGACGACACAGGAAAATCTTTGTTGAGATCGCTGAGGATAGTCTCAACTGTAGGGTGATCAGACCGAGATAACAAATTTGCATAAACTGCGAACCTCTGAGGAGTCACCCTCAAACCTTTAGATTTTAAGGTTTGAATAATTGTGTGTGCCTCTTGCTGCATATTTACTGCTATATTTTTGATTTTAACGATTTCTCTATTGTAATCGCCAAATCTTAACTTTGAACAAATGGAAAAATTAAGTATTTATAACTATTGAATTATTTTTAAATCAGAATTATTCTGAGATAGTTCCCAAAAACACAATCACTCATCAAAAATATGGCAGTTATCGAACAAGTCCCCAACGTTGTTTTCAAAACCCGCGTGCGCGATGAGTCCATTGGTGGTGCCAACCCATTCCGTTGGCAAGACCGCACCACTCAAGATATTTTCGGTGGTAAGCGTGTTGTAGTATTTTCACTACCTGGAGCTTTTACCCCCACTTGTTCCACTTCCCACCTTCCCCGCTACGAAGAACTTTATGACCAATTCAAAGCCTTGGGCATTGATGAAGTAATTTGTGTATCTGTGAATGACGCTTTTGTGATGTTCCAGTGGGGCAAACAACAAGGCGCTGACAAGGTGTTCTTATTACCAGATGGTAATGGGGAATTTACCCGCAAAATGGGGATGTTAGTTGATAAATCTAACCTCGGCTTTGGTCTGCGGTCTTGGCGCTACTCCATGGTAGTGAATGACTGCAAAATTGAAAAGATTTTCATTGAACCTGGTTATGAAGATAACTGTCCTACCGATCCATTTGAGGTTTCCGATGCAGACACCATGCTGAATTACCTCAAGGCTATGTAATATTATGTTGGGGGAATGAAATTTTTTCACTCCCCAATATTCAATATCCATATTCAAAATTTCAATAAAATTTCAAACTTGAGGGACACATGAGTTACGATTTCGATTTATTTGTAATTGGTGCTGGATCTGGTGGTATTGCCACCGCTAGACGGGCTGCGGAATACGGAGCTAAAGTGGGGGTTGCTGAGTTTGACCGACTGGGCGGAACCTGCGTAAATCGTGGCTGTGTCCCTAAAAAGTTAATGGTTTATGCTTCCCATTTTCCTGATTTGTTTGAAGATGCCCAAGGGTACGGCTGGAGTGCTGTCACAAGTTCTTTAGATTGGCAAAAAATGATCACGGCTGTCAACAATGAAGTGACTCGCCTTAATGGTATCTATCAGCAAATGCTGGAGCGGTCTAAAGTTGAACTGTTGCCAGGATACGGTAAGTTTATTGATGCTCACACAATTGAGGTAGGAGAACGCCAAGTCACCGCAGACAAAATTTTAATTGCAGTGGGGGGGCATCCTGTAAAGCCAGATATCCCAGGAATTGAACACGCTATCACTTCTGATGATATTTTCCACCTTCAGGAACAGCCCCAACGTATAGTAATTTTGGGGGGGGGATATATCGGCTCAGAATTTGCCTGCATTCTCAATGGACTAGGAACCTCAGTTACTCAGGTAATTCGTAGTGAAAAGATTTTGCGTGGTTTTGACGAAGATTTACGCACTGAGATTCAGGAAGGAATGAGCAAGCATGGTATTGGAATTTTTAACAATACCCAATTGATTGCCATAGAAAAAACCGATGCAGGTATTAACGTCAGAGTCCGTCGGGGTGGTGATGGGGAAGAAACAGTGGTTGTTGATGCGGTCAGTTTGGCAGCCACAGGGCGCAAACCCAACACCCAAAAATTAGGTTTAGAAAATACCAAAGTTGAGCTAGATGGTCAAGGGGCAATTATTGTTGATCAATATAGTCAAACTACTGAAGAAAATATCTATGCAGTGGGAGACTGTACAGATAATATTAACTTAACTCCTGTGGCTATTAACGAGGGTCGAGCCTTTGCAGATACCGTATTTGGTAACAAGTGTCGGCGGATGAGTTACGAAAATGTCCCCACAGCCATTTTTACTACCCCAGAGGCAGCCACCGTTGGTTTAACTGAAGCTGAAGCTAGGGCAAAATATGGCGCAGCTATCAAGGTTTATCGCAGTCGTTTTAGACCGATGTATTATACATTGCCTGGTAAAGATGAAAAAACCATGATGAAATTAGTGGTGGATCAAAGTAACGACAGGGTTTTAGGGGCGCATATGGTAGGTAATAGCGCTGCTGAAATTATACAAGGAGTGGCGATCGCAGTGAAAATGGGTGCTACTAAAGCTAATTTTGATGCCACTGTGGGTATTCATCCGACTTCCGCAGAAGAATTTGTGACTATGCGATAAGTTATAAATTCAAGTAAATAGATTCAATAGATTCAATAGATTCAATAGATTTAAATAATTGTAACACTGCCCGAGAACTGATTTACTCGTTTCTCAGGGCATTTTTATTACTTAGGGCTGGCTGATATTCAAGGGATTTTATTATATCTCACGCTCCAGGCGCGACTGTCGCGGGGAGTATGGCGGAGGGTATGAGTACACTAAGCAAAGTGTCAAAAGCACCTACAGGCTGGATAGTCTGCACTTTTAATATATGAGGTATGGTGGCATTGTATTCGGCAATTTGGAGAATAATTTATTGGGGATGCTCTTGTTATACTATGGCTTTTAATAGCTGAATTTTATAGCTGGTTAGAATTGGTCAAAATTTCTGTCATTCTTCAGTTAAAACCTCGGATGTATCTATTGTTAGTTCAGTAACATTTAACAAATCATTGGTGGTTTGATTTTGATTTAATGTTTCTGTTTGTTGCAGTAATTCCCAAACTTGGCTTTGTAATAAGTCTCGTTCTTCTTGCAATAATGATACTTGTGATTCTATTTGCTGTAATTCTGACTGCTTGGCTGTAATTTTACTTTCTAAGTGATTGAGACTTTCTGCTAATAATTGTTGTTGCTGGTTAGTCTGAGTTTCTAATTCTTGAATTTCAATTCGCAGTTCATACATTTTTTCTTCTAGTTGTGGTTTGAGTCTACCTAGCAGACTGATACTACTCTCTAGTTCTTGTTTTTCTTGCTGGAGTTCGCTAATTTGACTTTGTATCTGTACTATTTCCGCTTTATATGTGTTGCAGTTCAACTCTAGGCGACGTTTTTCGGTTGTCAGTAGAGAAAAAGCATGATGCAATTCTGCTTTACTTTGTTCGAGATTGTCTATTTCAGCAGTTAGTTTCATACTTTCGGTTTCTAACTGTTTTTTTTGTCCAGCAAATATTCCTAAATCTCTATGTATATTATTTCTTTGATGGCGACCATCTAATATTTGATTTTCTAGTTTTTGCCATTCTACATATAATAAGTTACGATGTTGTTCTATTTGGTTAATTTCTTTGACAATGCGGTGTTTAAGCCCCTCCATTTCTCTAATTTGTTTGCGGTGGGAAGTTAAAATCAGCATTTCATAATTGCTGCGGCGCTTATCTGTAAATAAAGCTGCTGCATAAGTAGAAAGTGTAGTTATTATACCTGTAATTAAGGCTTGATTTACATCCCAGTTGGGGACAAGACTAATGCCAAAACTCACACTAAAAGCAACTATACCTAGGATATATCGGTTCTTGATCATTACTGATTGTGCTGATTGTATATTGTTTTTTTTGAGGATAGTTGTTAATGTCATGACATTACTGAGAGTTGGTAATTTTAATTTTATTATTGTTTATGGGTTGGAGATTGTGCTAAATCTGCTTTTAAAAAATCAATAAACTGTCGGGCTGTACGTCCAGAACGACCGTTGTGGCGCGTTGCCCATTGTAATGCTTGATATTTTAAATCTTCCGGACTAATGTTAATATTAGCTTGTGCTGCTAAATGCTGGACAATTTCCACATAGGTGTTCTGATCTGCTGGTTGAAAAGTGAGAGTAAGACCAAAGCGATCGCTAAATGACAGCTTTTCTTGCATTGTATCCCCAGCATGGATTTCCTCTTGCTCTTTAGGAGTTGGTCTATCTGCAAAATACTCGCGGATCAAGTGGCGACGGTTGGAAGTAGCATATACTACCACATTTTGGGGGCGTGCAGTCAAGTTCCCTTCTAAAACCACCTTCAAGGCTTTAAAAGCATCATCTTCTTCTTCAAAGGAAAGGTCATCAACAAAAATAATAAATTTTTGTGGTACTCCCCGCAGGTGTTCCATAATTTTTGGTAAGTCCTGTAAGTCAGATTTTGCCACTTCTAGCAAGCGGAGATGGCGCTGGCCATATTCATTTAACAAAGCTTTTACTAAAGAAGATTTCCCTGACCCCCGACTACCGTAAAGTAGTATGTGCAGTGCTACTTGGCCTGATAATAAAAATTCTGTATTTTTGATTAAAGTTTGTTTTTGAGACTGGTAACCCACTAAACTATTCATCCTAATAGTGTCAGCATACTTAATGCCCATAAACTCACCTGCTTGCCAGCGCAAAGCATGATATTGTGCAAATAGGCCTGTACCAAACTGGCGATAATAAGCCGCTAACTCCTCCACAGCATCAGCCCAATTATCTAAGTTTTGTAGCAATACTATCAATTTTGTCTCTATGTTGCTACTTGCTTGTTTGTACCAGACCACAGGTGAAATGGGCAAATGGGCTACTGTTTGTACCCACTCGCTCAAACAAGCACTGCTACATTCATAAAGATTCTGCAACACCTGTAAATCATGCTCCACCGCGGTCACTAAAGCACGGGGTAAATTCTTAAAATCTTGTTGTTGAGCCAGCCTACTAAAAGGATTCTCAGAAATGAGAATTTGAGTAATCAGGTATTCCTCCCAATTTTCCCCCCTAGCAGTTAAGGCATAAAAATAACTGCCATAGGCTTTTAGACAACTCCGTGCATCAGTGTCAGTATAACGTATAGCTTGCAACAAGTCAAGAAATGCCATCCCCACTTCACTTTTTAGAACAGATTGGTAGAGTAAAAGTGATGCTGCTTGACATTGGAGGAATTGAACCTGGTTATGGCTATAGGATGAACTAATTGCTTTTGGCATCGCTGGATGATCCATTAACTTGGTAATTTGGCTTAAAGTAGGAGTAGTTGGACAAAATTAAATTCACTGGTTGACCGAAATATCATTAATCATTGAGGAAAAATCCGGTTTTTCTGATTTGGTCATGATCAGTAAAAATAATACTGTATATGATTTGCCTGATGTTTCACCCTCAGTAATTATACTCTACCTATTGCCCATCCTACATTTAACCGTATCATTTGATGTGATTTTAAGAATAAATGGTTGTATCTGACAAGATCCCTCCCCAGGTAGTGTTTTTTTACTTTTTATTGGCAGATAAATTTCAAGATTTTCTGGTGTTTAGGGGCGTAGTTCCCAGTCAAAAGCCAAGTTATATTGCCATAATGGCAGGTTTTAATTTCACAGATGAGATATTAATATATTAGAGCAATTGTTGCTGTCTACCAAAACTGGTAAGGTTGAATTAATCTCAATTAATGGTAATTTTAACAGTAATATTACGGAATAGGACAATATATATGTTATTACCACTGTCTTCTCACAAGGTGATCGATTATCTGCAAAAAACAGGTATATGCTGCTCAGAAGATGGAGCATCAAAAGAATATCAGGTGATCAACAGTACCCAGCAGAATTTCAACTTACTAGTAACCCTGGCTGGTAATCAACACCTGCTGGTTAAACAAAAACGTCATGTTGATAATGGTTGTCATGAATTTTTTAATGAGTGGTTGTTCCACCAATTGCTACAGCAGTTTCCGGTTTTAGGAAACATTGCCGCAATTTCTCCATTAGTCCTACATTTTGACGCGGAAAATTCTATCCTTGTTCGCAATTACCTCACTGAATATTCTGAACTCGGTGAATTTTATGATCATAACGATATTTACCCCCCAGCAATTGCTAGCGCCATTGGAACTACACTAGCAGAACTACATCGTGCTACCTTCCAACACCGAGAATATCGTAACTTTATGGCCACAGCGCCTGAAGGGCAATTTCGCTATAGCTTTTACAATCCCGCCCAGGGGGTAGATTCCATTAACCCAGAAATATTTGGTACTGTTCCCACCGAGGCGTTAAAATTTTACCTTCTTTATCAACGTTATGAGAGTTTAGCATCGGCGATCGCAGATTTGGCTTATGAATGGCAACCCTGCTGCTTAACTCACAACGACTTAAATTTAAGTAACATTTTAATTCATTCTCGTTGGCATCAGTTAGATAATTGCCTGGTGAGACTGATTGACTGGGAAGCGTGTGGTTGGGGAGATCCCGCTTTTGATTTGGGTAGTCTCATGGCCAGCTATTTAAGCATTTGGCTGAGTAGCTTGGTAGTAGATCCCGCCATTGAGTTAGAAGAGTCTTTGCACTTAGCCATGACCCCCTTAGAGGTGCTGCAACCTTCATTATTAGCCCTAATCCGGGCTTATCTCAGTGGCTTTCCCAGGATTTTAGAGTACCGCAGTGACTTTCTTGTGCGAGTTATCCAGTTTACAGGACTGGGGCTAATTCATCAAATTCAAGCAACAATTAATTTTCGTAAATACTTCGGCAATACTGAAATTTTTATGTTACAAATGGCTAAAAATCTCCTCACCGTACCCGAACAATCTGTACTGAGTGTTTTTGGGGTTTCTCAGGAGCAGATTCTCCAGCCTTTGGCAAAAACATCTCAACTCCCGCAACCCAAAACAGAACAGCAGTTAATTCCTCTTTATCACGCAAAAACTCGCCTGCGGGGTTGTTAAAAACATCAAGCGTCCACTGTGTTTGTGTAATTTTTACCAGGTTATATCATGATCAATTCTTCTACCAGTTCCTTGCAAACTTCCCTACTTGATATTGCTAGTAATATCGAGATCAAGTCCAATTTTGCTATTTACCATCCCAAATATAAACCCTATGGTCTACCAGGGAAAGTAGCAGACAGATTTAAACATAATTCTCTGGAATTACAGCATAAATATCTGAATTTATTACTGCGAAATTTCCTGTACGGCATCTATTACAATGGTTCTCTACAAAGCACTTTAGCAGTTCACATCAAAACAGCTAATTGCTTGCGATATCAACATTTAGAAACTAATTCTATTGGGGATGTTGACTGGGAATTTTACAAACAATTAGATAACAACAATCACGGTAAAGGTTATTTTGACCCCCATTGGCAAGTGTTAACCTTAGAACCGGATGGTACTATGGCAGTTAGTAAGGGCGGTTTGACAGTGTATGTAGAGCCAGACTGTCATTTACAACCCGGTAAAAAATCTGCCAAGGTGGGAGAATCAGTAGCTATTTGGATGCCTAAAAATCGCGTCCAGAAGGGCTGTTACTTAGCAGTGAGTAACGTGGGACAAGAACGGCGAAGTAACCCAGATGGGGATTTGGGTAATGGACGAATCCATTTTAATTTTACCCCATCTGGTGCGATCGCTTGCATGGATGGACTGACCCAACAACTCAATGCCGCCAATATTCCTTTTACTTTTCAGGTGCTTTATAATCCTTTGGTATACAGACGCTATGACTCTGGTGTACTTTATTTTGAACGCCATGAATATCCAGCAATTCGCAAAGTTCTTCAGGTTATTTATAGAGAGTATCAATGTCATTTTCAAGCTAAAATACCCTTGTTTACTAAATTTTTAGCCCCAGGACTGAGTTTAGCCGAAGAACCAAGCCAAAAATTTGCCCCCCAGGAAAGTTTTGGGCTCAACCGTTGTCAAATTGTCGCCAATGCTTTGTTAGAAGCTTGGCAAAAGGGTAAAAATACAACAGATGAACGCATGAAATTAATTAATCAACATTTTGCCCATCATATGGTTGACTTACAGCGTCCCTACCTCAACCCCGGTTCTGAGGATATCTACCAACCTTTGTGATCATGTCTTTTACTTATAACCGGACTATTCATTTTCAAGATACAGATGCTGCCGGAGTAGTTTATTTTGCTAATGTATTGTGTATTTGTCATGAAGCTTACGAAGCATCTTTAGAAGCATCGGGTATTGATATCAAATCTTTTTTTACTCATCCATCAGTAGGCTTTCCGATTCTTCATGCTAATGTAGATTTTTTCCGCCCCATGTTCTGTGGGGACAAACTGACCATTAGTTTAATTTCTCACCAACTGGGTGGGAATAAGTTTGAGGTTATTTATGATATCATAGTTGAAGATGTCCTAGTGGCTAAAGCTGTGACTAGACACGTGTGTATTAATACCATAACTAGAAATAAGCAGGATTTATCCGCTGACATGATCCAGTGGTTAGAAGCAAACCGCCCAGACCCATCAGGGGATATCTTGTAGATATTCCCTAGTAATTTTTTCTAGGTATTGGCGGTTGATTTTTCCCTGGGAATTGCGGGGTAAAGTTGGTACAGAAATCCAATGTTTGGGAATTTTGAATTTACTGAGTTTCTTCTGTAGTTCTGCTTGCAATTTTAAGCTACAAACCCGGGGATCTTTGGGGATATAAATAGCTGTTACTGCTTCCCCCCAGTATTTATCTGGTACGCCGATGATACAAACATCAATTACCATTTCAGTTGATCTAATTGCTGCTTCAATTTCCCTAGGGTAGATGTTTTCACCGCCCGTGATGATTTTGTCGCTACTGCGCCCCACAATATTTAAATAACCTTGTGAATCTAAAAAACCTAGGTCGTCTACCTGTAAATAATCAACCTTTTCCCAGATGTGCGGATAGTAGCCCAGGGCTAATGATGGCCCTTGAATGGTGATATTGCCAATTTGATTAGCATTTAAAATTTCACCTTGTTGATTGCGAATCTTGACCTGTGCGTGTGGGAGAATTTGACCACTGTTGATTTTACCATTGAAAAAATCTTCTGGTTTAAGAGTGGCAATTTGAGAAGCTGTTTCCGTCATTCCATAAGTAGGCGCTAAACTGATACAGTGAAATCTTGCTTTTGCCAACAGTTCATCCCAGGCTGGCGCACCTCCTAAAAGTACAGTTTTAAATTGAGATAGCCACTTGGTTAATTCTGCATTTTCTAGTAACCGTTGTAATTGTGTGGGTACTAAAGATATAAAAAAATTACCCGGTTGAATATAATCTAGTTGACCAGATCCTAAAGTTTTAAATGGTAGGATAGCTAATTTGCCTCCTGTGGTGAAGGAACGCATAAACTGCATTAAGCCACTCACATGGTATAGCGGTAACACACAAAAAGAATTGACTGGCGTTATCTTAAAATATTCTGTAAATCCCTGTACAGATGCCATGAGAGTTTCCCATGTATGGATAGCAAATTTAATCTTTCCCGATGAACCACCTGTGGGAATCATGATCAATGGGTGAGAGGATAGATGATCAATTGCTGCTGCACAAGGTGGGGAGTGGGTGGAGATGTTTATTTGTTCTCCGTCTCCCCAAATCAAGTCAGGCTGTACTAAATCTAAAACTTGTTGCCATTCCTTCTTACCCCAGTGTGGGTTACACAGAAAAACCTGACAACTAGCAGCACAAGCGGCCATGAAACCAGCTATAAATACCACTGGTTCACGTTCCGCGAGTATGATTTTAGGAGTTCTGCCCAAGGCAAATTTAGCCTGAGCTTCTAAATATAATTTACAGGCTATTTCCTGGAGTTGATAGTTATTTTCACAAATGAGAAAATCTCTGTTACTCAGTTCATGCCAATAAACTATAGGTGGTTGTATCAACATTTAAATAAGCTGTGTTCAGCACTTTCTAAAGAATTATTCATGCCAAAACCAACCGCCCTATTTGACCGAGATAATTCTGCTGCTAGTTGAAGTGCTGCTTGTCTGCCAACAGATGTTTCAAATACTGAAGAAAATACCGCATCAATTTTATGTTGTTGGCAAAACTGCCGCAGACGAGAAGGTGAACCCGCTATCCCTGGTTTAATCACAAAAATCCCCCGCCAACCTTTTTCAAAGCAGTCCTGAAGTTGTGTTAATGTAGCAACAGATTCATCTAAGGCGATGGCAGTTTTAAAATTAGCACTCAATTCCAGCATCTCTGAAAACTTTTGCACAGGTAATGGTTGTTCAATAAATTCAACATTTGTTTGAACATGGTCACAAATCTCTAGCCAGAATTTAGCTTCTTCATAGCTCAGTCCAGCATTGGCATCTAATCGCAATTTAGCAGCAGGTGGTAAACTACGGGTCAATAACTCAAAAATTTCCAACTCCTTAGTAGTTCCATCTACGCCAATTTTCCATTTAAACGTGCGATATCCTCGTTTCCACAGGGTTTTCCATTGGTTTAATGCCGCTTTTCCAGCTGGTAACAAACCAGTATATGTCAAAGATTCGGCATCCGGAGGAGAAGAACTGGGGAATAAGGGAAAAGAATCTTCCCGAACTGGCCTCTTCCCCATTCCTGACAACGCCGACTCAAAAGCAAATTGACAAGCAGGTAAACTATCCGGGATGGAGAAAATAACCTCTTCTGTGATTTCTCTCGGTAACTTGCAGCAAAAATCTAAAGCCTGTTTTAGAGTTTCCGAACCAAACCAACTAATAGGGGCAATTTCTCCCCTTCCATAGCTACCCCTAGGATCACCCAGATGGATAATTATACCCTCACGGCTATGCCACATCCCATGACTAGTAACTAGGGGTTGTAAAAACCGTCTGCGATAGCAACGAAAATCAAAATGATAAACTTTCACTCTCCAGCCCTCTTGGTTTCTGGGTTAAACAAATGCGTGAAACAAATTTTATCCACCCACCAACATAAATCCTACACCTAATAGCAAACAACACCAAAAATGGATATTCACCGCAATAAATTTACAATTACTTACCTTGTCCGGCAGATGATGATTTTGTTGAACATGGCGGCATAACTGGAAAGCATAAGGTAAACTCAGCCAACTCAGCAACGTCCACCCTGGGAACATTCCCCACCACACAAACAGCAAAATTAAAGCATAAATACTACCTGTACACCCATACAGCACTTGGGCTGCTTTTGCTGTACCCAGACGAACAACAGGCGATCGCTTGCCGGCTGCTATGTCATCCTTAACTTGGTGAAAGTGTGAACAAAATAAAATTAAACTCGTGGCCATGCCCACAATCACCGAGGCTGCTAAACTAGTCATTGACCAACTTTGAGTTTGGCTGTAATATGCTGCTGCTATGGCCAAAGGGCCAAAGGCAAAAAAACAAATAATTTCCCCTAAACCCTGGTATCCTAAGCGAAAGGGCGGACCCTGGTATATGTAGCCCAAGGCGCAGCATAGGACAATTAAACCCACCACAGTAGGGTCATTTTGCCAAATACCGATGGCCATTATTCCCAGTAACCCAGTCACTAAACACAAGTTGCCTAACCAAAATATTAATAGCTTATTGCCGGTTAAGTTGACTAAAGAATGATGTTTATTTTTGTCAATTCCTGTTTCTGAATCAAATACATCATTACTGATATTTTCCCAGGCTAAAATTAAAATTGCCCCGGCTATAAAAGTAGAAAATATTGCTAAATTAAAATTTTTTGTTTCTGAAAAAGCTACTGCTGTTCCTACCCAAATGGGCATGATAGCAACACTATACATGGGCGGTTTAATTGCCGCCATCCATAATTTAATTTGAGGATTTGCCGCTGGTTTTTTCGTCATCAGTCGTGATTAAGTCTTGATTATAGCGAATTTTGCCCAAGTGAGGTACGTCCTTAGCAGGCAAGATGCCGACACTACAATACTTTGATCATTTTGTATCTCACGTGTTTAAGAAATGCTATATGTTGAAATGTTGTTATCAATCAAAACTTTATTCTATACTAAGCTGTGTAAGATTGAGCAAAGGAGGTGAGGTTATCCATGTCAGTGTTCGAGGCGAAGCTAGAGGGAACTGCTGAAGAGTATAAGCTGCTAGGTAAAGCTATACGTACAGCTAGATTCATTTTAGCTTTAGCTGGGGGAGGATGTAAAAAACTTAACTTTAAAATAACTTTACTATTGCTAGATCCATGACAGTTTTACCATGTCGCCGCAACTTGTTTGTCAACCACCAGGAATTATACTATTTTCTGTTAAACGTTCAAGCCAATTGCCTCAAGAATCATTCTCGGCAAACTGTGAGTATTTCCCTCACCCTTGACTGGGTAGATCCCCTAGTGGTGTTAGATAAACTTACCCAAGTAGATAAAATAAATTTTTACTGGGAAAATCAGAGTCAAGGACAAGCGATCGCAGCCATTGATACCATAGAAAAATTAGAAATAGATGGTAAAGAGCGTTTTGAGCAAGCAGAACATTTTATCAAATCTTGTTTAAAAAATATTATTAAGTTTGGTAACAGTAATTCCAATTTTGTCACCCCTCACTTTTTCTGTTATTTCAGCTTTTTTGAGCAAAATTCCCAAATAGATTATCCATTTCCATCAGCGACAATTTTTCTCCCTCGTTGGCAAATAGCAGTTAAAAATCACAACTGCATATTAGTTAATAATGTAATTATCAAAGCCAATACCAACCTAGAAAATATTATCCAGGACTTGGATGATAAGGTTAGCCAAATTCAGTCTTTAGAATATTCTTTTACTAATTGGCAACAATTACCAAATAAACTAAGCCAACAATCTGTCACCCATGCTGAAGATTTTAAACGGGCAGTTGCATCAGCAGTAGAAAAAATTAGCTCTAGCTGTTTAAGTAAAATAGTCCTAGCCAATGCCTTAGATGTGACTTCAACCCACTTTTTTCAAATCTTCAAATCATTAAATAATCTCCGTAAAATCCATCCCAATTGTTATATTTTCTCCACCAGCAACGGTAAAGGGCAAAACTTTATTGGTGCTAGTCCAGAAAGATTGATTAGCATTCACAATCAAAAATTAATCTCCGATGCCTTAGCAGGTTCTGCACCCAGAGGTAAAACCCCAGCTGAAGATGCTGCTTATGCCAACCTCCTATTAAATAGCATCAAAGAAAGACACGAACATTCTTTAGTGATTGATTTCATTAATCAACGCCTAACCCAGCTAGGTTTGTTACCCCGAATATTAGCACCGCGCCTGAGACAATTATCTAACATCCAGCATTTATGGACACCAATTACAGCCACCGTTCCTGATGACATCCACCCCTTAAAGATTGTCTCCCAACTGCATCCCACCCCAGCAGTTGCCGGTGCGGCTAGAGATTTAGCCTGTGCTGAAATTCGTCATTACGAAAACTTCGAGAGGGGGTTATATGCTGCGCCTTTGGGTTGGATAGATGCTGACGGTAACTGCGATTTTATAGTTAGCATTCGTTCCGCCCTCATAGATGGCGATCGCGCCAGGCTATATGCTGGTGCTGGTATCGTCGCCGATTCAGACCCTGACCAAGAGTTGGCCGAAGTGCAGTTAAAACTACAAGCATTATTAAAAGCTATAGTTTAAAACCTAGTTTAAAACCCATTGGTCAATTTTCAATCATTTCTTCTATCAGCCGGATCACCTTCAAAAGGTTGAACTCCTGTAGCTGGATAGTCATCATCTCTGGGGCTAAAAATTCTCGTAAATGCACCCAAGATATAGTTAATTACTTGCTGAAGAATATTTTTCATTGATTGAAGTATTTGCCCTATTTGTCCCGTTCTTCCCGTTCTTCCCGTTCTAAACATAAAATCATCTCCTTAGAAAAAATTGCCAATTTATTCTCACCGCTGCACAGTTTCTCTTAATTGCTCTTGCAAATTTGCCCACCTCACACCAGCTAGGCTAGGCAAAACAACATGAGCCTCACTGACTCGTTCTTCGGGACCTAAACCTACTGCCCACATACCAGCTGCTAAAGCAGCTTCTACACCCGCAGCCGCATCTTCAAATACCACACATTGGCTTGGTAGTACTCCTAATTGCTGGGCAGCATAGAGAAAAAGGTCTGGTGCTGGCTTGGGTTGTTGGACACTATAACCATCGGCAATAGCATCAACTTGGTCAGCAATGCCCAAACGCCGCACCACCATCTGGGCATTTTTGCTAGCTGAACCAATGGCGATTTTAATCCCCTGTTCTCGCAATTCATTCAACAAACTTATTGCACCTGGTAAGACATCCTTGGGTGTGATATTGGCAATCATTTCCACATAGTAGCGATTTTTACGCTCTAACATTTCCTGAATTTGTGACTCTGAATATTTTTTATTTTTAATAATCAACATCAACGAACTGCGACGGGATATACCTCGTAATGCTTCATTAGCTTGGCGATTAAACTCCATACCTTCTTCGTCTGCTAGTTTCTGCCAGGCTTGATAGTGGTATTCTGAGGTATTGGTTAAAACACCATCTAAATCAAATATCACCCCTTGGATATTCAAAGGGAGAGAGGATAAAGAAGAAGCAAACAAAACAAATCCTTTGTTACTTTCCTCCCGGCTGACTGGTTGAGGACGAATATCAAACTCGTGCCATTGACCGCGCCAATGCAGTTTGAACTTTAAACCTGTCCAATTGTGGGGTAAATGGGGATTGGCTATAGGCTGACTTTCTGTTAGTTGAATCCCAGCAAAACCAAAAATCACAGCTTGCCAAATTCCACCAGCATTAGCCCCATGAATACCCTCTGCGGTGTTACCTCGGATATCTTCTAGATCCACCATTGCTGCCTGCATAAACCGTTCATAAGCTTCTGCTGATTTGCCTAAGTCCGCAGCTAAAATGGCATGAATTGCCGGACCGAGTGATGAGCCATAAGTAATATCAGTGCGGGGGGCGTAGTAGTCCCAATTTGCTTGTAATGACTGTTGATTGTAGGGAAAATCTGCTGATTCCCGCATCAAGTACAACAGCATTAATACATCTGGCTGTTTGAGTACTTGGCATTTATTGGTTTCTTCTATACCCAAAATCGCCTGTATGGACCGTGTGCGTGGTTCATAGTGGTTCAAGTTAATATTTTTTAATTGGAAAAATCCCTCAAATTGCTCAATTAATCCTGTGGAAGAGTCGTAAGGAATCCACAGTTTAGCGGCGATATCTTGCCAGTGGTTTTTTATTTTCGGGGTCAGTTGTAGTTTGTCTTCTAAATCTCTAGCTCGTTGTGGGAAGTTTTTATGCAGCCAATCATCAACTATGAGGGCTTTTTCTAAATGCCATTGCACTATGCGGTTGGTAAAGGTGTTATTGTGTACGAATTCGTGATACTCATCTGCTCCTATGACTCCACGAATTTCATAGCGGTTTTGCTCAGAATTAAATTCAACTCGACTAGCCCAAAAGATGGCAGTATCTAAAATAATCTCTGCCCCGTACTTTTCCATCCAGTCATCATTACCGGTTGCTTGCCAGTAGTACCAGATAGCATAAGAAATATCAGAACTAATGTGAATTTCGTGATCACGACACCAAATTCTGATATCTTCACCATAAAAATCACTAGGCAATGACCAACGTGGTGTTACTTCATCCCCTGTAACAGCACTTTCCCAAGCATACATTGCTCCTTTATAGCCATAATGAGAGGCTTTGCGTCGCGCTCCATTTAAAGTGTGGTAACGATAACTGAGTAAATTACGCGCTAGTGTCGGTTGGGTGAAGGTAAAAAAGGGCAGAATAAAAATTTCTGTATCCCAAAAAATATGACCACGGTAGCCAAACCCGGAAAGAGTTTTAGCGGGAATGCTGACTTTTTCATCATGTCTCGGAGCGGCAATTAGCAGCTGAAACAGATTATAACGAACAGCAAAAGCAGCCTTACTATCCCCGGAAATCACAATATCACTATACTGCCAAACTTCATCCCAGGCTTGGGCGTTGGCTTGAGCTAGGGTGGTGTAGTTTGGCAATTGGGCGAGTTTTTGTTGGGCTGCTGAGACTGGTTGGCTAGTATCCCGTGACGTGAAAACTGTAACAACTTTATCTACTGTTACTGTCTGCTGTGTTGTGGCGAAAAAAGTCCCGCCTAAAGTAGGGTAGCCAGGGGCAGTGTGTGCTGTTAAAGCTGCTTCTGTTCCCGATATTACCAGCCTGGCTGCCATGCCTATATCAATGTGGGAACCGCGAGTCCGGCTGTGTAACCATATTCCCGGTTCTGTTTTACCCTGGTCTATTGCTTCCCAGTGATTAAAACCCTGGGTTTCAGGGTAGCCGTTAATACTGGCTTGAATCTCAATCATGCCATCAAAGTCTACGGGGGTTATTTGACAGCGTAGCCCTAATACGTGCTGGTCAGCTAAACTAGCAAAGCGTTCAAAGTGAATGTCTATGGTTTTACTACTGGGGCTGCGCCACCGCACAGAACGAGTGAGATTGCCTTGACGCAGGTCAAGTTGTCTATCATATAGCAATATCTCTCCCTGATCCCAACGGAAGCGATCGCCATTTATACTTAGTAACAATGGTAACCAGTCTGGACAGTTAGCCAGTTCTGTATAAACTACCGGAACATCATCATAGACACCGTGGATAAAAGTAGCCGGTAATGCACGAATATAACCTTCTTCAAAACTGCCCCTTGTTCCCAAGTATCCGTTACCGATGGTAAAGACGGTTTCTCTAGCGTGTAACTGCTCAGGATCAAATTCAGTTTCAATTAATATCCAATCTGTATATATAAAATGATTATGACTATTTTTCATGATAACTCTGCATATGTTTTTCTAAAATTTTTTCGGCTCTCGGTTTAAAAATCAGGTGAAATAACATTTCTATATATCGATGTTTAGCTGCGTTATTTTCCGGAGCCGCAAAATTCCAAAAGCTAAATGTTTTCGCTAACAATAGTATTTGACTGGTGTTTATTTCCCAATTATATTTATTCAAAATTCGCTGAATCATACTCTGGGAAACTTCTGCCCAGCGTTCTGGTTGAGTATCACATTGATCAATAAAGTTTAAAATTTTCTGGGCTGTTGCTTCTAAGTCTGTAGGATTAATATGAAATTTATCTTCTCGTTCTTCAATAATTTCTAAAGCACCGCCAAATTGAGTAATGAAAGTTGGCAAACCGGAAATCATTGCTTCTAGAATACTCCGACCAAAAGCCTCAAAGCGGGCAAAGTGAACATAAATTCCCTTGGCATCAGCAATTACTCTATAGGCTTCTCCCAGGTCACGGCTAGGCAAGCGCATTCCTATACAGCGAATCTTGCCCTGGAGATTATACTGATTGATTATGTCATGAAGTCTTTGGATTTCCCGCGCTTCATCTGGGTTTCTGGCTTGGTTTGGATATAGTTTACTAGTTAATAATATCAGGTTACAATGTTCTTGTAATGCCTGATTTTTACCGAAGCATTCAGCCAAGCCGGTTAGATTTTTAATGGCGGTAATGGGTGCAACTGTGAGGATGGGGCGCTTGGTAGGATGATCTAAATAGCCTAGGATTTGCTGTTGTTCACGGTAAAAAATTAAATCATATACCTGGCTGGTAAGTTCCTGATCTCGCTTTTCTGTTTGGCTATAGGGGAAAAATATTTTTTCACTGACTCCCGGTGGCACCATGTTAAATTTAGGGCTAAATAAATCAATGCCATCAATTACATGATATAGCTGGGGCATGGTAAAACACTTGTAAGATTCATACTGACCTATGGTGTCTGGTGTGCCGACAATTTCTTGATAAGATGAGGTAATAATAAAGTCGGCAGCATTCATACTAATCAAATCGGCGGTGAATTGTGCCGAAAAATGATAATGCTCTTCTAAGTCTTGCCAATATAGATTACTAAATAAATGTTTTGGTTTTTCTAAAGAGTGGGCTATATTACACTGAGTGACTTGTAAGCGCCGGGCTAAAAGTGAAGCGACTAAGTTACCATCACTGTAGTTACCAATAATCAGATGGGGACGACCTAGGAATTGAGCTAATAGTTCTGTTTCTGCATCTATGGCAAATGTTTCTAAATAAGGCCAAATTTCATATTTAGAAATCCAATTGCTGGTAATGTCAGGATTGAATTCCCCAAAGGGAACCCGTAATATCCAGGCATTGTCAGTATCTTTGACTTTTTCTAGCCGCAAATTACACTCTGTACCTTCGCAGTTAGGAATCAGTCTAGTCAGTATGATGACATGGGGTTTAATTCCTAATAAGTCCAGACCAGCTAGTTTAATTTCTGCTTGCAGCTTATTTTCCAGGCTGCGGGCTTGTTCTAAGACATAAATTACCTGACCGAGTGTTTCATCTCTACCTAAAACATCTTGTTGACCAACCCAACCGTGTATGGAAACGAGGACAACCCGGAAAATAGCAGGGACACGATCAAAAAATGCTTCTAAAATAGCTGGTTGGGGGTTGTAAATCAGGTGTTCTAAAAGTTCTAGGGTTTCGGATATGCGCCCAACTGTATTACCCCACCCTGGTTCAAATCCCATTTGTTGGAGGTGAGAGCGAAAATTGCTGTAGGGTTCTTCAGGGGGACGCTGATCTAAAAATTTCAGGGCTTGTTTAATTTGTTTGGCTAGGTGAAGACCCGAAGAAATGCGATCGCTAATCAGCAGGGGTTGATGATCATAACTGAGTTGATATAATGCTTGGAATAATACCTCTAGCCAATAATCAGTGTCATTAGATAATTGTTCGCATAAATAACTATTCAGAAAGGCTAAACCTTGACCAATGTTTCTGGGGTCATTAATTCTCGTGGATTTCTCTGCAAAGGGTTGAAAATCAATTTCCAGAATGTGGGGTTGATAGCGATTAACAAGGCGATCGCTTACATCTAACCACCCTTGGGGTGTCATCTGCTCAAATCCAGAGAAATCTTGTTGGAGTCGCCATACTTCTTGACTGGCAATCCTAGGGCGGACAACAAACCAAGTACTTTCTTCTTCTATAATCATTTCATGGGTATTATGAATCAATCTGCCGAGGGAAGAAGAGTGATAAAAATAAGGAGGCTTCTGGGAATGCTGACAGTATGTCCCAAAAGCAGATAAAATCTCATTTCTTAAAAAGTAATGTTTACCTAAAGCACTTAATTCTAAAATAAACTCATGTAGGGCGATTTTTTCATCTCTTTCTAAGGCAGCCTGCAACAGTTCATACATGATTAATTTCAGCAAACTACATCTGTATGCTACAAAAGTGCTTAAGCTGTTCACATCTAGCTAGCGGATGAAATCCCAGTAATAAAGTCTATACATGGAGGTTTGTAATATGGTTGCTTCCCCGGAAATTTACCTCACTCCTGAAGAATATCTACAAATGGAGGAACAAAGTAGCACCAAACACGAATATATTGATGGCTACATCTACGCTATGGCTGGGGCGCTAGATTCCCATGTTACTATTGCTGGAAACCTGTTTGCACTACTGCGTAATCACCTACGGGGTTCAGGTTGTCGCGTTTATATTGCGGATATGAAGGCGAGAATTGAATCATTGAATCGTTTTTACTATCCTGATGTGATGGTGACTTGTGACCAACGAGACCAA
>Ga0169931_10001989_pt1 | contig 33617 bp, 28 predicted proteins | sample Kivu_15m_20L_FD_129675 | JGI IMG/M metagenome (GOLD analysis project Ga0169931, IMG submission 129675) | Freshwater microbial communities from Lake Kivu, Western Province, Rwanda to study Microbial Dark Matter (Phase II) - Kivu_15m_20L... | ecosystem: Environmental > Aquatic > Freshwater > Lake...
ACAATCTCTTTCTTCGGTTTTTCTTTCTTACAGAATTTTAAACCAAGAATGATTTCATGTGAACCTGCGCTGTAGGAGGCAATATTCGACATCGGAGTTTCATAAGCATAACCAATGAAGAAAAAATCTTGAATGGAAACACCTAATCTTGCAATCAGACCAACACCAGTTCTTGCACCTAAACCAGCAGTAACGAAATTCTTGTAAATCGCGTCAGCATTGAAATCAAACTGATAGCCGTTGTTTGTTCCTTTAGCAAAAACAGAAGGACGAACGGTCCAAGTTGGGTTGATGTCAATATTATATGAACCAAAAATATTCATGTGGCGACGCATTCCGTAACCATTCAAACCAGGGTAACCAAAATTGGAGTAGGCTTGAATAAATTGTTTTGAAGCAATTCCAATGTCTAATTTTCTCCACGAATAGGCTACACCGAATTCAGTATTCACAGCTCCAGCAGCTTGCACTCCACCGTTGATGATTGGGTCATTCGGGTCGAAATAAACGGCATTTGTTGGGTCAACTCGATACTGGTTAAATCCAAGTGACAATCCCGCTCTAAGGTTATGCTCTTCTGCGAAAGTAAAACCGTAGGATGCAGAAGCCAAACCCGAAACTTGTTGTAACATTCCGATTTTGTCGATGAAAATTTGTCCACCAACACCTAATTGTTTTCCAATTCTAGTGTTAGCACTCAACATACTTGTAACTGGCGCACCTTCAATTCGAACCCATTGATTTAAGTGGGAAAACATAACTTCGGTACACCCACTCGCTCCAGCATACGCGGGGTTGAAAGAATAGCGGTTGTATCCGTAAGTATTGGATTGTTGCATTTGCTGAGCGTGAACCATCCCACTCAAAATCAAAGCTAAAGAAACGATTATCTTTTTCATTTTTCTAATTATTTGGGAGGTTACTTATTTTTTGAATCTTAATAAATTGATGGAACCCGTGTATTCTTTGTCTGAACACTTGATGGCGTAGAAATAAACACCATCTGGAAGAGGTTCACCGTTTTTCGTTCCTGCCCATTCATTTTGGTAGTCATTCGTTTTGTAAACTGGTTGACCCCAACGGTTGAAAATAGCGACATCACAACCTGCAATTTGAGAAGGGTCACTTACGCGCCATGTATCGTTTTGTCCGTCGTCATTCGGAGTAAGAATGTTACTTATTTCAAATACGATAGAACAATCATTAACCGTTAACACTAAAGTCACCAACGAATCACAACCATCTGCGGCAGATAATGTCTCTTCGTAAATTCCCGGAGTTGTTAGAGCTTGTGTACCGAGTTGATAAGTTTCACCCTCACAAATTGTAATCTGTGCATTGAATTTATCGATTGGATTTACAAACACAACTGTTGTTACCACCGAATCACAACCAGTTACATTCTGTAAAGTGTCCACGTAAACCCCTTGTTGAGAATAAACATTTCCAGCAACAGTAATTGAACCACCAGAACAAATACTAACTTGAGAAATTACGCTGATTGCAGGAGTAACAAATAAAGTTGTGTTGACTGTACTGTCACAACCTTGTGGAGTTACAAAAACGTCTGTATAAATTCCAGAAACAGTTTGATTTTGACCGCCCAAGAATGCACTTTCACCTTGACAAATAGTTCTTGTTACGTTGTAAGTTGCAGGCTCACAAGGATTACCGCAATTACTAGCATCGAACGTGAATGTTTGGTCACAACGTCCGTCAGAAAGCACAACCGTGTAAATTCCTTGAATTGAACCAACGTAATTTAATGGAGTATTCGGTTGTAATGTACCAGTTTGAACTACAGCGCCAAGTGGACTCGTGATTGAGTAGTTGTAAGCTTGATTATTATAACCATTTAATCCTCCTGTTGCTGAAAAGGTTGCACGACATAAATCATTATTGTAAGAGGACTGAATAGTTAAAGGTCTTAGGAAAACAACTGGAATTCCTTTTTCAATTGTTGCACTTACACAACTGAATGCACCCCATAAAGCAGGTAAATCAGCAGCAGGAGATAAATAATAAACTGTGTTGAAAAGTGGGTTTCCAAAACTTCCATCACCACTTGTATTGTTAGTGAATACAGCGTTTAAAGATTGAATACTGTCAATAATTGTAACTTGTGAAAGGTTAGTTGGAATGACAGGAGATGAATGCAATAAGTAACCCGGCAAAACACAAGTTGGTAAATCAGCAGTCGATTGACCAATTCCATTCAGTAAAATACCTGGAGTTAGATTTTCGCCGAAACAAACGAAAGCAGTGTCGGTTGGAACAGTCACTTTCACAGAGTCACCATCATCAAGTACCGCAAAAATATCACCAGCATCACTTTTCACCTCGCGAATGTATTCAATGATGTATTGACCAATGTCTGTTGGTGAAGCCCCATCAATTTGGATAGCGTACTTTTTTCCGGGAACCAAACAACATGCGGACTCCTGGGTGCCAGTAAAACCAGCAATTCCTGAAATAATTGGGGAAATATGTCCTGTAGATTGAGTTCCATCAAGTGTGTAAGTTCTACCCCCCAATCCACCATAACAATCTGTCCCATCAAACAATTCATAAATATTATAGCGAAGATTATTCATTCCAATATAAGCACGAATGGACATAGTTATTGAGCCAGAAGGTGGAGCTGTAAAGTAATGCCAAACGGTTTGGTCAGCTCTTTGGGATGGATCCGGATGAACAGATGGTTCACCAGCTAAATACTCTCGGCAAGCATATTTATTTGTTCCAGCCACCGCTTGGAAAGTTGGATTTAAACCATCCAAAATTACTGGAACCTCAAATAAAGTATCTTCCATCGCTAAACAAAGAATATCATTTCCTGGGGCGTTGTTTATTGGGTCAGCAACACTCGGGTCATACAACCATACTTTTCCGTTTGACACCGATGAGAATGATTGAGGGTCAAGTGTACCGTAATAGGTGTATCCCGGCTCTAAACAAGATGCCATAATTTTAGCCGTTCTTGATGAACCAGAAATACTTCCACTTGCAGCACCTAACTGACGAAGGTTAGAACAAAATAAATCTTGCGGACGACCAGGGGCAAATGCGGAATCCAAGCCATAAAGCGCAATATCTTCTGCTTCACTGATGTTCAATAAACCTGTTATTTCACCTTCAAAATACAAACGCCCACTTAAGGGTGCTTGGAAATTAAACCAAACGTTGTCAGTTATTGTATTGCTCGTACCTGCAGAAGGTTCGTACAAATACGCAACATAATCTGCTGCATTTGTTGATGTAAAAGGTGCACCTGCTTCTCGGTCTGTTGCTCTGGAGTAGTTTAAGGTTAAAGTTGGTGAGTTTGCGTTGGTCAAATCGCTTGAAACGGTTGTTGTTGGAGTTACATCAGGAATAGTTGGAGATGTACAAGGAATATCGTTGAAACTTGAAGGCGTTCCTCCTAAATCTGTAATTCTGATTCCTACAGAACCTTTTTGATTGGGTGCATCGGTGGTGAATTGAAGATAATAGGTTTCACCTGGAATTAAGGGATCTCCTTCGCTAATAAGTCCACCGTTCCAATTTCCAACAGCTTTTCCTTGTGGAGCAATAATTGGAATATCATCATCTGCAAAAGAATGTTCGGACAAATAGTTGAATTTATTTTTGATTTGAAGGTTGGAAAAGTTGTTTGTTCCTTGTAAACAACCAATTCCATCTGCTGCATGATACAAAGCGATTTCCGTTCCGAAATTAGTTTCTGGTAGGTCTGTTGAAACGCGAATATTTCCTGATGAATTGGCAGGAAGCGTAAAATAAAACCAAGCAGTTCCATGTCCTGCGTTTCCTGAACTTTCAAACATTGGTTCACCTGGTTCGGTTGTGTAAGTACCACAATAGGCGTAGTTATTTATTTGATCATCAGCAGTTATCAAAAGAGCATTACAGATATTGTCTTCCATAATTGAGAACGACAAATTGGTGCGAATAATTTCTATGGTAATGGTGTAGGATTGTGTTCCACACCCACTAGTTCCGGTTGCAGTAAAAGTCAAAGGACCAGTTGTTCCTGAGGTTAGTGGAGTAAGAATGTTCTCAGTTTGAGGACCTGTTCTCAACTCTGAAAGTGTTCCAAGTAAATCCCAATTCACAATTGGAGCATCATTCTCATATCCTTGCCAAGAAAAAACGATGGTATCTGGTACGTCCTCTGGACATATATAATCATGATTGAAGAAAACAGTATTTGGTGTTAATGTCCAAGGACCATTATCGTTATTTTTAAAGGAAAAATTAAAATTTCCTGTTAAACCAAGGGCCGAAGGGTTATTATTATCTAATCCAAGTGTATTATCAACCGCTGAATACTCAAATGCAAAATCCGAATCAGAATCACCGATGCCAAAAACTCCTGAGTCACAATCAACACTGTTATTCACTGCTACTGAAATCACTCGAACTTGAATGTTGGCTTGGGCATTAATCGCCTGAAAGGCTGCACCCAAAAATATCACCTGAAAGATGAAAAGTAACTTTTTACACATAGGCTTTCGCTATAATTGGCGCCTAAAATAGTGTAAAGACAAGGAATTCCTTAAAATATGTTAATAACTTGAGGTGCTGTTAATAACTAATATTCAAAATGTTGAAAACCTTCTAAATGCCATCTCAACACAATTTTAAAACCGCTCGATAAACCGAATCAAATTGCTGACCTACAGAACGATAGCCGAAATATTGTTCTGCATAAGCTCGAATGGTTTCCGCTTCAAATTTTACCTTTCCCTCATACCATAAAACAATGGAATTAGCCAAAGCTTCTTCATCTCTCGGGTTAACAAGTATGCCATTTGTTTCATTGACATGCTCGGGAATTCCGTTAACATTTGAACTAATTACAGGTTTACCACACATCATCGATTCAGCAATAACGCAAGGGAAATTCTCGTAATTACTGAACATCAACAGTGCGTCACTTTGTGATAACATTTCTGCTATTTCAGTTGTGGTTTTCGTACTGTGAAACTTCACCACATCATCTAATTTTAACTCGTTGCAAAGTGATTTTGCGTATGCTGTATCGCCATCACTTACAATGTCTAAATCAACAGAAATATTCTGATTTTTAATTCTTTGCATAACACGCAACATTCCACTCAAATTTTTGATACTGTCAACGCCCGTTGAAATGTGAATTAGTTTTTTTCTTGAATTTTCAGCTTTAATTGGTCTAAAAAGCGTTTCATCCACCACGTTAGAAATGATTCTAAACTCAGCTTTGGGTGCTAACCGTTTTAGATTTTTTTTGAGGTTTTCACTAACGGGCATTAAAACACTTGCTCGGCGCACCACAAATTGGCACAATTTCATTACGATTGGGGGGTAAGCATGATCGCTCGTCACATGAAAGCCACTTGAATTTTCGGTGATTACAAAAGGAATTCCATAGCGCCATTTCAACCAAACCGCCCAAATTCCCAAAGGGTAAACTATATTCAAATGAACAATGTCAGGTAGTCCATATTCCTTTTTAACCAATCGAAACAGCGTTTGAAAAGCTTTACGGTGTTGCAAATAGTTTTGAAAAAGTCGAAAAGGCTTAAATCCTTTGGTTTTCTTTGGATAATAAGCCACAAATTCGGTGAGTTTCTCGTTTTTGTTTGTTGTAATTCTCAATGACTTTTCCTCCTCAGAAGGAAAAATTGCCATTGCAATATTATCATTAAATAAACCTGCTGCCTCGGCGTGTTTTTGAACAAAATTGCCTAAAGTTGGCTTTAAATCATTAGGATACCAAGAGCAAATTGTGAGAACTTTCAACCTTTTTTGCATGATTTACAAATTGCGTTCAAAAGCACCAACAACTTGTTCAAAAGCGTAATCAACCTCTTCAAAAGTGGTGTATCTTGAAAAGGAAAAACGCACATTTGGACGCGACATATCGGCTCCAATTCCCTCCAACACGTGAGAACCTTTTGTTGCCCCCGACGAACAAGCACTTCCTCCACTAACGGCAACTCCTTTTAAATCAAGTGTAAACAGCAATAAACCTGCTTTGGGGGTTGGTGGAAAACAAACATTTAAAACGGTGTAAAGTGCTTTATCAAAATCCGTTTCTCCGTGAAAGTCGAGGACTTCAAAATGCGTATGCAACTTTGAAATTAAATGTTTTTTTAAAGCGTAAACGTGTTGTTGATGAGCCTCCAAATCACTGTAAGCCAATTTCATTGCTGTATGTAAACCAACAATTCCAGCGGTATTTTCCGTTCCGCCTCTCATTCCACGTTCTTGTGCACCACCGTGAATGAATGCGCCAATTTTATTTCTACGGTTGACATACAAAAATCCTGTTCCTTTTGGTCCATGAAATTTGTGTGCTGCACAAGTAATGAAGTCTATGTCCAATTCCTTCAAATCAAAGGCGTAATGTCCCATAGTTTGAACGGTATCGGAATGAAAAAGTGCGTTGTATTTTCGGCAAAGCTCCGAAACACGCTTCAAGGGAACCAGTGTAGCAATTTCATTATTCGCATGCATCAAGCAAACCAAAGTTGGCTTTTCATCCGACAATAAAGTTTCCAGATACGTTAGGTCAACATTTCCTTTTTTGTCCACGTTAACATAATCCAGTTGAATTTTACCTGTTTTTTCCAAAAATTCTACGGTATGTCCAACGGCGTGGTGCTCGATTTTAGTGGTGATAATTCTGCTTACCCCCAATTCTTCAACAGCTGCAAAAATGGCCATGTTATCGGCTTCTGTTCCGCCAGAGGTGAAAATGATTTCAGCAGGAAGACAATTCAACATTTTGGAAATATCACGACGAGCCGTTTCAATTAAAGCCTTTGCGTTACGTCCGTAAAAATGAGTAGAAGAGGGATTGCCAAACTCACTTTTTAAAACAGGAATCATTGCTTCAAGCACTTCGGGAGCTAATGGAGTAGTGGCTGCATTGTCGAGATAAACGCGCATTCAGATTTTTTGGGCGAAGTTAAGCATTTGAAGTTTAGGGAGGGAATGCTTTGAAATCTTAAGATTTTTAGGTAATACCAATTGTGGCATTACATGTCAACGTCGGTATATTTTACCTATTCTCAAAAATACAGAACTCATACAACAGAAATGATTGGTTAATTTTTAGACTTTTACAAAATGAAATACATTTTACTTTTTGTTGTTGCATTTGTCATAGCATGTGGTTCAAAACACGAATCAACCAATAATACCAAAACGTCAATTCCTAACTTCCAATCAAAAGAAGACTCCTTTGATTTCGATGAATTTAAAATTTTGAGAGGTCAACTTGGAAAATTAAGATTGGAATGACTATCGAGGAAGCAGAAAACCAATTTTCGGGTCTCTCAAGAAAAGAAGACGAAGCAGTAAATTTTGGATTTGGTGGTGGAAGTCCTGCATATCTCTATTATTCAGGTGAAGAATTGATTTTCGGACTAATCCCTAAACTTGATTCGGATACCTTACTTTTCATTATTGTTGCCCACAAAAATTTAAAAACTCAAAATGGACTGAACCCAAATTCTTCTGTGGAGGAAATACTTAAAATTCATCCCAAAATGTAGGTAAAACAAGATTTAATGAATGAGTGGGAGTATTTCTACGACAAAAAAAATAATTTGGATTTTGTGTTTGTAACTGATGAAAAGAAAAGAATTGGTGTTTATCCAGAATTTGATGCTCCCTCAAAACCTAAACGTTTGAACGTCAAAGCCGATTGGATTACTCTTTACTAAATTTTATCCAAATATTTTGGTAAGTTATCGGCTAAACATCAAAGCTTTTTATTCCCTTCAAACTTTCTCCAATTAGCAATGTTACTTTTGCAACGATGAAAGGAGCAATAGACATTAAAAACGCAAGGGTTCACAACTTGAAGAACTTGAGCGTAACCATTCCCCACGGACAAATGACCGTAATTACTGGAGTTTCGGGAAGTGGAAAATCAAGCCTCGCCTTTGATACCATTTACGCAGAAGGACAGCGACGTTTTGTGGAAAGTATGTCGTCTTATGCACGTCAATTTTTGGGTAAACTCAATAAACCCGAAGCCGATTATATTAAAGGAATTGCGCCGTCTATCGCTATTCAACAAAAGGTAATTACAAGCAATCCGCGTTCGACAGTTGGAACAACCACTGAAATTTATGACTACCTAAAACTACTATTTGCACGAGCTGGAAAAACTATTTCACCTATAAGTGGACAAGAAGTCAAAAAACATACCCCGCAAGATGTTTTTCAGTTCATTTCCAATTTATCTAATTCCGAAAGAATTGCCTTGATCGCTCCAATTAAACGCGATTTAAATACCGTTTTAAACTTATTTAAACAAGGTTTTACAAGAGTTTTGGCTGAGGGCAATTTTCTTTTGATTGAAGATTTAAAAGAAATACCGAATGGTGAAATGTTCTTGGTTGTTGACCGTTTGTTGTGCGATTTCGAAAGTGATGAACAAGTTTCACGTTGCCTTGATTCGATCGCTATTGCTTTTGCTGAAGGAAATGGTGATTGTGGCGTTTGGGTACAATCCACAGAAAAAACAGAATGGTTCAACAATCGCTTTGAGGCTGACGGACAAGAATTTCAAGAGCCAAATGTCCATTTTTTTGCTTTCAATAATCCTTTTGGTGCGTGTAAAACGTGTGAGGGTTTTGGAATGGTACTAGGAATTGACGAAGATCTCGTGATTCCAAACAGAAATATGAGTGTTTATGAAGGAGCAATCGCTCCGTGGAAAGGCGATTCAATGGGGACTTACCTCGATCAGTTGGTATTTAATGCCGCAAAATTTGATTTTCCCATTCATCGACCAATCAAGGATTTAACTCCAAAAGAATACGAACTCCTTTGGAAAGGAAATAAATATTTTGAAGGTTTGAATCAATTTTTTCAATTTGTTGAAAGTCAAACCTATAAAATTCAGTATCGCGTAATGCTTTCAAGGTATCGCGGTAAAACACATTGTCCTGAATGTAAAGGAACGCGCTTGCGTGGCGATGCTGCAAATGTGAAAATTGATGGAAAGTCGATTCAAGAAGTCGTATTGATGCCAATAAGTCAAACCTTTGATTTTTTCAAAAATCTCGAACTTTCTGAACACGACCGACAAGTAACCAAGCGAATTTTACCAGAAATTACTCAACGATTGAGCTTTTTATTGGATGTAGGTTTAGGTTATTTGACCTTGAACCGCGCAGCAAATAGTTTGTCTGGAGGTGAATCGCAAAGAATTAATCTAGCCACTTCTTTGGGGAGTAGTTTGGTGGGTTCGGTTTATGTTTTGGACGAACCTTCAATTGGTTTGCATCCGCGTGATACCGAGCGATTGATTGGTGTTTTGCAACGATTGAAGAATATTGGAAATACAGTTATTATCGTTGAACACGAGGAAGAAGTGATGCGTGCAGCTGATAATTTATTGGATATTGGACCTTTAGCTGGAGAAGGTGGTGGTGAGGTTGTTTTTCAAGGAATATTCGACGAGTTGCCAAAAGCAGAAAATAGTCTTACTGCTCAATATTTAACTTCAAAACGCGAAATTCCAGTTCCCAAAAAACGTAGGAAAAGTGTTGATAAAATTGTGATTGAGGGGGCGAGACAGTTTAATTTGAAAAACTTAACGGTTGCCATTCCATTACACAATTTGGTTTGTATTACGGGAGTTTCAGGAAGCGGGAAATCCACTTTAATTCGTTCGATATTGTATCCTGCGATGCGTAAAAACTTGGGTTTAAGTAGTGAATTGATTGGGAAAATGGACGGTTTATCGGGTGATTGGAAAAAAATCAAACACGTTGAATTCATCGACCAAAATCCAATTGGTAAATCTTCCAGAAGTAATCCGATTACCTACGTAAAAGCCTTTGATGAGGTGCGCGAATTGTTTTCTCGTCAGGCAATTGCGAAAGCTCGTGGTTACAAACCAGGATTTTTTAGTTTCAACGTTGAAGGAGGGCGTTGTGAAATGTGTGAGGGAGAGGGAATTGTAACGGTAAGTATGCAATTCATGGCGGATATTGAGTTGACGTGTGAGACTTGCAAAGGAAAGCGTTACAAAACAGAAACTTTGGAGGTGCTTTATCGTCAAAAATCGATTGCCGATATTTTGGAAATGACTTTGGAGGAAGCCTTGATTTTTTTCAAAGGAGTTGATGATAAATTAGAACGAAAAATCGTTGAGAAAATCCAACCTTTGATTGATGTTGGTTTGGGTTATTTACGTGTTGGACAGTCTTCAAGTACAATGAGTGGGGGAGAGGCGCAACGAATTAAGTTGGCTTCATTCTTGGCAAAAGGAAACGACACACCACCAACACTTTTCATCTTTGACGAACCAACCACAGGATTACACTTTTTCGACATTGAAAAACTGATTATTGCATTCAACGCTTTGATTGACAAAGGACATTCGATCGTGGTTATTGAACACAATATGGAAGTAATAAAATGTGCTGACCACGTAATCGATATCGGTCCGGAGGGCGGTGAAAATGGAGGAAATATTCTATTCGCTGGTACACCTGAAGATTTGGCAAGAGCTGAAGGAAACTTAACTGGAAAGTTTTTGGTGGAGAAGCTGTAGTCATTATTGTGTTGGTCCAAAGAAGATTTTTTTGGATAATTGCAACTTTTCGCTAAGTGATTTTACACTTTTTGAATCGAAACTTTAAGGCAAACGAAAAACCTATCTTTATTGATTTAGGGTATTGAGCTTTTTGTAGTAGTCATCTAAAGCCCTTACTCCCGTTTTGTGTTACAAAGGATAAAATAAAAAAGGGCTACATTTCTGCAACCCTTTGATTTTCAAAGTGGAGAAGATCGGGCTCGAACCGACGACCTCTTGACTGCCAGTCAAGCGCTCTAGCCGACTGAGCTACATCCCCAATGAATAAATTTAATTCGTTGTATTGAAATAATTGTATTCAAAGCTAGTCTTTATTTCTTATCTCAACCAATAATCATAAAGATTACTGTATCGTGAACCTTTTTCTGGTGAAAGTTGAAAAGCTGGTTTTCTGAAATTTGACATTCTCACTTTTACCGAAAATAACTTTTCCTCTCGCGCAACCAAAATTTCAGCAACTTCACCCAAACCTAAACCTTCCATCATCGCATCAAGCATTCCTTTGTCAACGCGGTAACCATTGCAACCAATAATTTCATCACCTGGACTAATTCCCGCATCTTCAGCACTTGATCCCATTCTTACAGTTTTAACCATTACTTTTCCTCCTTCATCCTGGGTCGTTGCACCAAACGATGGTTTCAAACTTGTAATGTCCTTGGCTGTCACACCAACCTTATCAAAAATGGCGGCGTAGGGCAAAATTTCTGTTCCGTGAATATATTTTCGGAAAAAGTCAAACATTTTTTCTCCTGTAAATTTCTCCAATTCCTCTCTAAATTCATCTTCTGAGAAACCTCGTTTCAATTCCAAATAGAATTTCTGATAAAGGTGTTGCATAAAATGATCCATACATTTTTTTCCCTTTGAATCACTGATTATCATGGCATCAATTACCGCACCTAAAACTGACCCGCGGGAATAATAAGTCATCGTAGTATTTCCACTATTTTCGTTCGGTCGATATGCTTTTATCCATGCGTCAAAACTTGCATGGGCAACCGGTTGAATCCTTGAACCAACTGAGCCTTCAACGTAATTAATTTGTCCTTGAATTTTATTTAGCATTTCTTCTTTGGAGTAAAATCCTGCGCGACGAAGAATCAGTCTTTCGTAGTAAGAAGTAAAACCTTCCATAACCCAAAGTAAAGTTGTGTAGTTTTCTTGGTCGTAATCGAACGGACCTAACTCAATTGGACGAATACGCTTTACGTTCCACAAATGAAAATATTCGTGTGCCACCAAACTTAAAAAACCCAGGTACTCACCTCCTTGGTAAGTCCAACGGTTGACACTTAAAACACAAGAATTGGCGTGTTCCAAACCTCCTTGTCCATCCACGACATTGTGTACAATAAACGTATATTCCTTGTTGGGATTTTGTCCAAAAACATTTGTTGTAGCTTCAACAACTTTAGCCATATCGCGCTTCAATGTTGCAATATCGTAATTCCCTTCGCCATACATCGCTACTGTGTGTTTAACTCCAGATGCCATAAAGTCAAAAACTTGTTGATTTCCTATCTCAATTGGACAATCTACTAATTCGTCGTAATTCGCAAATTCAAATAATTGTGAACCGTCGCTACTTTTACTCATTCCAGCTTTTGGGAGTGCGGTTGTTATGGTTTTAAAACTTCCGTGAGGGAAAATTTCTACCGTTCCTTTTTTGTCCTTTGTTGCCTCAGTGTACATGAAAACCCCCGTTCCACTTACGAATCCGTGAGTCAAATCCAAAAAGCTCGTGCGTACAGACAATTCAAAAGCATAGACTTCATATTTAACCCTAACTCGCTTATTTCCCTCCATGTTTATAGTCCAAGTATTTTTTGTTTTCTTGGTGACATCTAGTTCTCTTCCCTTATTGTCGTAGGCTTTAACGAGGTTTACATTTTTGGAAAACTCCCGAACTAAATAAGAACCAGGTGCCCAAACAGGTAGTTTAATATCCACTTTTCTTTCTTTAAAGTCTTCTAAGAACATTTCCACTTCGAAGTAATGATTCTGTGGTCGTGGCATTCTAAGTTGGTAACTCACCGTTTGGCTGAAAACTGATGAAGTTAAAACGGTAATGAAAAAAGTGAAAAAGAATTTCATGTTTTGAATTTTACGTGATTGACAAATTTAATCGGTTCGGGAAATTGAGAAAAACGTTCATAAACAATCCAATCAAAATCCTAAATGCAATATTTCGTTTAATGAACCGAAATTTTTGAAGCTACTTGCTTCGCTTTTTCAACAAGTACTTCCACTGATTCTTCGCCGTAGGTTAAGGCTACTCCCATTCGGCGATAGGGTCTAGTAGAAGGTTTTCCAAAAAGACGAATATCAGTTTTTGAAGTCGAAAGAGCGTCCTCAAGTCCTAAAAACACTGGTTTGTTCTCGGAAGTTGAGTTCACCAAAATCACCGCACTTGCACCATTCTTCAGTAAGTCAACCGATGGAATTGGTAAACCTAAAATTGCTCTTGCGTGTAGTTCAAATTCAGATAAATTTTGAGTTCCAGCAAGCGTTACCATTCCAGTATCGTGCGGACGTGGAGATAATTCTGAGAAAACAGCACCTTCTTTGGTGATAAAAAATTCAACTCCCCAAATCCCTGCTCCACCCAAGGCTTTTGTTACACTTTCGGCCATTTTTTGGGCTTCCAAAAGATGCACAGGATTCATCGGCATAGGTTGCCAACTTTCTTGGTAATCTCCTCTTTCTTGTCGGTGACCGATTGGCGGACAAAACAATGTCGGACCGTTTTTTTGAGTGACAGTTAGTAAGGTGATTTCGTAATCAAAATCAATAAAGCCTTCAACAATTACTTCTTTCAAATCACCACGAGAACCTTCCATGGCATAATTCCAAGCTTTTTCAATATCGGCATCGGTTTTAATAACAGATTGTCCTTTTCCCGAACTAGACATAAGTGGCTTAACCACACAAGGAATTCCCACCGCGTAAGCACCTTCTTTTAATTCTTCGAATGTGGTTGCGTAGCGGTAAGGAGCAGTTTTAACTCCAACTTCAATAGCGGCCAAGTCCCGAATCGCCTTTCTATTCATGGTGAAATTTGCTGCTTTGGCACTCGGCACAACTTGAATTCCTTGGGCCTCGTAATCATAGAATCGCTCGGTGCGAATTGCTTCAATTTCTGGAACGACAAGATCAGGTTTGTGCTTTGCAACCAATTCATCCAAAGCTTTGCCTTCCAGCATATTAATCACCTCAAACTCATGAGCCACTTGCATTGCTGGAGCCGAAGGATAGGAATCTACAGCGATAACATATTGACCTAAACGTTGACAGGCAATTACGAATTCTTTACCCAATTCACCGGAACCAAGAAGCAGGATTTTTTTTTGCATGTATTTTAAATTTGGAGCGTGAAGATAAGGAAAGTGAACGAGCTATACTTTATTCCATTTTTGCTAGATTGTAAAATGCTCCTTTTGTTGATGTGTTCGCTTCACAAGTATTCCAAAAGAACCGCAATCCAACGTGCAGTGAAACATTGAATTTTCTTGCAATTCTTTCCAGTTTTTGAAATTCCATTTATCATCAATAATTCCTAAAATAACACACCGACATTCATCATCTAACTCCATTTGAGATATTTGAAAATCATGAAAGTGTTGAGGTGAGAAAAATACCTCTAAACTTTCGGAGATTTGAATGTGAATTTTGGTTTCCGATAATTGTAAATTCTCTTCATCACCAATTAATTGAGAAATCTTTTTAATAGTGGAGATTTTTAAATGCGGTAAAAAAGTGGCAATTTTCTGAATTCGAGTTGAATTAGGTTGACGACGGAAATCTACGGAAACCAGTTTGTAAACATAGGGTGAATGTATGCCGTGTGGACCTTTTCGTTTAAAAAAGTAAGTCAGTAGTCGCCGTAATTTCCAAATTGTATTCAAAATGGCAGTATGTCAGAAATCAATAAAGTTTTTGACGTTTCAAGAGATAAGCCAATAAAATTTGATTGTAGCCTTGTGCAATATCCGCTTCCATGAAATCAACTTGATTATTGATACAACGCATTTTAATTTCATTGAAGTACTTTTTTGCACCTTCAACATATTTTTCTTTTACTTCCGCGGGTTGTAAGCGCATAATCTCGCCCGTTTCCATATCCACCAATTGATAAGGACGATTTTCTAATTGGAAGTTCAACTCTGATTTTTGGTCATGAACATGAAAAAGAACGACTTCATGTTTGTTGTGACGCAAATGTTGAATGGCTTGAAAAAACTCGTCAATTCTCGAAGGGTCGTCTAACAAGTCTGAAAAAACAACCACCATACTTCGCTTATGAGTTAACTCAGCAATATCGTGTAACATTGCGATGGTATTGCTTTGCTTTTTCCCTTTTTCGTTGTAATTAGTTAAACGTTTTTCCAATTCAGAGTAAAGAAAACGATGATGTGACAGGGACGTTTTTGCAGCTGAATGCAATTCGATTGTTTCATTGAAAACGGTAAGTCCGACAGCGTCACGTTGTTTTTTTAAAAGTTCAATCAAACTGGCCGCAGCGTAAACGGAAAATTCAAATTTGGACAATTCAATAGTAGGGTAATACATTGAACCAGAAGAATCTATAACGATTTGGCAACGTAAATTCGTTTCTTCCTCGTATTTTTTGGTGAACATTTTATCCGTTCTACCATACAATTTCCAATCGATGTGACGTGTTGACTCACCTTTGTTATATAAACGATGTTCGGCAAATTCAACAGAAAAACCGTGAAAAGGACTTTTGTGTAATCCAGTAATAAAACCTTCAACAACTTGCTTCGCGAGTAATTCAAGGTTGCCAAAGTTGGCTAATCTCAATCGGTCGATTTCCATGAAGTCAAAGTTATGGAAAGAATTGATAATAGAATTTCGTTTAACGAATTTGTGTTTAAATAAGTTATGACAAAAAACATTCTTAATTTTAATCTATGAAGTTGAATTTTTCTGTTTTTGCTGTCCTTTTTTACCATTTTTTTGCAGTCGCCCAATTCCAATTCAATTTTTCCAACGAAATCAATGTAATTCAATCAAATACAACGCTAGCTCAACCATTTTCTGGTGGTTTCAATAATCCGCAATTTTCAGAATTGGATGTGGATTTTGATGGTGATATGGATTTAGTGATTTTAGACAGAAGTGGAGACCAAATCAAACTTTTCATCAATGAATTGGGTTCAAATGGGCGTTTTTATCGCTTCCAACCCTACGGACATCTGCTTTTTCCTTCCGACGTTCGCTATCGTGCATTTTTTGGTGACTATAATCAGGACGGAAAAAATGATTTGTTTACTTATGGTGTAGGTGGAATTAAGGTCTATAAAAATACAGGAAACTCAAGTCTTGGAATTCAATGGGAATTAGCTAAAAATCTTTTAAACTCCGACTACAACGGTATTGATTTGAATCTTTATGTAAGTTCCGCCGACATTCCCGCAATCGTTGATGTGGACAAAGACGGCGATTTGGATATTCTTACTTTTAATATTGCTGGCGAATTTTTACAGTATCACAAGAACCTATCGCAAGAAAATTTTGGTCATTCAGATTCCTTGCATTTTCAACTTAAAAACGAATGTTGGGGGTTATTTCGTGAGGATTTTAATAATAGTTTCATTCATTTAAACGAACAAGGTGCTCCTTGTGGAACGGGAAATGTGCCTGACCCTCAGAAAAACAAACCTGTCGTCAATAAAGCGCATGCTGGTTCTACCGTACTCGCTTTGGATTATGATGGTAATGGAGTAATGGATTTGATTTTAGGAGATGTTGCAGACAGCCATGTGACTTTGCTCATTAATGGAGGTTCAATTCCCAACTCGAATTCACCGATGATAAGTGCAGACGCAAGTTTCCCTAGCAATTCAACTCCAGTGAACATGACTTTATTTCCTGCGGCTTTTCATTTGGATGTTGATTTTGATGGAAAGAAAGATTTAATAATCAGCCCAAACGCGCGAAATGTTTCGGAAAATGAAACGAGTGTTGCTTTTTACAAAAACACCTCATCAAACCTATCGTCGAATTTCGTTTTTCAAACCAAAGCATTCTTACAAAACACAATGATAGATCACGGTACAGGCTCAGTTCCTTTACTCGTTGACTTGAATAACGACGGCTTAAAGGACTTAATTGTAGCCAATTATTTCTCTTTTCAAGTACCGAATAACAAGGTGAGTAGAATAGCTTATTATCGAAACACTGGAACAAGCACAACTCCTGTTTTTACACTTGTAGAAAGAGATTTCTTGAATTTATCACAAACCAATTTCGGGTTGAAAATGCACCCCACTTTTGGTGATTTAACCGCAGATAATAAACCCGATTTAATTGTTGGTTTGGAAAACGGAACTTTGGCTTATTTTCGAAATACAAGCACAGGAAGTACGCCGCAATTTGCTCAACCTATATTGCCTTTGACAGATAATCTCGGTCAAACCATCAATTTCGGACAATTTGCTACACCTCAACTTTTTGACCTCAACAAAGACGGACTTTTGGACTTGATTATTGGACGTAAAACAGGTGAATTAGTTTATTATCAAAACATTGGAAATAGTACGACGCCTCTATTTGAGTTGAAAAATAATTTTCTAGGAAACGTTGATGTTGTTACCAATTCACCAGACGGATTCCCGATTCCACATTTTTTTCGTCAAAACGATACCACTTTCCTCCTAATTGGAACATACAACGGTGCCTTATTTTTCTACGACGATGTAGATGGAAACCTCGCTTCAAACTCTTCATTTAACCTCCGGAATTCCAATTTTCTCGGACTACAAAACGAATTAAAAGCATTCAGTTCCGCTTTCGTAGAGGATATAGATAATGATGGGAAATTAAATCTATTTGTCGGGATGGATTTGGGTGGTTTGTATTTGTTGGAACATGAAGAAGGTAGTAATCTCAGTATCGAAAATTCAAATACACAACCGTCATTTGAAATTTTTCCAAATCCTTTTTCAACCTCATTCACTATTTCGAGTAATGTCAACTCGAATATGAAAATTCTGGATGTGAACGGAAAAGTGATGATCGAAAAGCATATTGCATCGGGTGAACAAACCTTTGATTTCGGAAACTTTCCAGCTGGAATTTATTTTGTTCAATTGGAAAAGTTCAGTTTCGTAAAAAAGTTAGTTAAACTGAATTAGTTTAGTGCAAACAACGTAAACTTCCAATATTGGTTGATCAAAAAAGTAATGTTGTAAACTTTTATTGTCTCAATCAAGGAAAAACACCTACTTTTAGCACGCAAAATTTCAGCTATGAATTTACACGAATATCAAGGGAAATCTATTTTAAAGAGCTACGGCTGCGCAATCCAAGAGGGAGTTGTGGTTGACCGAGTGGAAGATGCTGTTGAAGCAGCGAAAAAACTTACAGAGCAAACTGGCACGAGCTGGTATGTTGTGAAAGCACAAATCCATGCCGGTGGACGTGGAAAAGGTCAAGTGGAAGAAACCGGTTCAAACGGGGTGGTTATCGCTAAAGGTATCGACCAAGTTGAAGAAAAAGTCAAAGGAATCCTTGGCGGACACCTTGTAACACTTCAAACAAACGGAAAAGGTAAAAAAGTAAATAAAGTGTTGATTGCACAAGACGTTTATTATCCTGGTCCAAACGAAGTAAAAGAGTTCTATATGTCTGTTTTACTTGACCGTGAAAAAGGTAGAAACGTTATTGTTTATTCAACTGAAGGTGGAATGGACATCGAGCACGTTGCAGAACACACTCCTGAAAGAATTTTCAAAGAATTTGTTGACCCACGCGTTGGACTTCAAGGATTTCAAGCACGTAAAATTGCTTTCAACCTTGGACTTTCTGGTGAGTCTTTCAAAGGAATGGTGAAATTTGTAACTTCTCTTTACAAAGCTTACGAAGGAATTGATGCATCTATGTTCGAAATCAATCCGCTTTTCAAAACTTCGGATGATAAAATTATCGCAGTTGACGCGAAAGTGACATTGGATGGAAACGGTCTATTCCGTCATCCTGACTACGCGGCGTTGCGCGACAAATCTGAAGAAGATCCAACAGAAGTTGAAGCTGGTGAAGCAGGTTTGAACTTCGTGAAATTAGATGGAAATGTTGGCTGTATGGTTAACGGAGCAGGTTTAGCAATGGCGACTATGGACATTATTAAATTATCAGGCGGAAATCCAGCGAATTTCTTAGATGTTGGTGGTACGGCAAACGCTGAACGTGTAGAGAAAGCATTCCATATTATCTTGAAAGATCCGAACGTAAAAGCGATTTTGATTAACATTTTCGGAGGAATTGTACGTTGTGACCGAGTAGCACAAGGAGTTGTGGACGCTTACAAAAACATCGGAAATATTCCAGTTCCAATTATAGTGCGTTTACAAGGAACAAATGCCGAAGAAGCTAAGAAAATCATTGATGATTCTGGCTTGAATGTTCATTCTGCGGTATTGTTACAAGAAGCAGCAGACAGAGTGAAAGAAGTGTTGGCTTAACAATTAAAGTTCAAATATTCAAAAGCTCCGCAATTTGTGGGGCTTTTTTTGTCATTTGATTTCAGACCTCAGTCAAAACTGCCATATATTTTGCCAATTGAAATAATCATTGTTACTTTTGACAAGGAAAATCTTGATTATTTTTTAAAACTAGAACTATGTCCCACCAACTAAAAATCGAAATTCTCGACACCAATCCAAAAGTTTACAGAACGGTTGTCATTCCGGAGAATTTTAACTTTGAACAACTCCACTTTGTTATTCAACAAGTAATGAATTGGGAGAATGAACACTTATATGAGTTCTATCTTGGAAGATTTTTTGGAAGTGAGCGCATAATGCCACCTTTTGAATTTCAATTGGATGAAAACCCTGTCAATTACCGTAAGTATGACGCAAGTAAAACAACCTTGAACGACGTAATCCGAAAGGGTTTTAGTTCCGTTAATTACATTTACGACTTTGGTGATTCTTGGCATCATACAATCAAAATCATGAAAAAGCCAGATTATGAAGTTGAATTTCCAATTTGCCTTAATGGCGAAAACACTGCTCCAATAGAGGATTGTGGTGGTATTTCAGGTTTTTATCATCTCCTTAAGACCTTAGCTGACCCGAATGAAAGCGAGGAAAAAGAAGAACTACGCGATTGGCTCGGCTTTGATGAAAACACAAAATTCGATGATGTATACGGCTTTGATTTAGACGAGACAAACCAAATTTTGAAATTTACCGAGTTTTAATGCCAAGAATTTGTTTAGCGAAATTGGCTTAAACAATCGATTAAAAAAATTAGACTGAACAAAGAAATCTTTTTGAATTCATCCTATCAAACTGAATTTTTGATTTCGCACAAGAAGGTTTGTATTTCATCACAATCTGTTGTCAAAACAGGGCAAATTTATTCGGGGAAATTATAAATGGTGAATTGATTTTGAATGATTGTGGGGAAATAGCACAAAATTGTTGGTTGAAAATTCCCGAACATTTTCCGAATGTGGAATTACATGAATTTGTAATGATGCCTAATTATGTACACGGAATTATTGAAATAAAATTTAAATCCATTATATCAAACGTGACGTCCGTACCATCCGTACCATCCGTACCGTCCGTACCGTCCGTAGGGGCGAATGATTATTCGCCCCTACGGACGGTACGGACGGTACAACGGACGGTACAACGGCCATTACCACGATCGCCATCAAAAACCATCGGTTCCATTGTTCGGGGATTTAAAATTGGGGTTACAAAATGGATGCGCCAAAATACGGACGTTTACGATGTCTGGCAACGAAATTATTACGACAACATCATCCTCAACGACCATTCCTATCAACGCATTAGTAACCCAAGTTTCATAGCTGCGGCTGATAAAGGTAAAATGGCAAGTGATTTCAAAAATGTAGTTCTATCCATGGTTCTTTATCTTTTCAGCGATGGATAAGGAATAAATTCTTCATCATCACCTTTGATTGGTTCAAACTCACGATTTACCCAACGTTGTTTTGCTTCGGCGATTAGTGACTTTTCTGACGAAACAAAATTCCAATCTATAAACCTTTTTTCAGGAAATGGTTCCCCTCCAAAAATATAAATGGTACTATTTTCGTTTATCGTAAATTCACATAAATTACTTTCCTTCGCTATCAACATTTGCTTGGAATGATAAGAATTCCCTTCAACTTCAATCTCACCGTCCAATATATATAACCCTGATTCTCCGTACAAATGTTCGCCAATTGATAGATTTTTTTTGGATGTACTTTTTATTTCTAGCATGTATAACTTGCTATATACTGGAACACCAGACTTTCGGTTAAATGCCTCACCAGCAATTAATTTAAATGATACACCAGACTCTTCCCAAGTTTGAATTTCTTCTTTGGTTACATGAAAAAATTCAGGCTTCATTTGCTCCAAATGTTTTGGGAGAGCAACCCAAATTTGTAGTCCATGCATTAATTTTTCCGAGGTCCTGAGATATTCAGGTGTTCGCTCGCTATGTACAATTCCTTTACCCGCCGTCATCCAATTCACTGAACCCGGTGTTATTTCCAATTCATTGCCGAGCGAATCACGATGCATTATACTTCCCTCTAACAAAAAAGTAAGCGTTGAAAGTCCAATGTGAGGATGCGGCAACACGTCAAAATTGCTGCGTTCGTTCAACTTCACGGGCCCCATGTGGTCTATATAAATAAAGGGACCAACCATTCTCTTTTGACGAAAAGGCAACAATCTTCCAACTAAAAATTTACCAATTTCTGCAGCTCTTTCTTCTATAACAAGTTCAATATTTGACATGCATTTTTTTTTAAATATTTAATCAAATCTCCATTTTTTGACTGGAATTTTTTCGATCAACAATGGGTAGCTACTCAATTCATTTTTCTTGAAATGGTTCAACTTGAATAGAAGAACATTTGCCTACTGCTTCACCACTTTGTATCTCACCGAAAAATCGCTTGATGTTAGGGTAAGAAAATAAACTCCCGCAGACCAATTTTCTGTTGAAATACTCGCTTCTTTTTCGAATGAAGATACATTCGTTTTTATTGATTTTCCGTTAATGTCGTGAACGGACAAGTGGAGTTGAGTTGGAGCAGTAGATTGGATGCTCAAGTAGTCAACAACGGGATTTGGAAATATAGAAATGTCCTCAGCGGAGAAATTCGGTAAACCCAAAACACTCGCCTCTCCCAAGTTGATGTTGTCCAAGTAAAAATTGTTTCCACCTTTCGCGTCGAAGGAGAATTTTATCAATAAATGTTCTTTTAACGGACCATTTCCCCAATTTGCCAAAACTTCATTTTTCCACTGACTCGCAACCGGAACAAATGAGGTTGTTATCAAGGTATCAACCGTGCGAAGTGAGGACGAACCGTTGTAAGTTCGTCTCAAGGTCCACGTTTCTCCGCAATCTGTGGAGTAAAATATGCGCAAGGTTTCCATGTTGGTGGTTTGTTTTTGTGCGTAGGCAAAATCAAAGGATAGCGCCAAGGAATTCAGGTTTTGAGCATTAATCGGCGGAGAAATCAATTCGTAACTTTTCCAAATTCCTTCCTCGAAATTTTGAACATTCGCACTTCGATTTGAATTGAATGCAGACACGGAGTTAAAAGTCCAATTATTTGGTCCTTCGAACGTTGGAATTGTCCAAGTATTGTCGCCGTTTTCAGGTTCAAAACTTTCGCTGAAATAGTTGCTTGTTGCCTCTGAAGGAAGTACTTCAATGGTTTGGAAATCACTTTGTAGCGTCGTTCCGTTGTGAGTGACATTAATGCGAATGGTGTAAGTTCCAGCTTGAGCGAAAGAAGCTACAACCACCGAATCCGTTGTGGATGAAAAATTAACTCCTTGTCCTTCCCATGTTCTTGTGCTAACTTTATGTCGCGATAAATCCGTTAGCGTAACGCTTTGTCCTTCACAAACTATTTTCTTGGAAGTCATGAAATTAGCGAAGCAAAGTGCGTTGTTTTCAATCACACCGGTTGCCATTAAATTTTCATTCGTCCAAAGGTTGTTTCTTCCTGCCACCGAGCTGTTCAAACAAGCGTGCATTCTTTCCTTTTGTCCTTCGGTGAACATGAGTGCGCAATAGGCATAATCCATGTAGTTCTGAACATTGTCCAAACTTCCACATGAATTTCCTGAAAGGTTACACGTTTGCCAGCCGATGGTGAGTGGTGTATCTTCAACTTCGTCGTCGTGGTTGCAGTTTGCGCCTTGAGCAACAGGGAGATAGTAGTAATTCGGGACATTATTTCCACCCCAAATGTGTTGAAGGTTAAGGTAGTGTCCAACTTCATGCGTAAGAACTGTTCTTCTAAAAAACTCTGAAGTTCCGAAAGTTCCAACGTAAGAATGTTGCATCACAATTCCGTCCCACTGAGGAATAGTATCGGCCGCTCCGGGAAGTAGCGCGTGACCTGCCAAACCAGCCGCCTGAGCACACACATATACATTTAAGTATTTATTTGGTGGCCAATGAATGAGGTCTTTTACGGAATGGTCTGCGATGTGGGTTAGGGGAGAGAAGGTGCGTGTAATTCCACTTGTACAATTGCCATCAGGGTCTTTCTGTGCCAAGCGAAATTCGATTTGCGTGTCCGCCGCACGTGATTTGAACGTACTTACGATTTGATTGGTGTCGGCATTTTGTTTTCGAAGTTGAAGATTGAGTTGAGCCAGTCCATCGAGTATTTGAGCATCGCTAATGTTTTCCGGTCCATAAGTATGAATTACATGGAAAACAACAGGAATAATGTACAGTGCATCACTTTTTTGTTGGTTTTTTGCTTGCTTTCTAAAATGTTCCAAATCTTTTTTAAGTTGTTCGTTTGCACGGTCAAAACCAATTCTTAATCCGGGATTATCGCGCAGAATGGCATGTTGTAATTCGTCCGTAACACAGAATGATTTTTCCTGAGCAAGTAGTTGAAAATTCAAGAAAATAATGGACAAAAAGAAGAATCGACTGAAAATAGAATTTATCATGATTGGGATTTAAACGTCCCTAAAGATAAACCAAATCTTTGTTGCGATTGATTATTGTCGATTCCACAGCTTTCACCTATTAATTCCATAGGAGAACCGAATTAAATTATTCTCATAAATTTGCAGTCAATTTTTCCAAATGAAAATCGAACAAATCTATACTACATGTTTGGCACAAGGTGCTTACTACATCGTTTCAGAAAATGAAGCAATAATAATAGATCCCTTAAGAGAAATTCAACCTTATCTTGAACGGGCAAAGCAAGATAACGTAACTGTGAAATATATTTTAGAAACGCATTTCCACGCGGATTTCGTTTCGGGTCATTTGGATTTAGCAAAGGCAACTGGCGCAACGATAGTTTTTGGACCGAATGCCAATCCCGATTTCGAGTTTTATGCGGCAAAGGACGGCGAGGAGTTGTATTTCGGTAAATTGAAAATTACAGTGTTACATACTCCGGGTCACACTATGGAGTCCACTTGTTATTTGCTTTTTAATGAAGAAAATCAACCGAGGGCACTTTTTTCTGGTGATACCTTATTTATTGGTGATGTTGGTCGTCCGGATTTAGCTCAAAAAGCGACAAATCTTACACAAGAAGAGCTAGCGGGTCATTTATATGATTCTCTGCGTCAAAAAATTATGACTTTACCCGATGAAGTGACCGTTTATCCTGCACATGGAGCGGGTTCAGCTTGCGGAAAAAACATGTCAAAGGAAACGAGTGATACTTTGGGTAACCAAAAAAAGGTGAACTACGCCCTGCGTTCGGACATGACGAAAGAAGAGTTTGTTAAAGAAGTGACAGAGGGTTTGTTGCCTCCTCCAGGGTATTTTGGGATGAATGTGGCGATGAATAAAAACGGTTATGAAAGCATTGAAACGGTTTTTGAACGAGGGTTAAATCCTTTATCTGTTGAGGCTTTTGAAACGCTTTCCAGTTCTGACGACATTTTGATTTTGGACACAAGAACAGCAAGCGATTTTTCACAAGGTTTTATTCCAGGTAGCTTATTTGTTGGTTTAGAGGGACAATTTGCACCTTGGGTTGGAGCGGTAATTTTAGATGTTAAACAAAAACTAGTTTTGGTGACACCAATTGGAAAAGAAGAAGAAACGGTAAAAAGATTGGCGCGAGTGGGCTACGACAATGTTCTGGGTTATTTGGATGGAAGTTTCGCTTCTTGGCTTAACGCAGGTAAAACCATTGATAAAATTGGAAGAATTACAGCCGACGAATTAGTTGAACAAAAAACCAAGAATAAATTAGTCATAGATGTTCGTAAACCGGGTGAATTTGAGGCAGAACATTTAGAAGATGCCGTTTCAGCGCCTTTGGATTTTATCTACGCTGAATTACTAAAATTCCCTACTAACCAACCGTTTATTTTACATTGCGCTGGTGGTTACAGAAGCATCATCGCCGGTTCGATTTTGAAAATGAAGGGATACAATGACTTCGTTGATGTGATTGGAGGTTATAATGCGATATCCAAAACATCCCTTCCGAGAACGAATTTTGTTTGTCAGGGTAAGGGTTAGCTGAGTTTATCACGTTAGCAATACCGGATAAACCAAAGCAAATTCAGGTATTGCCACACGAAACAACTCACCGTTTTCTAAATCTCGAAAAGTATAGTATCCTGACATTCGACCGGTGCTGTTGTGGATTTCACAGCCACTTGTGTAGGTAAATTGTTCGCCGGGGTGTAAAATGGGTTGTTCGCCCACCACACCATCACCGCTAACCACCGCACTTCCAATTAATAAGTGGTCTATTCGCCAATATCTTCTCAGGAGTTGAACCTTGGCTAATCCTAGGTTTTCTATCCGAATGGTGTAGTTATAGAAAAATGAATTCTCTAAAACATCAGATAAATCTTCGCGGAAGTTTGTTTCTACTTCAATTTTTATTTTGTGTGCTATGGCTGAACTCATACCCACAAAAAGAATAAAAAATGAGCTTCGTGTAACCTAAGTTACATTATTTAGAATTATTCTAAATTGATTTATAAGTTGTGAAATGCTGTTAACCAAAGGCGGTGCGATTGTCATTTTTTTAATTTTGTCGGTCAAATTAAAAACTAATTGCATGTCCCAAACAGTAAGTATCCGTAAAGGCTTGGATATCAGACTTGTGGGAGAAGCAGCAAAGCAGACTCGTGATGTTGCTCCTTCTTCAACAATTTGTTTATCGCCATTGGATTTTCACGGTTTGAACCCCAAAATGGTGGTGAAAGAAGGAGAAGCAGTAAAAATCGGTGACCCTATTTTTTATGACAAGGTGAACGAAAACATTAAGTTTTGTTCTCCTGTTGCCGGTACTGTTCGTTCAATCGTCAGAGGGGAGAAACGTAAAATCTTACAAGTACTCATCGACAACAATGGTCAACAAGACTATAAAGCCGCAAGTCCGGTGAATGTTGAGAATTCGAGTGCAGAACAGTTGCTTGAAACTTTGCTTAGCGCGGGTTTATGGCCGTTTGTTAAACAACGTCCCCTTGACGTAGTGGCAGACCCAACCAAAACGCCTAAAGCAGTGTTTATTTCAACTTTTGATAGTGCTCCTTTGGCTCCTGATTACGATTACGTACTTGCTGGACGAGAAAATGATCTTCAAACTGCAATAAATGCCTTTGCAAAATTAGCAGGTGGAAAAGTTCATTTGGGTGTAAATCCAAACAGTAAAATCTTTTCAGGTTTGAAAAACGCTCAAATCAATAAGTATAGTGGTAAGCACCCCGCAGGAAATGTAGGTGTTCAAATTCACCACGTTAATCCAATAAACAAAGGCGAATTCGTTTGGACGGTGAACGTTCAGGATTTGGCTATTATTGGTCACTATTTGAATACAGGGAAGTTTGTTGCGAAAAGAACAATCGCTGTTACAGGTTCAGAAGTTTCTACACCTCAATACGCAAATGTTACAATCGGATCAACTATGTCGTCTATTCTCTCAGGTCAAACGAAAGGTGCAGGACAAGAACGTTGGATTTCTGGAAACGTTTTGACCGGAGACAAAAAAGATGCTGATGGTTATTTAGGTTACTATCACAATCATGTGACTGTTATTCCTGAAGGAAATCAATACAAGTTTTTCTTGACAACTGGATGGTTAGGACTTGGATTTGACAAGTTTTCGAATTCACGCTTGTTTCCTACCTTCTTAATGCCATCTTCTAAAAAGTTTGTGTTGGATACCAATACAAATGGTGAAGAAAGAGCATTTGTAGTGACAGGTGAATTAGATCGCGTATTCCCTTTCGATATTCTTCCGATGCAGTTAATTAAAGCCGCAATCACTAACGATATCGATGGAATGGAAAATCTTGGTATTTATGAAGTTGCACCAGAAGACTTTGCATTGTGCGAGTATGTGTGTACAACAAAAGTGAATATCCAAGAAAAAATTCGCGAAGGATTAGATTTGATTGGTAGAGAATGTATGTAATCTAATATAAAGAAAAGTGAAATTTTTAGAGAATATCTTACATAAAGTAGAGCCCAACTTTGAGAAAGGTGGGAAATACGAAAAATTCTATCCTGTTTACGAAACATTGGCAACTTTTGCATTCACACCTAAATTGGTGACTGAAAAAGGAGCTCACATTCGTGACGGAGTAGATTTGAAAAGAACGATGATGACTGTAATCATCGCTATGATTCCATGTTTAATTTTTGGAATTTACAACACAGGTCATTGGGAAATGGTCGGACAGTTAGGTGACAGAGGTTTGGATTATTTCTCCAATCCACTTGATAAATTCCTTGCTGGTGCATTAATAGTACTTCCGATTGTTGTTGTTTCTTACGGTGTTGGTCTTGGAATCGAGTTCATTTTTGCAATGAAACACGGACACGGACTACACGAAGGATTCCTTGTTTCTGGGATGTTGATTCCTTTGACAATGCCTGCTGATGTTCCTCTTTGGATGGTTGGTGTTGCTACTGCTTTTGCTGTTTTAATCGGAAAAGAAATTTTTGGAGGAACAGGAATGAATGTGGTAAACATTGCATTAACTGCTCGTGCTTTCTTGTTCTTTGCTTATCCAACCTCAATGTCCGGGGACAAAGTTTGGTTAGCAGGAAAGGAAGTAGATGGTGTTTCAGGTGCGACAGCTCTAGGTGATTTAGCATCTTTCATGTCAGACAAGCCTGTTTTCAATAGTTTGAGCGAATTCAGTCAAGAATACACGGTTTGGGAAGCTTTCGCAGGAATGATTCCAGGTTCTGTTGGTGAAACTTCAACTTTAATGTGTTTAATCGGAGCAGGATTGTTGATTTTGACAGGAGTAGGTTCATTAAGAATCATCCTTTCATTCTTTATTGGTGGTTACGCAATGGCTTTGTTGTTAAATGTTGTAGGTGGTAACGCTTACTTGGATTTACCAGCACACTATCACTTAATTTTGGGTGGATTTGCATTTGGTGCTGTGTTTATGGCAACAGATCCTGTAACTGCTGCACAAACGGAAACTGGTAAAATTCTTTACGGATTCTTAGGTGGATTAATCGCGATTTTAATTCGTGTATTGAACCCAGCTTATCCAGAGGGAGTAATGTTGGCGATTTTATTCATGAATATCATGGCTCCAACAATTGACCACTTCGTAGTTCAAGCTAATATCAAGAGACGTTTAAAACGAGTTAAAACCGCGTAATCATGGCAATCAATAAAGACAGTAACGGATATACCTTCGGTTTTGCCATAGTATTGGTGGGAGTCGTTGGGACAGTATTGGCACTTCTCGCAATGGGATTGAAGCCAATGAAAGATAGAAACGGTGAGGTTAAAAAGCAGTTGGATATTCTTTCTGCAATGATGAATTTGGACAAAGAAGGCATTTCGAGAAAAAATGCTGAATCTGAGTTTAAAAAATACATCAACCTCGACGAGGCAATAGTTTTGAATTATAAAGGTGAAATCACAACTGATGTTAAAGCATTTGATGTTGATATTCAAAAGGAGTACAAAGACAAAAATTTGAAAGATGCAGACAAACACTACCCGCTTTTCGTTGCAAAAGATAAAGCAGGTAAGAAATTGTACATCATTCCTGTAGTAGGTAAAGGTCTGTGGGGTCCTATTTGGGGAAATATTTGCTTAGATGAGGATATGAGTACTATTAAAGGTGCTTCTTTCGGTCACAAAGGTGAAACTCCAGGTTTGGGTGCAGAAATATCTCAACCATTTTTTATTGACCGTTGGATAGGTGAGAAAATCACTGACGAAAACGGGAACTTCATGAAGTTCGAAATCGTGAAAGACGGAACAGGTGCCAACCCAAGTAAAGTGGATGGTATCACTGGTGGAACAATCACTTCTAAAGGAGTTGAAGAAATGGCTAACAGATGTTTAGCTGTTTACGCAAATTATTTTAACACTATTAAATCGAAGTAACATGAGCGAGACTGTAGAAAAAGTAAAAGCGCCTAGTGAACCGCTTTTTTCGAAAAAGAATAAAAAATTAATTACTGACCCGCTAACAGACAATAACCCCGTAACTATTCAGGTACTTGGAATTTGTTCTGCCTTGGCAATTACAGTACAGGTATCACAAGCAATTGTAATGGGCTTGTCAGTTATTTTCGTGACAATGATGGGTAACGTTGTGATTTCCATGATGAGAAATGCTATTCCTTCGAGAATAAGAATTATCGTTCAGTTGGTTGTAGTTGCTGCTTTGGTAATCGTTGTTGACCAAGTGTTAGCAGCTTTCTTGCCGGATATTTCCTCCAAACTTTCAGTTTTCGTTGGATTGATAATCACCAACTGTATCATCATGGGACGATTGGAAGCATTCGCGATGGGTAACAAACCTTGGCCTTCTTTATTAGATGGTCTTGGAAATGGACTCGGTTATGCAGGATTGTTGGTTTTGGTTGCTATTTTCCGTGAGTTGTTTGGTTCAGGTTCTTTACTTGGATTTCCAATTTTTGGAGATGCCGTTGAAAAAACAGGTTTGTATGCAATCGGTTACCAAAACAATAACTTGATGATTTTACCTCCAATGGCCTTAATTATTGTGGGTGTGATTATTTGGGTGCAACGTGCACGAAACCAAGCATTAATTGAAGAACATTAAATCGACCAGAAAATGGAAAGTACATTAGATATATTTATAAAGGCGATATTCTCAGAGAATATGATTTTCGCCTATTTCTTGGGAATGTGTTCTTATTTGGCCGTTTCAAAGACAGTTAATACAGCACTTGGTTTAGGTGCAGCGGTAATTTTCGTATTGGTTGTAACTGTTCCGGTTAACTACCTTCTTGAAAATTATTTACTAAAGGCTGGAGCGTTATCTTGGATGGGTGAAAAATATGCTGGAATGGATTTGAGCTTCTTATCCTTCATCATGTTTATTGCTGTTGTTGCTTCGATAGTTCAGTTAGTGGAAATGTTGGTTGAAAAATTTGCTCCAGCATTATATGGTGCTTTAGGAATTTTCTTACCACTTATCGCTGTGAACTGTTCAATTTTGGGTGGTGCATTATTCATGCAAGAAAGACAATACAGCACAATATTAGATGCAACGGCTTTCTCATTAGGTTCTGGTATCGGATGGTTTGTCGCAATTGTTGCTATTGCTGCGATTCGTGAAAAATTACGCTATTCCAAAATTCCAGCTCCATTAAGAGGATTAGGAATTACGTTTATATTAACTGGTTTGATGGGTGTGGCTTTCATGAGTTTCATGGGAATCAAATACGGAAAGGAAGTGCCTAAGGCGAAGGTTGAATCAGTTGAAACTTCTCAAAAATAATTATCATGACTAGTACAGTAATTATAACTTTAGTTGCCTTTTTGGCGGTAATCCTAACACTAACAGCAATGTTGTTGTTCGTGAAAGCAAAACTTTCGCCTCAAGGAAAAATCACTATTGATATTAATCATGGTGAACGTGTAATCGAAGTGGACGGAGGAAGTACACTTCTTGGGACTCTTGGAAATGCTGGTATTTTCCTTCCTTCCGCTTGTGGTGGTGGTGGTACTTGTATTCAGTGTAAATGTCAGGTTCTTGAAGGTGGGGGTGAAATTCTTCCAACTGAAGTTCCTCACTTTTCTCGTAAACAAGTTGCCGATAAGTGGCGTTTAGGTTGCCAAGTGAAGGTAAAAGAAAACATGAAAATTCATGTGGAAGAGGAAATTCTTGGTATCAAGGAATGGGAAGCAACGGTTGTTTCTAACTACAACGTGGCTACTTTCATTAAAGAGTTTATTGTTGAAATTCCTGAAGACATGGATTACAAAGCTGGTGGTTATATCCAAATTAAGATTCCACCATGCACCGTGAAATATTCTGAAATGGATATTGCTGCTCATCCACAAGATCACCCAGGAGAACCTGATAAATTCCGTAAACATTGGGATAAATTCAAAATGTGGGATTTAGTAATGAAAAATGATGAAGAAGTGGTGCGCGCTTATTCCATGGCTTCTTACCCTGCCGAAGGACGAAGAATCATGTTGAATGTTCGTGTTGCTACTCCACCTTGGGATCGTGAAAGAAATACGTGGATGAATGTTAATCCTGGTGTTGCTTCTTCGTTTATTTTCAATTTGAAAGTTGGTGACAAGGCTGTCATTTCTGGTCCTTACGGAGAGTTCTTCATTAACCATTCAGATGCAGAAATGCTTTATGTAGGTGGTGGAGCTGGAATGGCGCCGATGCGTTCTCACTTGTATGAGTTGTTTAAAACGATTAAAACTGGTCGTAAGGTGACTTATTGGTACGGTGGTCGTTCGAAAGAAGAGTTGTTCTATATTCACTATTTCCGTGATTTGGAAAGAGACTTCCCTAATTTCAAATTCTATCTTGTGTTGTCCGAGCCTTTACCTGAGGATAATTGGGTTGCGAAACAAGATATCAATGATCCAAATGGCGATGGTTTCGTAGGTTTCGTTCACCAAGCAGTTATTGACCAATACTTGAAAAAACACGATTCGCCAGAAGATATTGAATTCTATTTCTGTGGTCCACCGATGATGAACAAAGCCGTTGTTAAGATGTGCGATGATTGGGGTGTTCCACCAGAAAATGTTCGTTTTGACGACTTCGGAGGTTGATACTTTATGATTTCAATTAAAGTGACAAATATAAAATCCCGGCTTAGGTCGGGATTTTTTGTTTTATAACTCATCTGTTGTGATTTATTTCACGCTATCTTATGTTAAAATCCAAACATTTTTGATTAACTCATTGTTTTCGATTCATGTACCAATTGAAAAGAAAGCAAATCGTCAAAACAGATCTCGACACGTGTTGGGAGTTTTTTTCTCGTCCTGAAAATTTAAAGCGTATAACTCCACCTTATATGGGGTTTGACATTAAAGTTGATCTTCCAGGAAAGATGTACGAAGGTTTAATGATTGAATACACCGTTACACCACTTTTAGGAATCCCAATGTCTTGGATTACTGAAATCAAAACCGTGAAAGACAAACAATTTTTCGTCGATGAACAACGTCAAGGTCCTTACAAAATATGGCATCACGAACACCATTTTAGAGAAGTTCCAGAAGGTATTGAAATGACCGATATTGTAACTTATGTTCTCCCACTTGGAATTCTAGGGAAAATAGCGCACCCTTTCGTTGTAAAAAATAAACTTGAAGAAATCTTTAATTATCGCTTCAAAGCGGTGGACGAGTTGTTTAATTCAAAGTGAGGTTAAATTAGATCTTCAATTTAGTTAAGATTAAGGTTGCGAAAACAGTGAGAATAATTGGAGCAACAATTAAACCTAAAACAGGAATTTTAATTACTAACAAGAAAATGGTGCCAACAATTAAACAATGGATGAATTGTTTTTTTATGAATTGTAGGCTTTCGGATACGTTGGTTCGCTGTATTTCCAAACCGTAATCGAAAAAAGCAAAACCTACCAGAACCGCTTCGATGAAGAAGCCAATTATTGTAGAAACAGAGGATAAACCTACCAACCAAAGGATAAGGTAAAGTGGGTAAATGAACACGATTTGAATTCCCAAAATTATTGCCGAAATAAGCAACATTCGGATAATATCGTTTAACAATTCTTTCCAACCGTCGGCAGTTTTTACACCTGTTTCTGACTCAATAATTTTACGCGAAAGAATTCCGTAAATTGGTGAAAGTAAGGTTAACACAAAAAGGTAATTCACCTGAAACATCAAGTCATTCCAAAAAGAGGACTCCCCAAGCGAAATGAAGGAAAATATCCCCTCTATTAAGGATTTGACAGACCATAAAAAGCCTGAAACAACAGCAGGAATGATGATGTACACCAAATATTGTGGTTGCTTCAGGTAATGAATTGTTCGATTAAAAGCACTATTGTAGATTTGTAATTTATCCATAGTCAGTAGTCAAGGTTTACAAATAAGTGGTCAAATGAATGAAAATTTGTCAGATTAAATATACATTTTCATGAGTTCTTCAATTTCTTGATCTGAAATAGTTTCTTTTTCACCGTTGTCGTAGATTAACAAATGATAAACCGTTTCGTCAATAATTTTCACAAACCTTTTTATTGCCACTTTAAAGGACATGAATCAAAAGTAGATTTTTTCTTTTTATAATTGAGTATTCGCTTTGATACCACAAAATCAACAATACCGACGATGTTTCACCGTGGCGATTTATCTGACCTATTGTGGTTTTCAAATTTTTAACCACAATAAAGACATAGTTCGCTAAGGCAAAGGATAGAGTAGATTGTTTTATTTCAAGAAAAACATAGGCTCAAATAGAAATTTAAAATCGCTATGTGTCCACGCCTTGGCGTCTATACTACCTTTTGAACTATGACCAATTAGGGTCTGCTGAAAAAGTCAGTGGTGCATTAGATTCGAAGTAAGGTGTTTGAAGATGTATACTAATACATTGAAAAACAGCTTACAAGAATATGATGTGCTAATGGCTAGGCAAACGAAATTTTAAAAAAGTTGATTTTTTGTACATCAAGTGCATGGGAATTTAACAATTTACCGAAAAAACCTTGCACTTGTATTCAATTTAACTAGTCTAACCAATTGTAA